>Ga0315296_10001174_pt1 | contig 22881 bp, 15 predicted proteins | sample YL17G14_18_MG_FD_203921 | JGI IMG/M metagenome (GOLD analysis project Ga0315296, IMG submission 203921) | Sediment microbial communities from Yellowstone Lake, YNP, Wyoming, USA - YL17G14_18 | ecosystem: Environmental > Aquatic > Freshwater > Lake > Sediment | place: USA: Wyoming | collected...
CCGTTGTTCGTGCCTTTGGCCGAGGAGGGCTGGCACGAGGGACCGGTGGCCGAGATGGTGGCCGGCGAGTACCTCCGCCCGCTCCAGGAAACCGGGGTGGATTCCCTGGTCCTGGGGTGTACACACTATCCGGTGCTTGCCGGGGTGCTCCGCAAGGTCATGGGGGAGGGCGTCAAGCTCGTGGATTCCGCGACCGAGACGGCTCGAGCGACCCAACGGCTCCTGGAGGAGAAAGGGCTCTCCAATCCGTCCGATGAGAAACCGCACCACGCCTTTTTCGTCTCGGACCGCCCCTTGAAGTTCTCCGAGATCGCCGAGCGGTTCCTGGGCGAGCCCCTGGAGACCTGCCTCACGGTGAACGTAGACGGTTTGTGAAGTGCCCCAGAAGCCCCCGGCAGGGATTCGTGATACGCTCGTGAATACGGATTTGGTACGGATTTGGTGCGGGTTTGGTACGGGTTTGTTCGTTCGTTTTGAGGGGTTTTTGGGGGTGTTTGGGGGGTCGGAGGTGGTTTTATCCCCTGTCTCTCCCTATATATTAGCGAGGATCGGGGTTTTGTCAAACATTCCGGAGAAAATAGTTTCATTTTGTTTATTATCTGCTCTGAAACAAGAGATTATAATGATGGTCTTTAAAAGAGAAGACGGCAGGAAGCCCGAGGAGTTGCGCCCTGTTACTCTTGAACCGGGTTTTCTCAAGGGCGCTGAGGGCTCTGTGCTGATCACCTTTGGCGACACCAAGGTGGTCTGTGCGGCCACGATCGAGGATCGGGTGCCGCCCTGGCTCCGGAACAAGGGAAAGGGCTGGATCACGGCGGAATACGGGATGCTGCCGCGGAGCTCCCCGGAGCGGATCATGCGGGAGTCCAAATCAGGGAAAACCGGGGGCCGCACCCACGAGATCGAACGCTTGATCGGACGTTCCCTCCGGGCCGTGGCGGACCTCGATGCTTTGGGCGAGCGCATGATCCTCGTGGACTGCGATGTGATCCAGGCCGATGGTGGGACCCGCACCGCGTCCATCACCGGCGGCTATGTGGCTCTTCATGATGCCCTGGAATCTCTGCGCAAGAAGCTCAAGGTGAAGTATCGCCTGCTTCGCGACCAGGTCGCGGCGGTAAGCGTGGGCATCGTGGGCGGCAAAGTTTTTTTGGACTTGGCTTATGAGGAGGATTCACAGGCCGCGGTGGACATGAACGTGGTCATGACCGGGAGCGGGGAGTTCGTGGAGATCCAGGGTACGGGAGAGGGCCGGCCCTTCAGTCTTTCCGAACACGAAAAGATGCTCCAACTCGCCGAGTCCGGCATCCGGGAATTGTTCGGTATCCAAAAGCAGGCCTTGAGCTAGACGGGCAAAAGGCTTTAGGTCGGGGTTCCAAGATTGGGGAGATCTTCCTTCCGTCTTTCCTAATCTAAAATCAGATTAATGAAAACCGTCGTGCATAGGGTTAAGACCGAAACCGGAGAACGCCTGGATCGATACTTAGCCAAGCAGGGACTGGACCTCTCCCGCTCTCAGATCCAGAAACTTCTGGAGTCCGGGAATATCACGATGGGGGGAAAAGAGCTCAAGGCCCACCACAAGGTCAGGGCCGGAGAGGAGATCCGGGTAGAGCTTCCCGAGCCTAAACCGATGCGTGTGGAAGCCGAGGACATCCCCCTGGAAGTCCAGTATGAGGATGATCACCTCCTGGTGGTGGACAAGCCCGCCGGTATGGTGGTGCACCCGGCCTGCGGCCACACCCGCGGAACCCTGGTCAATGCGCTCCTGGGCCGCCTCCAACCTCTTTCCGGGGTCGGGGGGGCGATGCGGCCGGGGATCGTGCACCGTCTGGATAAGGACACCTCCGGGCTGTTGATCGTGGCCAAGGATAACAAGACTCACCGGGAATTGTCGGATCAACTCTCGGACCGAAGCCTTTCCCGAACCTACTGGGCCCTCTCCTGGGGGCACCTAATGCCTAAGGACGGGACGATCGAAGCGGCCATTGGGCGTTCGAAAACGGACCGGAAGAAAATGGCTGTGCGCCGCCATCAGGGGCGAGAGGCAATGACCCGTTATTGCGTTTTGGAAACTTTGGGACCGGTGGACCTTGTCGAGCTCAAGTTGATGACCGGCCGGACCCACCAGATTCGGGTCCACCTCTCCCATATCGGTCACCCTGTCGTGGGCGACCCGGAGTATGGGGGAAGGCGACCGCACTGGCTCCAAAAACTTAATGGGCTGGAAAGAGGGAAGGGCTGTGAACTCCTGAATATCTTTTCCCGGCAGGCCCTTCATGCCCGGCGCTTGGAGTTCACGCATCCGAATGATGGGAAGACCGTGGTCGTTGAATCCCCATTGCCATCCGATTTTAGAGAGGCGTTAGAGCTGTTACGAAAGGATGAATCGGGATACTGAATTATGGCTGGAAAATTAGTTATCGTGGAATCCCCGACCAAGGCCAAGACCTTGGGGAAATACCTGGGCAAGGGTTTTGTCGTCAAAGCCAGCATGGGGCATTTGATAGACCTGCCGACCAAAGAGTTGGGCGTGGATATCGATAAAGGATTTGCCCCCCAATATACCGTGGTCAAGGGACGTGAGAAAATCCTGAAGGAGCTTGCCAGCGCGGCGGCAAAGGCCGATCGGGTTTTCCTGGCCTCTGACCCCGACCGAGAAGGGGAGGCCATAGCCTATCACATCGCCAACCGTCTGGGTTGGGACAGCAAGAAATTCCATCGGATTCTTCTCTACGAGATCACCCGTGAGGCCCTCACACGAGCTCTGGAGGAACCTCAGGAGATAGACCTGGCAAAGGTCGAAGCGCAGCAGGCCCGGAGGATCCTGGACCGGTTGGTGGGTTATCTGGTGAGCCCGGTCCTTTGGAAGACTGTGCGGCGAGGGCTTTCTGCCGGGCGTGTGCAGAGCGTGGCCCTTCGCCTGATTTGCGAGCGGGAAAAAGAGATCGTGGCCTTCGTACCCCGGGAGTACTGGACCATCGAGGCCCTGCTGAAAGGGAAAAGGAAGCCCTTCGGAGCAAAGCTTGTCACCGTGGGGGAGAAGTCCGTCGAGATCGGGAGCGAGGAACAAGCCGGGGAAATCGTCGAAGATCTCAAGAAGGCGGCTTACCGGGCTGATGCCGTCGAGAGGAGGGAAAAGAAACGGAATCCTCCGCCCCCGTTTATCACCAGCACCCTGCAGCAGGAAGCATCCAAACGCCTGGCCTTCTCGGCCTCGAGAACTATGGTCGTGGCCCAGCAACTTTACGAGGGCATCGAGATCAGTGATGAAGGCCCGGTCGGCCTCATCACCTATATGAGGACCGATGCGGTCAGGCTGAACGAAGACGCGGTACAGCAGGCGAGGAAGTACATCGAAGGGAAGTTTGGAAAAGTTTTCCTGCCTGCTGAGCCGAATGTCTACCGGTCTAGAAAAACCGCCCAGGGGGCACATGAAGCCATCCGCCCCACGGATGTGAAACGGACACCTGAGACCCTTAAGGGAAACCTATCCAAGGACCAGCTGAAGCTGTATCAACTCATCTGGACAAGATTTGTAGCTTGCCAGATGACTCCAGCGGTTTACGACACGGTGAGCGTAAAAATCACAGGAAGGTCCCCCCAAGAAACTTATGGGTTAAAGGCCACAGGATTCGCATTGAAGTTCCCCGGATTCTTAGCGGTCTATCGCGGGGATGAGGAAGAACAGGAAGAGCCTTTGCCTGAGGTCGCAGAGGGAGAAGGCTTGAAGGCTTTGCAGATTGAGCCTAAACAGCATTTCACCGAACCTTCTCCGAGATACACCGAGGCCAGCCTGATCAAGGAGTTGGAGTCTCGCGGGATAGGAAGGCCCTCAACCTATGCTCCGATCCTTTCGGTGATCCAGAAACGAGACTATGTGAGCAAGGAGAAGGCGAGCCTCAGGCCCATGGAACTTGGGATGGTCGTCAATGACCTCCTGGTTTCTCGCTTTCCGGACACCTTCGACTATGGGTTCACCGCCGAAATGGAGGAAAAATTGGACAAGGTCGAAGAGCGCGAAATGGGCTGGCAGAAGGTCCTTCTGGATTTTTACCTTCCTTTCAAGTTGAGGCTTGCGGAGTTCGAAAAGGAAAGGCAGGCCATCCGGATGGATCTGGCCAAGACCGATGAGATCTGTGAACTTTGCGGAAAGCCTATGGCTGCGCGCTGGAGCCGATACGGAAAGTTCCTGGCCTGCTCCGGGTACCCGAAATGCAAGAATCTCAAGTCTCTGGGCGGGAAAGAGGAACCCGCGCTCGAGAGGACGGATGAGAAGTGTCCGACCTGCGGCGGAGAGATGGTCGTACGGAAAGGGCGTTTCGGCAGGTTCTTGGCCTGCTCCAATTATCCCAAGTGCAAGACGACCAAGTCGTTAGGAATCGGCCTTAAATGCCCTCGCCCAGGGTGCGGGGGAGACTTCGTCGAGAGGACGGCGAAGTCAAGAAGAACCTTTTTTAGCTGCAGCAACTACCCTAAATGCAAATTGGTTTCATGGGAGCGACCGGTTCGTGGGAGGTGTTCACGATGCGGAGAAACCCTTGTGAAGTCTCAAAGAAAAGAAACTTCCGGAACCTCTTGGATATGCCTGATTTGTGGTGAATCGGCAGACCAATTGGAGGTTTCCCAAACAATTTAGGGAAACAGTTTTTCACGAAACTCAAGAAATGACTTGACATTACCGTTAGAATTTGTTAAACTTCTTAGTTTGGAAATACCATGCCTGAAAAACTTGGAGAGATGCTTGTAAGGGGCGGCTTGGTCACTATGGATCAGGTCGAGAAGGCTCTTGCGGCGCAGAAGCAAAACGGCGGACGGTTGGGCTCGAACTTAGTAAAGCTGGGCTTTGTCAAGGAAGAGCAGATCACGCACCTCCTGGGGCAACAGTTCCGGCTGGCAACAGTCAATCTCGCTTCGGTCAACATCGAGCCCAACGTACTTAAACTTGTTTCCGCAGAAGTGGCTCAAAAATATCAGGTGCTACCGCTCTCAAAAATCGGTCGGGTTTTGACTCTAGCCATGACTAACCCGGCGGATTTTCCCGCGATAGAAGACATCAAATTTTTAACCGGCTGTGAGGTGCAACCCGTAGTGGCGGCCGAGACGTCGGTAAGCAAAGCCTTGGAGCGCTTCTACGGAGTTTCGGACTCCTCCTTGACCAAGATCATCGATGGGATGAAAGGCGAAGACTTAGAGATTCTCGAGAGCGAGAAAACCCAGGAGGAAGTCGAAGCAGCTTCGGCCGAGGTTGAGGATGCTCCCGTCATCAACCTCGTAAATGGCCTGATTTCAGATGCTGTCAAGAGGGGAGCCTCCGACATCCACATCGAACCCTACCGCAACCTTCTTCGGGTGCGTTTTAGGATTGATGGCGTCCTCCAGGAAATCGCTTCACCTCCAGCTCGTTACGCGAATGCTGTAGTTTCTCGTTTGAAAATCATGGCTAGCCTGAAGATCGATGAAAGGCGTTTGCCCCAAGACGGTGCTATTCGAGTCAAATTGGGAGATCGTCAGGTGGACCTGCGTGTTTCGACCTTACCCACGATTCATGGGGAGAAGGTCGTCATGCGGATTCAAGAGGGAAGTGCCGTTGCCCTCTCCCTGACCTCCTTAGGCTTTGGAGAGAAGGCCCTTACGGACTTTACCGCAGCCATCTCTAAACCCAATGGGATTGTACTTGTAACGGGACCGACCGGAAGCGGCAAGACCAATACTCTGTATGCCGCTTTGGCGATGCTCAATACCCCAAAGGTCAATATCGTCACGGCTGAGGATCCGGTGGAACGAGACCTCTCCGGAGTTAACCAAGTTCATGTGAAAGAGGATATCGGGTACACCTTTGCCTTTGCCCTACGGGCGTTTTTGAGACAGGACCCAAACATCATTCTCGTGGGTGAGATGCGAGACAAAGAGACCGCAGAGATCGCTATTAAGTCTGCCTTGACGGGACATCTCGTGCTCTCTACGGTTCACACGAATAACGCAGCTTCAACCCCGACGCGTTTGGTCGATATGGGGGTTGAACCCTTTCTCGTGGCTTCTCCTTTGAACTTGATCTTGGCCCAGCGGCTGGTGCGAAAGATATGTTCCCAGTGCAAGGAACCATATAAAACGACTCCGGAGGTCGCGTTGCGGGTCGGGCTCACCCCCGAGGATTTAGAAGGGATTATACTTTACCATGGTAAGGGGTGCGGGGATTGCAATCGTACCGGATATCGCGGTCGGATCGGAATTTTCGAGGTAATGCCCATCGATCCCAGGATCAGGCAACTGATCGTGGCCCGGTCCATGGACAGTGAAATCGAAGCCTATGCCATAAGCCAGGGTATGTTGACGCTCAGACAGGATGCCATTCAGAAGCTTAAAAAGGGCATTACGACGGTGGACGAGGTTTTGCGGGTAACGGTGGAGTAAGAAGCGTGGCACAGCGACTGGGCGACCTTCTCCTTTGGGCTGGTCTGATCACCGAGGAGCAGTTGGATAAAGCCTTGGCCGAGCAGAAGAAAGCCGGCGGACGGTTGGGCTCGGTCATTGCTCGGTTAGGCTACCTTAACGAAACCGATATCGCCCAATTCCTGGGCAAACAGTTCGGTGTCAAGGCGGTTAACCTTGCGGACATAACCATCGAGGAGACCCTGATCAAGCTTCTGCCGGCTAGCCTTGCCCAGAAAAATTTTGCCATTCCGGTGGCCAAACGCGGACGAATCCTGACAGTAGTCATGCTCAACCCTGCGGACATCCAAGCTCTGGAGGATATACGGTTCTCAACGGGCTATGAAATTGCTCCGGCCGTGGCTCCGGAGAGCGCGATTTTGAAGGCGATCGACCGGTATTACGGCTCAGTTGGCATGCTGGCGAAGGTGACTGAGGACTTAGAATCCGTTGAGACGATGACTGTTACTGAAGAGCAGGCTGAAGAGGATGTCGCCTCCACAGACCTCTCCGAAGCTGCCGCAACCGTGGATTCCGGACCGATCGCGAAACTGGTGAACAAGTTGCTAGTCGACGCCGTTGCGAAGCGGGCCTCGGATATCCATATCGAGCCTTATGAGAAGGAGCTCCGAGTGCGATATTGCATAGACGGCATCCTTCACGAGATCATGAACCCGCCTTACAACATGCGTTCCGCCATTGCGACGAGAGTCAAGATCTTATCCAAGTTAAATATTGCGGAAAGGCGGCGCCCTCAAGACGGGCGAATCAAAGTTAAGGTGGGCGAGAAGATGATCGATGTTCGGGTTTCCATTGTTCCCACCCTTTTTGGGGAGAAGGTCGCCCTGCGTATCCTGGACCGCAGCGCCACGGTCTTCGACCTCGTGCAGCTCGGGTTTGAAGAAAAACCGCTCAAGGATTTCATTAAGTCGATTCGCACCCCTTATGGGATTGTTCTCTCTACCGGGCCCACGGGCTGCGGGAAGACGACCACCCTGTATGCCGCCCTCAACTTGATCAACAGTACCGAAGTGAACATCATCACCGCCGAGGACCCCATTGAGTACTCCCTTTACGGAATCAACCAACTCCAGGTGAACGAGGATATAGGATTAACCTTTGAAAGCGCCCTGCGTTCCTTCCTCCGGCAGGACCCCAACATCATCATGGTCGGTGAAATCCGCGACAAAGATACGACCGAGATGGCCATCCGCTCCTCGCTTACCGGACACCTGGTTCTTTCCTCGGTGCACACCAACAGTTCAGCCCTGACCCTGACCCGCTTGATCGATATGAAAGTAGAGCCTTTTCTTTTAGCTTCTTCACTTCTTTCGGTCCAGTGTCAACGCTTGGTGCGAAGGATATGCCCGAACTGCAAGGAGCCGGAGAAGATCTCTGCGGAATCCCTCCGGGAGCGGGGGGTGCGTTCCGAAGAGCTGGGGGCGACGACGGTCTATCGCGGACGGGGATGCATGACCTGTCACAATACCGGCTACCGGGGACGGATCGGTATTATGGAGGTGATGATTATCTCCCCAACCATCCGGGATATGCTCTTGAAGCGCCGTACGGCGGCAGAGATCGAGGAGCAGGCGGTGAAGGAGGGCATGGCGACCCTTCGTAAAGACGCTATGATCAAGGTGAGAAACGGTATTACGTCACTGGATGAGGCTCTAAAGGAAACCCTCATGGAATAGGTATGAAGAGGAGCCATGGCGGGTAAAATTGGCGAGATGTTGCTCCGGGCTGGGCTTTTGAGCCAGGCGCAGCTGGATGAGGCCATAAAGGAATCCAATGGTATTTTCCCTCTGGTGTTAATCCAAAAGGGGATGATTTCTGAGGATGTCCTTTTGAAATTCATCGAGCGTCAAGCGCGAGTGCCTATGGTGGATGCAATCGAGGGGAGCCTCGAAACCGGCGTCCTCAGGCTCATAACCCCCCAGATCGCCAATCGCTATGGAGTCATACCATTGAGGAAAGTCGGACGCGTGATCACCCTGCTGATGAGTGATCCGACGGATCTGGCCGCCATCGAGGATGTGAAGTTTTCGACCGGGATGGAGGTTTCTCCCGTATGCGGTCGTTTCTCGCGCATCGCAGCGCTTCTGGATCAGCATTATCCAATAGGGAAAGAATTGACCGTGGTTGGGGACTCGAACCTCGAAGAGGTCAAGGCCGCGGAGCTCGCCGCTCAGAGTGCTGCGGAGATGAGCGCTTCAGAAGATTTCTCCTCGGAAGGCATCGAGGTGATGGGCAAGGACGAGGATGAAGATATGGATCTCGCCGCCCTCTCCCAGGAGGGTCGGTCGGCTCCGATCATCAACCTCGTTAATTACCTCATGACCGAGGCCGTACGCCGGAGCGCTTCGGACATCCACATGGAACCTTACGAGAAGACCTTTCGGATCCGCTTTCGGATCGACGGCGTTCTCCACGAGATCCTGACCCCCTCCTATCGCTTGAAAGCCGCGATCATTTCCCGCATCAAGATCATGGCCAAGTTGGATATCACGGAGAGAAGAAGGCCCCAGGATGGACGCATTAAGATCAGGGTGGGGGACCGCAGCCTGGATCTTCGCGTCTCCGTCATCCCCACCCTTAACGGGGAAAAGGTCGTGATGCGGCTCTTGGATAAAGCCACCTTGTCCCTGGACCTTGGTGTCTTGGGATTCTCTGAGGATGCCCTTAAGCGGTTTTACGAAGCGCTCGCCAAGCCTTATGGGATTCTTTTGGTCACCGGTCCCACCGGGAGCGGGAAGACGACCACCCTGTATTCAGCGCTGAGCCGCTTGAACACGCCGGATAAGCATCTTCTGACGGTAGAGGATCCCGTGGAATACAACCTTCGGGGGATCAACCAGGTCCAGGTTAACGAGGATGTCGGACTGACGTTCTCGGCGGCCCTCCGGGCCTTCCTTCGTCAGGCCCCGAATGTCCTTATGGTCGGCGAGATTCGCGATGTGGAAACGATGGAGATCGCAATCCGGGCCGCGCTCACGGGTCATCTCGTCCTTTCCACGATTCACACCAACGATGCGCCTACAACCATCAGTCGGTTGATCGATATGGGTGCTCCGCCTTTCTTGGTGTCCTCCTCCTTGGCCTTGATCCAGGCCCAGCGTCTCGTTCGGAGGATTTGCAAGAAGTGCCGGGCTCCCATGACATATTCCCTTTCGTTGCTGGAGGATTTGGGGGTTTCTCCTAAAGAGGTCGAGGGGATCAGTTTTTTCAAGGGGCGCGGTTGCCAGGATTGCAATAACACGGGTTACCGGGGGCGGGTCGGCCTTTATGAGGTGATGCTGATCACCCCGGAGATTCGCGAAATGGTCCTTAAGGGATCTTCTTCCGACGACATCCGAATCCAGGCGGTCGATCAGGGGATGAAGACCCTGCGGATGGACGCCGTGGACAAGATCAAGCAGGGGATAACGACCGTGGAGGAGATGGTGCGGGAGACCGCCGCCTCCTTGTCTCTGGAATAAACCTTTTCTTAATCCGATCAGAAGGGAGATTTAGAGGTATGGTTGGCCTGCAGCATCTTTTGGAAGAAATGGTTCAAAAGGGGGCCTCGGATCTGCACATCTGCGCCGGTGCCCCGCCGGTCCTGCGTTTGGATGGAGATTTGATTCCGACGAATTACGAAGTTTTGACCCCGCCGATGACCCAGCAGCTGATCTACAGCATTCTCAACGACCAGCAGAAGAAGCGACTGGAAATGGAGTTTGAGCTGGACCTCTCCTTTGGGATCTCGGGCCTCTCTCGTTTCCGCGCCAACGCCTACCTGGACCGGGGGTCGGTGACCATGGCCATCCGGACGATTCCCTGGGATATTCGCTCCTTTGAGGAGCTGGGCCTCCCCCTCGTGGCCAAGGAGCTCTGCAATCGTCCCCGCGGGCTCGTCTTGGTGACCGGCCCGACCGGTTGCGGCAAATCCACCAGCTTGGCCACGATGATCGACAAGATCAATATCGAGCGCCGTTGCCACATCATCACGATCGAGGACCCCATCGAGTATATGCACCGGCATAAGAAGTCCATCATCAACCAGCGGGAGCTCGGGACCGATACCAAAACCTTTGCCAACGCCCTGAAGTATGCCCTCCGAGAGGACCCCGATGTGGTCATGGTCGGTGAGATGCGCGACCTCGAGACCATCCAGTCCGCCCTGATCATCTCGGAGACGGGTCACCTGACCTTCGCCACGCTCCACACGAACTCGGCCGCCGAGGCCGTGAACCGGATCATCGACGTCTTCCCCCCCCACCAGCAGCCCCAGGTGCGAGCCCAGCTGGCCTTCGTTTTGGAAGGCGTCATGGTTCAGCAGTTGGTGCCCAAGCTTCGCGGGGGGCGCGTGCTGGCCGCGGAGGTCATGATCTGCACCCCGGCCATCCGGGCTCTGATCCGCGACGACAAGGCTCATCAGATTTACAGCCTCATCCAGGCCGGGCAGAAGTACGGGATGCAGACCATGAACCAGAGCCTTTACCTGCATTACTCCAACAAGAACATCTCCTTGGAAGAGTGTTTGGGTCGGGCCCCGAACCTCGATGAGATAGAAAAAATGATCGAGCAGAAGTCCATGTTCCTCAACCTCCCTCAGGGCGCGGGAGCAGCAGGATCAGCGAAGCCCGCCAAGTAAGGCTCGGCTCCAAACCGCGCCGGCAATTCGTCACTCTTAGGAAAAGAAGGGGGAAAAGCGATGCCAATCTTTATCTGGAAGGGAAGGACGCCCACCGGAGGCTTGACCTCGGGAGAATTGACCGCGGATAACCAGGACAAGGTCATCGAGGCGTTGCGCAAGCGCAACATCATCGTGACCTCCGTCAAGGAGAAGCCCCGGGAGATCAAGCTTCCCTTCTTGAGCGGGGGCAAGGTGAAGGTCAAGGATCTGGCCATCTTCACCCGCCAGTTCAGCACCATGATCAGCGCCGGGCTCCCTCTGATGCAGTGTCTCGACATCCAGAGCCAGCAGATCGAAAAGGAGGGGTTCCGCAAGATCGTCAAGCTGGTCATGACGGACATCGAAGGGGGGTCCACCCTGGCCGATGCCCTCCGCCGCCACCCCGCCACCTTCTCCGCGCTCTATACCAACATGGTGGATGCCGGAGAGAAGGGGGGTATCCTGGATAACATCCTGGCCAGGTTGGCAACCTATTTGGAAAAGGCCGAGGCCTTGAACCGCAAGATCAAAGGAGCGATGATTTATCCCGCCATCGTCATCTCGGTGGCGGTCATCGCCTCGGCCGTTCTGATGATTTTCGTCATCCCCGTATTCGCTGCCATGTTCAAGGAGATGAACGCTACCCTGCCGCTGCCCACGCGGATCACGGTTGCAGTGAGCAACGCCTTGAAAAGCTCCATCCTCGTAATCATCGCCGTGATCGTGGCCATTGTCATCCTCATCCGGGTCTACTACAAGACCGACAACGGCCAGAAGGTCATCGACACCTTTCTTCTTAAAATGTGGATCATGGGTCCCCTGATTCAGAAATCCTCCATCTCCCGCTTCGCGCGGACGTTGGGGACCCTCCTGGCCAGCGGCGTCGCCATTTTGGATGCCCTCGAGATCACTGCCAAGACCGCCGGCAATCGTGTCGTACACGACGCCGTCATGGAGGCCCGTAAGAGCATCGGAGGGGGCGAGACTATCTCCGGCCCCCTTCGGACGATGAAGGTCTTCCCGCCCATGGTCACCTCCATGATCGCCGTGGGTGAGGCCACCGGCGGCCTGGATGAGATGTTGACCAAGATCGCCGATTTCTACGATGCCGAGGTGGATGCGGCGGTCGAGAACCTGACGGCTGCCCTGGAGCCGGTCATCATCGTTTTCCTTGGGATTTTCATCGGGGGGCTGGTCATTTCGATGTACCTTCCCATCTTCTCAATGGCTTCGGTCATCAAGTAAGTCTTGACGGGTGGCGGTTCATCACTAAGCAAATCGCCCTAAGGAGACCGTGAAAAGAGAGAGGGAAGCTTTCTTAAGCGAGGTCCGTGGAGCTGGCGACCGGCACCGCCTGCGAACGCTCATCCTTGTTCGTCCGGTGGTCGCGACGCTGGCTCTCGGGATGGGCATGGCCTTCTCCGCAGCCGGTGTGATTTCCCTGTCCGTCGCCGGCTTCGCCGGGTTGATCCTCCTCGCTTGGCTCCTCACCGGGGTGTTCCTCCTCTGGTTCCGGAGCGGACGGTCCCTTCGCGCGCTGCTCCTCCTGCAGATTTTTCTTGATGCCCTCCTGATCGCCGCCATCGTTTCCCTGACCGGCGGCGGGGAGAGCCAGTTTGCCCTGCTTTATCTGATATTGATCACCTACGCCGCGAGCTTCCTTTCCCTGCGCGGCGGGGTCCTCACGGCCCTTCTCTCAAGCCTGCTCTTCCCCGGGGCGGCATATCTCTCGCGCCTTGTGGGGGGCGGAAGTTTGGGAGGTCTCGACCTGATGTTGAGGGCTGGCCTGAATGCCATCTCCTTTCTCCTCATGGGCATTTTGGCGGGTTACCTTTCCGAGCGGGCGGCCAAGGCCAGTGCCGCCTTGGAGGAAGCCTCGCAGGCTCTCCATTCGGTCCGTCTGGACACCGCGGAGATCCTCCGCAATATGGGGAGCGGATTGGTCACCGTGGATGCCCGCGGACAGGTCGTCTATTTCAACCGGGCGGGCGAAGATATCCTCGGCCTCCGGGAGCAGACGATTCGCGGGAGGCCCGTCCGGGAGGCTTTCGCCGGCCCCCTCTCCGATATCGGCAGGATGCTCCTCGAGGGCCTGACCACCGGCCAGGCTTACCAGCGCCAGGAATTGGCCTTTCGCCGCTCGGACGGGACCGTTATCCCCATCGGTTTCAGCACCACGGTCTTATTGGACCCCCGCCAGGGTCGCCACGGGGTCATCGCCATCTTCCAGGATCTCCGGGAGATCAAGGAGATGGAGGCTCGGGTCCGTGAAGCAGACCGCCTGGCCGCGTTCGGGGAGCTCGCTTCCGGAGTCCTGAAAGAGGTGGAGGAGCCCCTCGCCGCGATTCGCGAATCCCTCGCCGTGCTCGGAGAAGATTTGGTGGGGCGTTCCGGGCCGGCCCAGCGGTCTCTGGAGGTCATCTCCCACCAGCAGGAGAAGCTCACGGCGATCCTGAAGAGCTTCTTTGAGGCGACCCCGCAGGAGGGATTGCGCCGCGAGCCGCCCGGAGGAGGCCGGCGGATCCTGGGAGGGAGCCAGGGAATCCGCGATGTCTTGGAGATGATCACCCGGGTGGCAGAAACCGAGAGCACGGTCTTGATTCTGGGCGAAAGCGGGACCGGTAAGGAGCTCGTCGCCCGGGAATTACACGCCCGTTCGCGGAGGCGGGAGGGTCCCTTTGTATCCATCAACTGCGGCGCACTTCCCGAAACCCTTCTGGAAAGCGAGCTTTTCGGCCACCTGCGGGGTTCCTTCACCGGGGCCATTCGCGACAAGGACGGCTTGCTTAAAGTGGCTGAGGGGGGAACGTTTTTCTTGGACGAGGTCAGTGAGACCTCCCCCGCGGTTCAGGTGAAGCTCCTTCGCGTTCTGCAGGAGAGGGAGCTTGTCCCGGTGGGGGGCTCCAAACCCGTCAAGGTGGATATTCGCCTCATCTCGGCGACGAATCAGGACTTGGAGGGTTTGGTGAAGGTCGGTAAGTTCCGGGCGGATCTCTTCTACCGTCTGAACGTGATTCCCCTTCGTATCCCCCCTCTGCGCGAGAGGAAGGAGGATGTACCCGTTCTCGCTCACTCTGTTTTGCAGCGGATTTGTGAGGGTTCTAAGGTGAGTCCGAAGCGCCTTTCTCCCGAGGCGATGGATTGTTTGCTGGGTTACTCCTGGCCCGGGAATGTCAGGGAGCTCGAGAATGTCCTCGAGCGTGCCGTGGTCATGGAGTCGGGCCGGACGATTCGCCCGGATGTCCTCCCTCGGACCATTTCCGGGGCCGCTAAGGTCCCCTTCGGCCGGCAGAGGCTTCTCGTTCTCTCCGATGCGGGTAGGAAGGACAAAGAAAAGGATGAGATTTTGGCCGCCATCAGGGAGTGCGGTGGTAACAAGAGCTTGGCGGCAAAGAATCTCGGGATCAGTTATTCGACCATGTTCCGGAAGCTTAGGGGATACGGCTTGGTGAAGGATCTGCAAAACGGATCAATATCCGAAGCCCTCTGAGTTCTCCTTGCGATGTTCAAGGGGGTTGTGATATACTTAAAGGGTATAGTCGCATTCCAGCCACCTAATTTGGTACAATGGTGGCATGACGAGAAGGCAGCGCTGTCCGAAATGCGGATACACTAAGTCGTGGAAAATACGTAGGGATAAGTGCCGTTGTGCGCGGTGTCGATACGAATGGCGTCCGGGCCTTCCGTTGCGTTTGACGCGGCATCAGTGGGAAGCCGTTTTGCGATGCCATGCTCGCGGCCAGAGTGCGGCTGCGATTGCGGAGGAAACTGGACTTCATCGTCAACGGGTGCTGCGGGCGCTCAGGGTCCTGCGTCAGGCGATGCTGCGGGAGGTGCCGCCGATCTTTCAGGGAGAGGTGGAGATCGACGAAACCTACCTGGGTGGAGCTTGGAAGAACAAGCGTCGAAGCCGAAGGGCATTGGGAACTCAACGGGGACGGGGAACCTCCAAAGCCCCAGTCTTTGGGATTCTCTGTCGAGGTGGCCAGGTGTGGGCTCGGGTGGTACCGAATGTGGAGGCTCGGACCCTGTGGCCCTTGATTCGCGGGCACGTCCAGCGGGGCTCGACCATCTACTCCGATACCTGGAAGAGCTATACGGGGATCGCCACCAAGGGGTATGTCCACCGTTTGGTTCACCACACGAAAGGCAACTACGGATCGGGGAAGAACCACATCAATGGCTTGGAAGGATTCTGGGGTTATCTCAAGCGGCGGCTGGCGGCCAAAGGAGGCATCCGACGAGACCAGTTGCCCCTCTATCTGGCGGAGTATGTGTGGAGATATAATCATCGCCGTCTCACTCGTGACCAGCAAGTCCAACAGCTCATGAAGTTACTAAAACAAACGTTTCATTTAGGTGGCTGGAATACGACTTTACCCTACTTAAATTCTGCTTGTATGACTATGTCAAAATGACATAGTATGTCATTTTGACATAGTATGTGAACCATTAAGCAAGATAAAGGCTTTTATTGATGGCATTGTAAGTCATATTATAACATCTTCATTTACATAAAGTTACGTTTATTTTTAATAAACCTTTTAGTTAAACTCAATTTTGGCATAGGATATGCATCATTATTCATGGTGGGAGTGAATAATAAAATCATGAAAAGTGAAAAGGCATTTACTCTGATAGAATTGATGGTCGTGGTTGTCATCATCGGCATCCTTGCCGCCATCGCCATCCCGAACTTTCTCCGGATGCAGACCCGGGCCAAGGAGTCCGATGTGAAGAGTGTGGCCCATGCCATTTTGCTTGCTGTTGAAGAGTATAAAACGTACACCTTATGGGCGACCCTCAAGCCCCAGAATGTCACCGAGCTTCAAAATGGCGGCGGAATTTCCACGGCTGTTCAGACGAAGCACAATCCGTTTAACCCCGCGTTTACCTACCGGGATGGACAAGCCCTCGTGAATGGGGTTCCGGGATTGGACGGAGAGGTGGGTTATGCGTTTTTCGATCAGACCACTCCCTACACGATCTATGCCCGGGGGAGCGGTCAGATCGTCCTGACCCTTTCCGGAGAGAGCTGAGCTTTTTTCGGCGGGGGTTGCTTAAAGAATGTTTTTTGAAGTCGTGTGGTTAAGTCTTGGAAACCTAAATTGACAACAGGAAGGAGGTGAAAAATGATGCTTAGAAAAATCAGAGGGTTCACCCTCATCGAGCTGATGGTCGTGGTGGTCATCATCGGTATCTTGGCCGCTATCGCCATCCCGAACTTCATCCGCATGCAGAAGCGGGCGAAGGAGTCGGATGTCAAGGCCGTGTCTCACACCCTGCAGTTGGCCGTGGAGGACTACAAGACCTCTCCCGGCCAGGAGGGAATGAAGCCCACCGGCGTGCAGTTGACGGGTATAGTCATACCGTGCTACTTGCCGTCTAACGTGCAGACCAAAAGGAATCCCTTCGCCCTCGCTGTGGGGGAGACCTATGCGACTGGCGGGATCGTCGCTGTCGCTCCTAATGGTTTAGGCCGTGTTGGCTACCAGATGGTGGATCAAGTGACCCAGTACACGATCTCCGCCATCGGCGGGGATGCCGGCCTCATCATCCTGACCCTGCTCGAGGGGTCCTAATCCCTCAAAAGGTCAAAGGGGATGGATATTACTTTCCATCCCCTTTTCCTTTTCCCTGAATTCTTCGGCAAAATAAAGGCGCAAAGCTTGCATTTTTGCTTTGGGCTGTATCGGCTTATCAACGCAGGTCTTACGCTCTATCTGTTAAAGCGGTTATGCCTGAATATGAGCTTCGATACATAAACACACACACGTGCCTATGTTTTGCTGTAACAAGAGGTGGGGAGGGCGTGAAGTGGGCGTGAATACGGCGTGAACACCTCGGAAACCCCTCCCGGATTGCGGAGCTTTTTCGGCCCTCCCCCTCGCCGAGGCGGGGGAAGGCGTTGCGTCGTAACCTGTCGTTGTCGGCCCTCTTTAGGCGCGGGAGTTAAAGCGCCCTCCGGTACACCGCCTTCTCTGGGCCCGGAAGGATCTCCGTTGCCTTGAATTCGGCTTCTTTTTTAAGGTATAATGACCTTATGGATTTGAAGCGCCTCTGGCCGGTCGTGGCCGTCGTCCTCCTCGCTTTCCTGCCCTACGCCGGAGCCCTGAACAACGGCTTCGTCTGGGATGACCTTCCGGTGATCGTCAATAACACCCAGCTCCATCGGCTCTTTCCCCTCCAGAGGTTCTTCTCCGGCGAAGGTCTCCTCAAGCAGCGTTCCTTGATGTCCCTATCCCTCGCCTTGGACTACCGCCTTTGGGGGCCGAACCCTTTGGGCTTCCATCTCACCAACCTCCTTCTTCATGCCCTCGCCTGCCTGGGGGTTTATGTCCTCTCCCTGCAGGTGCTTCGTTCGGTCCGTGCGGCATTTTGGGCGGGCCTCCTCTTCGCTGTGCACCCCGTTCATTCCGAGGCCGTGGCCGCCCTTCTCGGACGTTCCGACCTTCTCGCTGCCGGGGCTGGCCTGTGGGGCTTTCTGTGCTATGACCGCGCCCGCCGTCCCTCCAATGGGATGACCGTCCTGTTCTATCTTCTCTCTTTGCTATTTTTTGCCGTGGCCTGCCTTTCCAAGGAAACCGGCGTCGTCCTCGCAGGCTGGGTCGCCCTCTACGAGTTCTTCGGGTTGCATTTAAAAAAACCCTATTCACCATGGAGGTCGGGGCTTCTGCTCCTTCCCTTTGGGCTTATCGCGGCGTACTATCTTGCTTTCATGTTTTCCTTATCCGGCCCGGCCATTGCCAAGACGGGGTGGTGGGGGGGAACATTCTGGAGCGATCTCCTGATGGGTTTCAAGGTCTTCTGGGAGTATCTCCGCCTGCTTTTCTTTCCCTTCCATCTATCTCCCTGGTATGTGATCTCCGCTCCCCAGGGTCTCTGGGACTCAAAGCTCCTGCTTGGGATGCTCGCTTTTCTCGTTGTTCTGGGAGTTTTCATTTTTGCCTGGCTCAGGCGCTCGCTCCTCGGTTTCCTTTTGGGTTGGTATCTCGTATGTTATCTTCCCCTCTCCAACCTCATTCCTATTAACGGCTCGATGATGTCCGAGCGTTGGCTCTATCCCGGCTCCATTGCTTTTTGCTTGGGGGTTAGTTTGGCTTGGGAGCGGGGGTGGGCGCTTTTTCACCCTTTTCTGCGTAGAAGTGCAAGCCTTCTGGGGGTGCTCATCCTCTTGGGTTTAAGCATTCGTGCGGCCGCCGCGGTCAGCGTCTGGAGGACGGACTTCTCCCTCTTCGGTGTGATCCTCCGGGAGCATCCTAGGATCCCCAAAGCCCACCTGTGGTTGGCGGATTCCTACAATCGGGTAGATTCCCTGGCGCTGGCCGAAAAGCACTATCGCATCGCTCTGGCCCTGTCGCCGAATAATCCCGAGATTCATGCCGACCTCGGGATCCTTTACGACAAGCAGGGCCGTTTCCAAGAAGCGATTCAGGAATACCAAACCGCCCTTCTTCTGGGGGGTGAGAACGCTCTTCCTCGGTTGAATCTCGGCATCACTTACGAGCATATCGGGCATTACCAGGAAGCCCTGGGGGAATACCAGAAAGTCGTCATCCTTGGGACCGCGAAACCCAAAGCATTTTTTAGGATGGGCGAATGTTATTTGCTTCTCGGTGATACCCTCCGTGCCAGGGATTCCTACGCCCGGGCTCTGTCTGAGGACCCGACCTTTCTTGAGGCCGGAAAGCGCCTGTCCCTTCTGCCAAAATGAACGATAACCGATTCGACACCGGGCATCTGAAGACCCTGCTCTGGCTGGGTTTGCTTGCCCTGCTTCCCTATGTTAATGTCCTTCAAAACGGTTTTGTCTGGGATGATAGGATATTCATCACGGACAATTATCCTATCCGCCATCCGCTTCTCCTTTTCACTATCTCCCTCAAAAGCATTAGTATTGGTTACCGCCCTTTGATGTTACTTTCCCTCGCGCTGGATTACAGGATTTGGGGGCTCAACCCCGCGGGATTTCATCTCACCAATCTTTTTCTTCATGCACTCAACGTCATTTTGGTTTACTTCCTCGCCTTACGTGTTACGAGGGGAGGGCTCTGGGCTCCGCTTGCCGGACTGCTTTTTGCCCTTCACCCGGTTCACAGCGAGGCCGTGGCCTCCATGCTGGGTCGCTCCGACCTTCTGGTGACCGCACTTTCGCTGGTCGGCCTCCTTGCATTCCACGGATTTCTCCGCAGCTCCGCGCTTTTCCGTAAGGGAACCTTGTTCGCGGGAGCTCTTCTTTCCTATGCCGCGGCCTGCCTGACCAAGGAGAGCGGCATCGTCTTTCCTCTTCTAATAGTAATCTGCGAAAACTTGGCCTGGCGAAACGGGGATCGCCGGCGGTCCTGGAGCGCTCAGGTTTTGACCCTGGTACCCTTACTGGTCATCGGTCTTCTGTGCCTCTGGTTTCGCCAGCTGACGGCCCCGACTGTAGGACAGCAAACCTGGGGTGGTGGAAGATGGCAAACCGCAATATTGATGATGGTCGTTTTTTGGAAGTACTTCGTGCTTTTGGTCTTTCCAGCCTTTCTATCACCGTATTACATTCTCTATTGGCCTGAAGGATGGGATTACCTGCCGGTCTTGGGGGGTCTGTTCATCCTCCTGGGAAGCGTAGCCTTGCTCATCGTATTTCATCGCCGTATTCCCTTGCTGGCCTGGGCGATTGCTTGGCTGGGGGTGACCCTTCTTCCGGTGTCGAACATCATCCCTATCCCCGGGGCGATGATGAACGAACGCTGGCTCTATCTTCCTTCGGTGGGATTTGTTATCCTTTTGGGTTGGGGTGCCTTTAAAATTCTGAGCCAGTCCGGTTCAGCTTTAAGAAAAGTCCTGTGGGGGGTCGGTTCCGTGCTTTTGCTTCTCTTCGCGGTTCGCATCGTTTCTTGGAACGCTGTCTGGCGCAGTGATGAATCCGTAGCTCTCAAGATTCTTCAGCAGCACCCCGAAAGCTCCCTGGCCCATAACAACCTCGGCAATTTTCTTTTCTGCGTCGGCCGGATTTCGGAAGCGAAGCAGGAATATGCCCAAGCCATCCTTTTGGATCCGGAAGGGGCTCAGAGTCACGCCAATCTCGGAAACGTGTATTGTGCCGAAGGAAAATGGCCGCGGGGGATGGCGTCATATCGCAAAGCCCTGGCTCTCGATCCCCGGCTTGCCCTGGCCTGGTATGCCCTGGGCGTTGCCTACCAGCGTCAGGGAGTGCTCGATTCGGCGTTGATCCAGTACCAGCGGGTCCTTCAGCTTGACCCCCTCCACGTCCCGGCCCTGAAAGGCTCGGGAGGTATTCTGTTGGAGAAAAAGGAGTATGGCCTTGCGGAGGGTTATTTTCGTCGGGCATTGACCATTGCCCCCGATGACTCGGAGTTGAAGATTAGCCTTGAGAGGATCCTTCACCTTCAGTCTGGGCAGGTGAAATGAGTCGATCAGCTTTCCCGGGAGCAAGAAATCTCCTTTGGCTTGGCCTTCTCACCCTTTCCCTCTATGTAAACGTTCTCCAAAACGGGTTCGTCTGGGATGATCGGACCATGATCCTGAACCCTGTATCATTGGTAGCTCTTCCCGCCGGGAAAAACGTAACCCAGGGTAGCACGATCCTTCAGCGTCCCATGTCTTATCTGTCCTTTCAAATAGATCGTCTTCTTTACGACAAGAATCCGGCGGGCTTCCACCTGACCGATCTCCTCCTGCACTTGGGGGTCGTTCTGCTTTTTGCAGGGATGGCCAAGGGACTTTTAAGTCCTACCTCGGCCTTCTTGGCTGCTCTGCTCTTTGCCTTACACCCGGTCCATAGCGAGCCGGTGGCTGCGCTTCTGGGACGTTCGGACCTGTTGGTTGGCTTGTTCACACTGCTCGGGCTTTGGGCTTATCGAAAAAGCTCGCTTCTCTTCTCTTTGATCCTCGGTCTACTCTTCTCCCTGCTCGCCATGGCCAGTAAGGAGAGCGGTCTGGCCACCCTCGGCATTCTCGTTTGGTACGACCTCTGCTTTCGGCGTGGCGAAGGGCGAAGGCTTTGGCTTCGCTGGCTGCCGTTCGTTTGCTTGTTGGCCGTTGTCGTTCACCTGTATCTTTGGCTTCTAAAACGAAATCCCTGGCATGCGGTGGCTGTTCTGAAGTGGTGGGGGGGGAGCCCCTATTGTACCTTTTTGATGATGCTGACCGTAGTTTGGGAATACGCCCGCTTGCTCACCTTTCCTTTATGGCAATCTCCTTGGTATGTGACCCCGGTGGTGACCGATTTCTTTCAATGGAAGGTGGTGGTCGGATTTATGGCCCTAGTCGGGATTCTGGGATTGCTGATTTGGTGTTTTCGCCGTCGTCCGATTCTTTCCTTTGGGTTGGGCTGGATATTGATTTTCCTTATTCCAGTGTCAAACCTGATTCCCATCCCCGGTTCGATGATGGCCGAGCGCTGGCTCTATGCCCCTTCCATGGGCTTCTGTCTGCTCGGCGGAATGGCCTTGAACTGGGTTTGGACAAAGCTTGTGGTGGCCCGTAGGTCGGGCTGGCGGCTCGGGGGAATCGCCGCCGGAATCATCGTGGCCATTTTGATGGGCTGGCAGACGGTCCGCTCCAATGCCGTCTGGCGGGATGACGAGACCCTTTTCAGGCGGGTTATTGTACGGTTCCCGGATTCCTTCAAAGGGCATGCCAATTTGGGGAAAACCTTGCTGGACCATGGTAGAATGACCGAGGCTAAAGGGGAGCTTCGAAAAGCGGTCGCTTTGAAATCGGACAGCCCTTTCCCTTTCCTCTGGCTCGGGGAGGTCTGTCTCCGGGAAGGAAAACTGGATAGCGCTCAGGACGCTTTCAGCGAGTCCATTCGTAAAGACTCAACCTTTTATCCCGCTTATTTGAGCCTGGGAGGGCTTCACCGTCAGGCGGGGAGGGCCGACATCGCCCTCGCGGTTTATGCCGAGGGACTCAGGCACGTTCAGAGCGCAGAGCTTTATAATAATTACGGGATTCAATTGGTGGAGCACGGCAGCCTTCCGGACGGGATCCGGGCCTACCAGCAGGCGGTCCGGGTGGATCCCGGCTATGCGCCAGCTTACCACAATATGGGGAACGCATACCGCTCCTTGGGTGATTTTCTAGAAGCCGAGGCTTCCTATCGCCAGGCCCTCAGAGTAGACCCGGCTCTGGCTGAGGCCCATCACGCCTTGGGCATGCTTTACGGATCGCAAGGGCGTTATCCGGAAGCCGTAAGAGAGATGGAGATGGCTGTGAAGGAGAGGCCAGGGGAGCTGGGCTTTGAGATTGCCTTGGCCAGGGCCTATGCCGTAGCAGGGGATCTTTCCCGGGCGGTCGAGACCTACGATCGGATTTTAAACTCGAATCCCTCCTTGACCTTTCTCCACGCCGAGCGGGATTCGTTGAGGAAAAGGACCCTCCCGAAGCAGCCATGAGGGACCCTGCCCAGCCCACCCGGGAGAATCTTCTCTCCTCCTTTTTCTGGATCTTCCTCGTCTGCCTCGTGGCCTATGCCAACATCTACGGAAACCGCTTCCTCTGGGACGACCTGGATTTGATCGTCAAAAACTATGAGATCCGGAGCCTTTTTCCTTTAAGCAAATTCATATTTTCTACGAGCACCATTCCCCAGCGTCCGGTCATGAACTTTTCCTTTGCCCTAGACTTCGGGCTTTGGGGTCTCAATCCCGCCGGCTATCATCTTACTCAGATCCTGCTCCATACCCTGAATTCAGTGGCTGTGATGCTCCTCCTCCTTCGTCTGCTTGGCTCTCGTCAGGCAGCGTTCTTCGCTGGGCTCTTGTTCGCCTTGCATCCTG
>Ga0315296_10001175_pt1 | contig 22858 bp, 16 predicted proteins | sample YL17G14_18_MG_FD_203921 | JGI IMG/M metagenome (GOLD analysis project Ga0315296, IMG submission 203921) | Sediment microbial communities from Yellowstone Lake, YNP, Wyoming, USA - YL17G14_18 | ecosystem: Environmental > Aquatic > Freshwater > Lake > Sediment | place: USA: Wyoming | collected...
CGCCTCCAGTGTGGCACCCCGATTCCATCGGGGTGCTTTGGAGTGCGGCGGCGCGCCGCCGCTTTCAAAGGCCCGACCAGTCGGGGCACTCCACATCCCCCAATGCCTGTCGGTCTGCGCTATCGGCCTTCGGTGTCCGGCCCTTGCCTGATTCGCCGTTCCAGGGAAAGGCTTACTTGGCCGGTGGTTCGGGTTCCTGGCGTTTGGCCTGCTGGCCCGCGAAGAACTTGGCCGGGTCGTTCGGGAACAGTTTTTTGTCGAGGAACCATTTCTGCTGGGCGCCCTCTGCCAGGCGGCGCATGTAGCGGTCCGGCTTCCAGCGCGCCATCAGGTAACACGCCCCGCCCTTGAGCAGCACCAGCCGCGTCTTGAAGATAAAGCCCTTGCAGACGACATCGGGCATGTCGAGGCTGGATTCAACCTGGTATTGCTTCTTGCCAATCATCAGCGCCTCGGTGCGCTCGATGTCGTTGATCACATAGGCATCAACCTCTTGCCTCACCTTGGACTCGCGCCGCGTCAACCTGGGGCTGCTGAAGATGAGCATGGGGTGCTTGCTCGGCAAGCCCCCGTGGTCAACTTGACCGGTCATTGGCCTCCTCCGGCTCTGATTTTCTGCTCGCAAGCCACAAATCCCTGCTTCCTGCGGCGCAAGTTGGCGCCTCATGCGTAGAACGCCCGTTCTCGGAAACAGCATCCGCAGCGCTGCTCCGTTGTCTTGACTGCAAATTCCGTGCCGCGCCGCTGGTCCTGGCAACTGCCAGCACTACGCGCGCTTTGGGGGCGGCTTCTCCTGAAGCCGTCCGCCGGCTGGCGGATGCCCCACAGGCCCGCGGGGTCAGGAGACCCCGCGCCCAGTTAGCACTCGCAGGCCCTGCATTTGGCCCAGGCAGGACGGTTATTCTGGCCGTCGAAGTAACCCGATCAGGAGGCGAAAATGAGGTTATCTGCGTTCGCTGGGACAGAATGCGGCCTGCTGGTGGGCTTTATTGCCCTCGGCCTGCTGAGCCTGGCTGTCTGCGCTGCTGCGCCGGGGGCTAAATCCACCTGCATCGGGATCTACTTCCGCTATCCCGAGGTGCCGACCACGCTGGAGGCCGCCTTCGATGACATGCGCGCCCTTGGCGTCGAGCACCTCGTATTCTGGCTTTCCACGAAAGACCTTTACCCCGCGAACGCTGTCGAGACCCCGGAATTTGCCAGATTCGTTACACTTATGCGCCAGCGCGACCTCAAGATCATGGCCGGCGTGGGCACGATGCTCATGTGGTGGGGCTGGGCCAAGGAGCATCCCGAGTGGGTGATGCAGGACCCGTCGGGCAAGCCCAACCAGTATGGCTACCCATGCTGGAGCAACCCGGACATGGCCCGCGCCGCCCGCAGGATAGCGCAAACCATCGTCCGCAAGGCTGTCCAGAGTGCAGATGACGTGATTTCATCCTGGTTCATCTACGACGAGGTCCTCTGGGGCTGGGTTACCGACAACTGCCACTGCCCCGCCTGCCAGGCGGGATACCGCCGCTGGCTGCGGCGCAAAGGCCGCAATCCCGCTGCCGTAGGGTTCAAATCCTCGGCGGAAATCAGGCTTGCAGTAAGCCCAACCAAGGCCAACAACGCCCTGCACGCAATCACCAGCAACGAGTACCGGGAAGACACCCTGATGGACTTCCTCGCCGCCGAGATTGCAGTCGTGAAGCGGGCAGACCCGAAGCGCCGTGCGGTAACCACGTCAGGCATCTACCCGGTGGTTGCCCAGTCCGACTGCGCGATCCACGGCAACCACGCGCGCAAGTTCCAGCGCGTTTTCGATTTCACGATGAGCGACCCCTATCCTGTCAGCGAGGCAGGCGACAATTACACCCTCCAGATGGTCTCGCCGATAATTGCAACGATGCACGACCCGACCAGGCGCGTGCCCACGATGCTCGTGGTGCAGGATTTCACCGGGCCTCCCCACAACAACGTGATCCCGACGCCCGAGCAGACGCGCAAGTTGTGCTTTCAGGCCATCGGCAACGGGGCGACCGGCCTGGTGCCCTTCATCTACGACTGCGGGTTGACAAAGGGCGCTGATGGCAAGTTCACACAGGAGCCTTTTCCGAGAAGGATCGAGTTCGCCAGCATCGCCAACTGGATGCGCGACCCGCTGGTGAGCGATTTGCTCTGCCGGGCGCATCCCTTGCCCAACGTCGGCGTCGTCTTTCCGCAGAACTGGTATCGCCGCTACTGCCTGGATCACCCGCTCAGCAGGGAACTCGAGCGCGGGTTCACGATCTTCCGCGACCTGTTCCAGGACCACTACCAGGTTACGGTTCTCTTCCCGGAAGACCTGGCGAGGCCTTCGGTTCTGAGCAAGTATGCTGCCATCATCGCTACGGGTGCGTGGGATGTGGGGCCTGAATACGGCGTCGGGCGCGCGCACGAGCGGGCGCTGCGGGCCTTCGTGGAGAACGGCGGGGCCTTGTTGGTGAGTGGCCGCACTCGCCTGCTGCCGATGGCCAGGGAAGTCGCATCCGAGGAGGCGACTGTCATCTGGAACAACGAATCGCTGAACCTGCCTGCCCTCTCGCGCGCGACGATAGAAACCCAGCCGGGCGACCGCTTGCTTGCACGCTACAAGGATGGCGGGCCTGCTGCGGTCGTGCGGAAGATGGGGCAAGGGCGCATCGGGATCATGCCCTCGATCATGCACAAGGACTGGGTCGGCGAGGGAGAGCGCTACGTCGAGGCGCTGCGAAGATACGTCTTCGACCCGGCGCTCTCGGATTCGGCCCGCAGGGCTGCCGCTGTCCGCCGCGCTGTCGCCGACATGATGGCTTCGCTTCATGTTCCCAGGCCGGTCGAGGCGCGCGACGAGAAGGGGCAGATCGCGTGGCACGTTCAGCCCATGACCCTTGAGGGCAAGGGCTGCTGGTTGACGTTCCTCATAAACTACCACCACGATCCGCACAACCTGGTGCTGCGAATACGTCCGCCGGCTGGCTCCGACTGGGCTCTCATTGACTTCTTCACCGGTGAGCCGCTTCGGGTTACGCGCCGCGACCTGGCCCACGGCATCCCCGTCCGCATCGGCGCAGGCCAAGTCCGCGCCTTCGCCGTCGCCTGGGAAGAAGCCCCCGCCCGCCGCCTCACAACCTGGCACCCTACCCACCCCTACTCCCCCGCCCCCGACTGACGATGTAACACAGCCGCCCTCGGCTGTGTTACAACCTGCGGGGGGAGGTGTGGGCAGGGCGGGGCGGGTTGCTGTCGAAGGAGGGCTTCGGGAGGCTAGGTTGAGGGTTTCGGCCCTGCGGAGGGTTGATTGGGCGCTTGCGGGGGGCGTGTTGGCGCTCGGCCTGTGTGGCTTGGGGGTCGGGTTCAGCGCCACGAGAGGAGCGCCCGGCGCGTTGGCTGGCGGGCTTGTTATTCGCCAGGCTGTCTTCCTGGCGGCGGGCCTGTGCGCCATGGCCTTGCTTTCCTGGTTGGACTACAGGCAAGTGGCCCAGGCAGGCAAGGCATTCTATCTCCCCGTTGTCGCGCTGCTGGCGGCGGTGCTGGCTTTTGGCAGCGCAGGCGGGGGAGCGGCGCGCTGGCTCGGCGCAGGGCCGGTCAGGTTCCAGCCATCGGAGTTCGCCAAGGTGGCGCTCCTGGTCATCCTGGCAGCCTTCCTAGCGAGGCATATGGAGCGGGCCAGAAGCCTTCGCTTTCTTCTTGGCGCGCTGCTGATAACAGCCGTCCCGGCGCTCCTCGTGTTCCTGCAGCCCGACCTGGGGACGGCGATCGTGCTGCTGGCGCTGGCTTTCGGCATGGCCGCACTGGCAGGCGCGCGCAAGTTGCACCTGGCGCTGGCGTTGGCGCTGGGCGTGCTCGCGTTTGCAGCGATGTGGCACACTGGAGCGATAAAGCCCTATCAGAAGCGCAGGCTGGTAACGTTCTTGAATCCCGGCGCTGATCCATTGGGCAGCGGATACCATATTCTCCAGTCGAAGATCGCTATCGGATCGGGCATGGTCTTCGGGCGGGGCTTCCTGGCCGGGCCGCAGAGCGGGCTGCGGTTCGTGCCCGCGCAGCACACGGACTTCATTTTTGCGGTGGTGGGAGAGGAACTCGGGCTGGTCGGGTGCGCGGTTCTGCTTGGGCTTTATGCGCTGGTGCTGTGGCGCATGATACGCATCGCGCGCCGCGCTGAGGAGCCCCTTGGAGCGCTCTTGGCCGGGGCTGGCGCATGGCTGGTGCTGTTCCAGGTGGTCATGAATATCGGCATGACGGTTACCCTTTTGCCGGTAACGGGCATTCCGCTTCCCCTTGTGAGTTACGGGGGCAGCAGCCTGGTTGCTAACATGATGCTCGTGGGATTGGTGCTCAGCGTTGGGGCAAGAACACGAACCGTCTAGAAGGGATTTCAAGGCTTTCGATAATGAGACGCTTTGCTTCGGTAGTTCACTACCGAAGCCAGCGGGCGCGAGCCCGCTCTGACACTCATGGGCAGGCAACGCTTCGGCACTAAAGTGCCGAAGCAACTGGGAACGGTGGGTTGAGGACAAGATGATCCTGGCGATTGATCCGGGGCGCGAGAAGTGCGGGCTTGCTGTCGTGCGGAAGGACGGCAGCGTTGTTCTCAGGCAGGTCGTCGCGAGTGCGGCCCTGGCTGCGCGTTTGCGCGAGGTTGGCGCTGCTCATGCGATTGACGTGGTTGTTCTGGGCGACCGGACGGGGAGCAAGGAAACGGCCGAGGTTGTGCGCGGCTGCCTGCCGCAGGCGCAGGTTCACCTGGTTGACGAGCACCGCTCGACCGAAGAGGCGCGCAAGCGCTACTTCGCCGAGAATCCCCCGCGCGGCTGGCGCCGCCTGATCCCCCGCGGCCTTCTGGTCCCCCCCGTCCCCTACGACGATTACGTGGCCATAATCCTGGCCGAAAGGTATTTGGCCTGCTGGCGGAAGCCCTAGGGCCCAACCTGCTCAACGAGGCCGAGAATCCTGAGGCCATCGTTGCCGATTGCACGAAGCCGAGACGAAGTTGGCTCGGCATGGGACAGCGGCGTCACTCCGGGTCTCCAGGCAGAACCTTGAAGGTGTCGCACTCCTTCGGGTGCTTAGGGCATTGCCAGACTTCGCTCCTCCCACGGCGGACGCGGCGGTACTTAGTGCGGCCGTCCTGCGGGCAACGCGGAATCCTCTTGAACGGTGGACGCTCATCGATGTCGCGCAGATACTTGCAGCCGGTGGTTTTGTGGTGTGCACAGGCGATTTTCAGGGCCTGGCGGCGGTCCCAGGGACCAAGTGGTGCTGCTTGATTGACGACGTGCGTGGGATGGCCAGCGGGGCAGGTTCGCGGAGTGCCGTCTTCGTACACGGATGAGAGGCGGATGTACTTGGCCTGCATGAAGTCCAACGTCATCCTGGCCAGTCGTGGGTTGTCAGCCCTGTGCATCTGCTCCTGCCGCCCTCGATGGCTCGACCAGTTCATGCTGCCGGTGTACACGACACGCTCGTCAATGACAATGTCCTTCCCATGCATCCCTGTTGAGGCGACGACTACTGCGCCGAGGGAGCGCAGGTTGTCGATGACTGCGTTGACATACTGTGGATTGGGCGAATCTTCTGGGGGTGGCGTGACTAGGGTGACGTCGACGCCGCGCTCTAAGGCGGCGACGATGAGAGGTTGAACCTTGGGCCAGCGGTAGTCCCCAAAGTAGGCGGCAAGAGCGAAGATGCTTTGGGATGCGAAGCTCACGTCGAGCGCAAAGCGTTCAAAGAAGTTGTTTTCGTCTAAGATCTCATGGATAGGCTCATCGTCCTCGTATGGCAGCCGCCAGCCGTGAGGGTCGAGAGTATCAGCGGAGACACGCTGGCGAAAGCCTAATTCGACAACATCGGTTGCGGATTCCAGCGGTGCGTTTCTTTTCAGATACTCCCATAACTCGCCCAGAGCGCTTCGTGGGCTCGCGTGTAGATTCAGCCATTCGGAGGAGCCGATGAATACGAATTTGTGCTTGGCACGCGTTACTGCGACGTTTAGGTCTCGAAGAACCTCCCGCCTGTCATCGGGGGTGGAGAGGCGCGCTGACCAGTACGGCTCGTCCAGTACGCAGTCGAATATGACCAGGTCGGCTTCACCGCCCTGGAATGTGTGCACGGTTCCTGGCAGGACCCACGGCTCAAGGTGCATGTCGGTGACGAGGCTGGCGATAAGGCGCCTCTGCGCTGCGTAAGGAGTCACGATGCCGATGGGCTTGCGCTTTTCGTCACTTGGCGGGGACGCGTTTGCTGCGGCCATTGCGGCAAGCTCGACAGCCAAGCGCGCAGAGTAGAAGTTGAAGCGGCTCAGGGTTCCCGGTTGCTTCCCGGTCCAGCAGTGAAGATCGGCAGTGTCCAAGATTAGGAGGGGGTCCTCAGGGAGGAAATCCAGCCAGTCTGGAGGCTCTCTTGTGAACACTGACTTGTGCTCGGTCAAGGTAAGTCCGGCCTGGTTGTAGACCAGGTGTCGCGCCACGTCCGCGATAGGCGTGACCATCCGTCGCTGCTTAGTGAGATGGGGCATTACTCGAGTAGCATTCTTGGTGGGCCCGTTGTCATCCACGAGTCCTGAGAGGTGGAATGCATCCGTGCGCAGCCTCGCGTTGCTGATGGGCAGGTCGCTGCGTATGATGGGAGGGAGTTGGAGAAAGTCACCTACAAGGACAACGCGTGTGGCTGCGCGACCCGCCGCGAGGAACAGCAGCGGGGGAAGCGCCATTGAAATCTCGTCAGCGATGACTGCGTGAAACCACTGGTCCTTCAACTGGGAGCCGGTGTAGAGTTTCGTCAGGGTGCAGAAGATGACTCTCGCACGCTCAATCACGTCATGTTCCAGTTGGGACATCGTATCTTCAAGTTCCCGGATCCTGTCGTGGAGCGGGTCAAGGCTGGCCGCGAGCGCTGACAGTTCCTCTTGCAGACGCGCGCAGGGGCGAAGTGCGCGGCAGACAATCTCTTGCTGGGCCAGGGCTGCCTCGGTGCGAGCAGCGAGATCTCTTGCATGTTGCCGTTCCCCAAAAGCGCGGTCATGAGTGCCTTGAACATCGCCGAGTTCTGCCTCTGCCTCTTGCAAGCGACGCAAGGCCTTCGCCGTTCTGGCTGCACGCCACAGCCAGGCGTGCTGGGCGCGTTCAACCTCGGAACAGTAGTTCCGGATTACCTCCCGGGCACTGCTGAGTGCGGCTTTCGCGCTCGCGAGATGGGCTTCAGCCTGAGCCACTGCGCTCCGCACGGCCTGCACGTCGCCTCTCAACTTGTCCAGTCTGTCCCACTTCTCCATGTCTGCGGTGCACGCGGCAGAGCGCTCAGCAAGTGGACGTGCTTCTTCCTCCAGTTGGGCGATCTCGGCCTGGATGTCAGCAGCTTCTGCTTCGACTATAGTCTCAAGGCGCACAGAGTCTGGGACCCTCTTGTCCTCGGTGCGCCCGATGCGCAGAATGGCACCGTCCTGCTCTGCTGTCCGAAGCGTCTCCGATTCATTCGCCAGCCGAAGAGTCTGGACAAGCGCTTCATTGACAGCAGCGTGGGTGTGGCTGGTTACGAGGACGCGTTCGCCCGCTTCGAGAAGTTGCTCAGCGAGGTGAGCGATGACATGGGTCTTCCCCGTACCGGGTGGGCCCCAGATGAACGTCAGCGAAGAGCCCAGGGCTTGCTGAATGGCCTGTTCTTGCTCAGGTTCGATCTTTCCGCTTGACGCCTTTAGCGCAAGCTCAGTTACATTGGCGAGACCGATCGCCGCTTGCGCGGGATGAAACACGGTGACGGCCAAAGGGTGGACGGCTGCGCGGCGTTCAACTATCTCCTGCAAGGCCTCAGCAAGACGGCGAAGCAGATCGGTATCGTCGATCGTGAGCAGGGCACGTGGGATGTTGGCGGGCAAAGACTCCCCCTGAAGGCGCAGGACTATGACATTGTCGTGCTGCTCATCAACGGAGGCGGGGTATTCATTCGCACCCGTCTTCAATAATCCCGCAGACTCGTCGGGGATCCGACTGGGGTCCGCCATCGTGAAGCGAAAGACCCCTTCGGTCCGACTGATGGTCCCCAGGAGCCTGCCTGCCAGTAGCTCGTAGGTCTGGCCTTGGCGCTTTCTCTCAAGGACAGCGATTTCCGCGCGGACTGCCTCCGCAAACCAGGCCGCCAGGGAGACACTGTCGGTGGGTGGGAGCTCTGGGGAGTCGGACGTCACGTTTGGCACACACTCCGGCAATCAGTATAGCAGGGTAACGTAGGTCGGCCCCGCGGGAATGTTCGCCACGCGCTGGAGGGAACCTGCAAGCGGCGGGCGGTGTGGAGTGCGGTGGCGGTTCGCCACCGCTTTCAAAGCCCCGATGCATCGGGGCACTCCAAAACGGGCGCATGGCCATACGCCCCTACGGGAGGGGGCAGGGGGCAAGCACCTGTCCTACGAATCTTCTCCAGGCGGATTGTGAGACGGCCGGAAGGATGCCGGAGGAAGGGAAGGAGGTTGGAGGGATGATGAGGATGCCATTTGCGAGCGAGCGGATTCAACGGGTGGATCCCAGGACGGGGATCAGGGTGATTCAACTGACCGCGTATCCGACGCCATGCGCGCATTTTCTTTATGACTGGCCCTGTGTTACGCCGGACAACAGGCGGGTCGTGCTTTTCTGCCAGCGCGCTGCTGCGCGCGATGCCCCCTGGGACCTGTTCCGCGTTGACGCTGACGGGCTGAACCTTTTTCAACTCAGCGAGCGCGGCGAGCGCATGGAGGATGGCGGCTATTACGGCAGGCCCGCAGCCCGGCTGACTCTGGACGGGAGGACGGTCTATTGTGCGTGGAGCCATACGTTGTGCGCGGTTGACGTGGAGACAGGCAAGACAGAGGAACTCTGTTCATTCGAGAAGCACTTGCCCAAGGGGGGCGTGATTCGGAATATCCACATATCGGCGAACGGGCGGCGGCTGTTCATCACCCACACCGGCGGCATTGTCCGCCTCGACATGAACACGGGAGAGACGACGAGCATCGAAGTTGAGGGCTACCTGTTCGCCTGCGACCCGACCGGCCCGCGACTTGTAATCACGAAGGGCACGGTTGTATGGGGCAGCGTGGAGCGCGAAGACGGGTCGCGCACGATCACGAACAAGGGCGAACTGCGCGGAAAGTGGATCACGGACGAGGACGGGAATGACATAGAATACTTCTGCCCTGAGATGTATGCGCACGCAACGCTTCTGGGCAAGCAACTGGCGCTGCAAGGATGCGGCAAGCCGCCGCACAAGTGCATCTGGCTCGCGGAGAAAGGCAAGGAGCCGCGCAAGTTGGTCGAGGGGCCGTATTTCTGGCACTCGGGCGCATCGTGGAATGGCGAATGGATTGCGGCCGACACGAACTGGCCTGACCAGGGCCTGCAACTGATCCACGTGCCGACGGGCCGCTTTGCGACTCTGTGCCACGCGGGGGCGAGCCAGGAGCACTACGAGTTCGGGCATCCGCACCCGTGCCTTTCGCAGGACGGCAGCGTGTGCGTGTTTCGCTCGGATCGCACAGGGGTGCCGCAAATCTACGCCGCGCACATTTCGAAAGAGTTCCGCGAGCGCGTCATCGCGGGCGAACTGAGCGGCAATGACAAGTGGATGCCGTAGCAGTCATTTGGAAAGTGCTCACAAGGGATTATGAGATTCTTCGTCCGCCCGCCGGTTGGCGGACGGGACTCAGAATGACAGAGGGCGGCGATTCGCGCATCTGTCACCCTCAGTCCGCCGACCGGCGGACTCAGAATGACAGCGCGAAGGGCTCAGGGGGACAGATAGGCGGGCCCACTGCGGGGCGATGAGGCAAGCGTGGGCACGCCCGCCGTATAAGATGGGGCAGGGGGCAAGCCCCTGCCCTACGGTTGCTTGTTGGGTTGCGCGGGCGCGTCTGGTTCTGAGGGCTGTTCGGATGCCGGCAGGCCGTCGCGCAGGGCCGCGCGAAGGACTTCGTCCATGTGCTCGACGAACTCGAACTTGAGGTCGCGCTTGACGTAAGCGGGGATTTCCTCCAGGTCCTTCTCGTTATCCTTGGGCATGATGATGGTGGTCATGCCGGCTCGATGCGCGGCCAGGACTTTCTCCTTGATGGCCCCCACCGGAAGCACCCTGCCGCGCAGGGTAACCTCGCCGGTCATTGCGACGTCCTTGCGGACGGGGCGCTTCGTGAGAGCGGAAACAAGCGCGGCTGCCATGGTTATCCCGGCGGAAGGGCCGTCCTTGGGGATCATCCCTGCAGGGACGTGGATGTGGATATCTGTGCGCCGGTAAAAATCCTCATCCAGGCCGAGAGCGTTCGCCCGCGAGCGGGTGTAGGTGATGGCGGCCTTGGCCGACTCCTGCATCACGTCGCCCAGGTGGCCGGTGAGGATGGTGCTGCCGCGCCCCTTCATCAGGGCGACTTCAACCGAGACCGTGTCTCCGCCCACAGATGTTGCGCTCAGCCCGGTGGCAACGCCGATCTGGTCGTGCTTCTCGGCCAGCCCGTAGCGGAACCTTATCGGCCCCAGGAACTTGTGCAGGGACGCAGGGGTAACGCGGCTGACGGCGGGCTTGTCCTGGGCCACGTCCTTTGCGATCTTGCGGCAGATGGTGGCGATCTCGCGCTCCAGGTTGCGCACCCCGGCTTCCCAGGTATAGTGGCGAATGACCGAACGGAGGCCCTTCTCCCGGAAGGAGAGTTGCTCCTTCGATAGGCCGTGCTCCTTGAGTTGCTTGGGCACCAGGAACAACTGCGCGATCTTCAGTTTGTCTTCCTCGATGTAGCCCGGAAATTCGATCACCTCCATGCGGTCGTTGAGCGCAGGCGGCACGGGGTCGAGGAAGTTCGCGGTGGTTATGAACATCACCTCGGAGAGGTCGAAGGGAACCTCGAGGTAGTGGTCGCTGAACGAATTGTTCTGCTCCGGGTCCAGGACTTCCAGCAGAGCGGCGGCGGGATCGCCGCGGAAATCGAGCCCTATCTTATCAACTTCGTCCATCATAAATACGGGGTTGCGAGAGGCCGCGTTCTTCATGCCCTGGACGATGCGGCCCGGCAGGGCCCCGACGTATGTCCTGCGGTGGCCGCGTATCTCGCCCTCGTCGCGCACGCCGCCGAGGCTGATGCGCACGAAGTTGCGCCCCGTGGCGCGCGCAATTGACTTGCCCATCGAGGTCTTCCCCGTTCCGGGGGGGCCCACGAAGCACAGGATGGGCCCTTTCATCGAGGGGTTGAGTTTGCGCACGGCCAGGTATTCGAGGATCCTCGTCTTCACGCGCTCCAGGGCGTAGTGGTCTTGCTCCAGGACTTTCTCGGCCTCCTTGATGTCGAGTTTCTCCTCGGTGCGCTTGCTCCAGGGCATGGCGATCAGCCAGTCGAGGTAGGTTCTCACGACGACGACCTCCGGAGAGGCGGCAGGCATCTTCTCGAGGCGGTCAACCTCCTTGAGGGCCTTCTCCTCGACCTCCTTGGGCATCTGGGCGGCGGCGATTTGCTGCTTGAGTTCGTCCAGTTCGAGCATGCGCTCGTCGCGCTCGCCCAGTTCCTGCTGGATGGCCTTCATGCGTTCGCGCAGGATGAATTCCTTTTGCGCATCCTCGACTTCGTGCTTCACGCGGGAGTGTATGCGCCGCTCGATCTCCAGCACCTCGATCTCGTGCGCCAGCAGTTCGGCGACCTTCTCCAGGCGGCGCAGCGGGTCGAGTGTCTCGAGCACTTCTTGCTTGGCCTCGACCTTGACCGTCAACATGGAGGCGATCAGATCGGACAGCGCGCCCGGATCGTCCGTCTCCTTCGCCCTGGCGAGCGCCTCGTCGGTGATGTTCCTGTTTCCCAGTTCGGCGGCGCGCTGAAGTTGGGCCAGCGTGCCGCGAGCGAACGCCTCGGCCTCGGGGCTCTGGATGACCTCTTCCGGCAGCACTTCGCCCTTGACCTCCAGGAACGGACTGGTGCGCACCCACTCCACGATCCGCACTCGCGCCAGGCCCTCCACGCCCAGGCGCAGCGACTCGTCGGGCATGCGCAGGACGTGCGTCGCCAGGCCTACGGTTCCCATTGCGAACAGGTCATCGGGGCCGGGGTCTTCCACCTCAATCCGGCGCTGCGCCACCATCAGGATGAAGTGATCGCCCTGAAGGGTGTGCTCTACGGCGAGCACGGATTTCTCCCGGCCCACCGACAGCGGGACGGACAGCCGCGGGTACATCACCTGGTTGCGCAGCGGCAGGACCGGAAGGATCTCCGGGATAGTGGCCAGGCGTTCTTCTTCTGTTGCTTTGCTCGTCACACCATGCTCCTTGCGCAATCCCGGCCGCGCTGGCGGGCGGCTGGGGCCTGCACTAACACTTATTCCCCACCCAGGCCATCAATCCTACGGCATCAGGCGGCAATCTTGGGCGGTTGCCACCTGCGGGCCTGCGCCCTGGTCAACAGTTATTCCACGAAGGCCCGCAGAACGAGCAGCGCCCGGGGTGCCGCTGGGTGCCGGGGCGGCTCACTTCATTTTCCCTCCGCGGCGGCGGGCACGGGCTGCTTCTCGGAGCGCTTGACCACGATCTCGTCAATCAGGCCGTATTCGAGGGCCTGCTGCGCGGACATGAAGAAATCCCGGTCGGTGTCGCGCTGTATGCGCTCCAGCGGCTGCTTGGTATGGTGTGCAAGGATGCGGTTTATGTTGTCGCGCACTGCGAGCATCTCGCGGGCCTGGATGTCAATGTCTGTCGCCTGCCCGCCGATGCGGTCAACGTAGGGCTGGTGAATGAGGATGCGGCTGTTGGGCAACGCATAGCGCTGCCCGGGGGTGCCCGCGACCAGCGGCAGCACTGCGATGCTGGCGGCCATCCCGATGCACCACGTCGAGATTGGCCCACCGATGTACTGGATCGTGTCATAGATTGCAAGGCCCGCCTGAACCACGCCCCCCGGACTGTTGATGTACAGGTCAATGGGCTTGCCGGGATCGTCGGCCTCCAGATAGAGCAACTGGGCGATAACCAGGTTCGCCACGGCGTCGTCTATCGGCCCGGTGATGAACACGATGCGGTTTTGGAGCAGGCGCGAGTAGATGTCAAATGCGCGCTCGCCCCACTGCGAACGTTGAATCACGTATGGGACCAGCACTTCTCGTCCCCTCCCTTTCATTTCCCGGCAGCCGCCGGCGCGGCGGCGTGCTGCAACAGAAACTGTTCCACCTTTCGCAGGTAACTGAGGTTGACCAGGCGCCGCAGTTGAGACCGGCTGCGCAGCAGCCTGCGCGCTCCTGCCGCCGTCAGCCCCTGCGCCACCGCCACTGCCGCCGCCTGTTCCATCACATCGTCGCTCGTTACCTCGATTCCCTCCTGGCGCCCGATCGCATCGAGCACCAGGCGCCGCTTCAGGTCGGCGCGGCTCTGCGCTTCTATATTGCGCCGCAACTCGGAAAGCGTCAACCCCTCTTGCTCAAGATACGCCTCCAGGGTGCTGCCGCGCTGCTCCACTTCCATGCGCATCTGCGCCAACCTTCGTTCGAGCGCATCGGCCGCGGCCCGCGCTGGCAACTCGACCTTCGCATTGTCCACCGCCTTGTTCGCCAGTTCCTCGGCTGCGCGCGCCCGGAAGTCTGCTTCCGCGATGCGCTCGAGGCGGTCCTTCACCCTCTTTCGCAGTTCCTCGACGCTGGCGGTGCCAGCCAACTGTTCGGCGAGCGATTCGTCCAGCGAAGGCACGACATGGCGGCGCACCTCGCGCACCGTAACCACGAGTTCCCCGTGTCGAACATCCGATCCCGCCTGAGCGGGGTCTGCCGGTGCTTGTTTCGGGATGCGCTTCTGCTCTCCCGCCGCGGCGCCGACCAGGGCCTCGTTCAATTCAGGGAAGAGTTTGTCATTGCCGACGAGGCAGGGATAGCCCTCCGTCGAGTAGCCCTCCACGGGCTTGCCATCGTCCTCGAGGCTATAATCCACGATCACGAGGTCCCCGGCCGCTGCTGGCTCGTCGGTCGCCGCCCACTGGGCGCGCTCTCGGCGCAGGCGCTGAATCTCGGCCTCGACCTGTTCCTCTCCAATGGGCATCATCTCGACGGTTCGAGCCAGGCCCTTGTATTCTCCCAGGACGATTTGCGGGCGCGGTGTTACCGACAACTGAATTGCGAGGGAACCGTCTTTTTGAACCTCTGCCTGCTCCAGTTCGGCATCTTGAAGAGGTTCGATACCGGCCTGCTTGAGCGCCTGATCGTAGGCTTCCTCGACCAGCGCGCTAACAGCCTCCTCCTGCGCCTTCTCCCTCGGCAGTTGTCGTTCCAGCAGGGCGGGCGGCACCTTGCCCCGCCGAAACCCCGGCAACTCGGCGCGCCGCGCGTGCCGCCGATACACTTCTGTTATGTGACTGTCCACGTCTTGCGCAGACACGGTGATCGCGAGCACCGTAGTTCCGTCATGCTTGTCATCCCTTTCGACTGTCAGCGCCAGGTGCTCGCCTGCATCATGCTGCATTATTATCCCTCTATCTTGGCCCTGCCCTGGAAGTGGGCGAGGAGAGACTTGAACTCTCACGTCCTTTCGGACACAGGATCCTAAATCCTGCGCGTCTACCGTTCCGCCACCCGCCCGCGGGGTCTATTGTATCACATAAAGGTAGGGGGTGATATTGCCCGGCAAATGCGCGCGGGCGCCTGCCAGGTGCTTTTCAGGCTGCCGCCGAACTTTTCGCGCGTAGATGACTCTTATCGGGCAGGACAGGAAACGGAGGTGGCGTGGAGGGGGTCAAGTCGCTGCCCGGCAGGACAAGATTGACGCCCTCAACCGGTTCATCATTGACTACGAAATGGACTTCGACGCCGTCCAGCGGTACCGCCGCCTGATCGCCGAAACCATCGTGTCCCTGCGTCGCTGACAGACGGTAGGGGCACGGCAGCCTACTCCGCCGTAGTAGCCACGGCTACGAAGGCTGGACGCCGTGCCCCTACTCAAACCGAGGAGAAACAATGCGAACGAACCGGATGAAAAAGAAACTGGGTTCCGGGGGTGCGGTGTTCGGCTGCGCTGTGGTAGGCACGGGCTACCCGGAGATCGCCCACTCATACGCCCAGGCTGGCTTCGACTTCCTGCTGATTGAGAATGAGCACTTCCCCCTGTCGCTTGAAACAGACCAGCAACTGATTCGCGCCTGCCGCGCCGCGGACATCCCTGTCATCGTGCGCGTGCCCGATGCTGAATACCATCTCGTCGCCCGAACGCTGGACGCGGGAGCCGACGGCATCATCGTGCCAAGGGTAAACAGCCCCGAGCAGACGGCCGAGGTTGTTTCCTGGGTGAAATACCCGCCGCAAGGTCGGCGCGGCTATGGCGCAGGGCCGCTCATGTTTGACTACCAGTCCGTCCCTATCGCTGACGCGGTGAAGCACTTCAACGAGAACACCGTCGCCGTCGTTCAGGCGGAGACGATGCCAGCCATCGAGACCGTGGAGGAAATCGCGGCGGTGAAAGGGCTGGACGCGATCATGATCGGCCCGGCGGACCTTTCGATATCTCTTGGCATTCCGGGTGAGTTCTGCAGCCCCGTCTTCGTCCAGCAGGTCGAGCGCGTGGCGAAAGCCTGCGCGCAGGCAGGCATTGCTTCCGGCATCTTCTGCGGCGACCTGGACCTGCTCAGGGACTACATCGGCATGGGAATGCGCCTTTTCTCCTGCGGTGGCGAAATCGGCCTGATCCGCAAAGCGGCCGCCGACCTCGTCCAGTCCCTCCACTCACTCCTGCCCAAGTCGTAGGGGCGGCCCTCTGCCTGCCCTGAGGGACTCGAAGGGCGGCCGCCCCGAACGGGAGCCCGCCCCTCGAAGAGGGACCCTGAAGGGCACAGGGGCTCCCCTACGTTCACGAGTATTGAATGCAAGTCATTGCGAGAGTCCTCCTAAGGGCTTGTGAGATTCTTCGCTTCGCTCAGAATGACAGATAGGGCCAGCGATTTCCCTCATCTGTCATTCTGAGTCCCGATGCAGTCGGGACGAAGAATCCCACATACTGGTCTAATGAGTTTCTTGCGTTACAGGAACAAATGTGGGACAGGCGCTCTCGCCTGTCCACCGGCCCAGCACAGGCAGGAGTGCCTGTGCCACATAACACACAACAGGGGACGGCTGTGCCACACGCCTTGGCTTCCGCTGATTCAAGAAACTCTATAGGTAGTTTTGAAATGGCTTCTACAGGCCGCAGCGGATTTTGTCGGCGACCCCGTGTTTGTCGGCCAGGGCGCGGGCGCGCTTTCCGAGGGCTTGCTGGTAGGCGGCGTCGGCATCGGGATCGCTCGCGACGGCATCGAATTGACCGAGGGCCGCAGGAAAGTAGCGCTTCAACGTGGCGCGCACCGAGGATGCAACGCCAGAGCGGAAATTGAGCCGGTCAACGTAGAAGTGGGTTATCGGCAGCGGCGCGACTCTGGCGATCAGCCACTCGATGTTTTCTTGCGTATCGGTCAGTCCCGGGATGAACGGCCCCAGAAAAGCCCAGACCTCGATCCCCCGCTTTCCCGCCTCGGCAAGAGCGTCCAGCCGTTCAGCGGTGGCAGATGCGCAAGGCTCTATCTTCTCGCGCACTTTTTCATCCGCAGCAGTAACCGTAACGCCAAGGTCGGAATCGCTCGCCTTCTCGAGCAAATCGAGGTCGCGCCGCACGAGCGCGCTCTTCGTCAGAACGCAAACCGGCCAGCCGCTCTCGACCAGGATTCGCAGGCATCCGCGCGTAACCTGGAATTCCCTCTCCAGCGGCTGCCAGCCATCGCAAACTGAACTGAGAAAAACCCGCCCACGCTTCTTGCGCCGCACCTCGCGCGCAAGCACTTCGGGGGCATTGACGCGCACATCAACGAAATCGCCCCACGGCTCATTGTGAGCGGTGAACCGCTTCATGTAGCGCGCATAGCAATAACGGCACCCGTGCTCGCATCCCACGTAGCAGTTGATGCACCAGTCCGCCAGCGCCGATTCAGCCAGGGCCGACTTGCATTGTATCAGCCGAACAATCATCGCATCCTGCATCATTATACCCGCCTTTGCTGCGGCGGGGGGAGTGCGGTCAGACCAGCCCCGGATAATTCACGAATCACGCTCCCCTTGGAGTGCGCCCACGTGTCGGCGCTTTCAAAGCGGCGCTAAAGCGCCGCACTCCATATGCTCTCCGAGGCAGCGGGAAATAGGGAGGAAAGGATTACCCCCACACCAACTTGCCGCCGTAGAATCCGGTCATCGCCAGCAGAACGACAGCCACAAAGAGCAGCGCCGCGTAAGCCCGCCGAAGGGCCGCCCCCGGCTCCTTGCGCCTCGCCAGAACGGTGCGCAGGCCGAGTACGAATGCGAACACAATGGTCGCAGTCAGCCCCGAGTCCCGGTGGAGCCTCACCAGGTGCAGGGCGGTCTTGGGCTGCTCTCCGGCTGCCCAAAGGCCTGTGGGCAGGGAAACCAGAAGGCCCAGGAACCCGGCCCACATCATGTAGAACGCGGCCTGGCGCAGGGAGGCGCGCCGCGCCAATGTTCCCAGGACTTCGAATGCGAACGCCCCGACAAGCAGCCCGATGTGAAAATGCACCAGCATCGGGTGCAGGGTCTCCTGCAATTCGGCCATTCAGTCGCCGCCTTTCGGCGCGTGCAGCGCACAGGGACTGCGGGTATATGTGGCGCCGCCCGGATCGCGACGCCACACTGATGATGAGCAGCCGAACCCGCTACTTCTTCGCAGCCGCCAGGCGCTGCGCCGCGTCGTCCCAGTTGACCAGGTTTTCGATGAAAGCCTTGGTCCAGTCCGGGCGCTTGTTCTGGTATTTGAGGTAATAGGCGTGTTCCCAGACATCAAGCACCAGGATGGGAGTTACCCCCCACTGGGTCAGGTTCTCGTGTTTCTCGGCCTGCAATGCTACTAGGGCATCATCGCTCTTCCGGTAGGCAAGTATCGCCCAACCAGACCCCTCGACCGCATTGGCCGCCGCCACGAACATCGCCTTGAAGGCATCGTAACTGCCGAAAGCGGCGTTGATGGCTTTCGCCAGGTCCCCTTGCGGCGCACCGCCCCCGCCGGGCTTCATGTTCGTCCAGAAGATCGAGTGCAGTATGTGCCCTGAGCCGTGGAATGCGAGTTCCTTGCACGCCGGCTTGATGGCCGCGTAGTCGCCTGCCTTCAGCATCGCTGCCAGGCGCTCCTCGGCGGCGTTCAGCCCCTTGACATAGGCGGCGTGATGCATGTCGTGATGCAGCCGCACCGTCTGCTCGTCGTAGTGGGGCTCCAGCGCGTTATACGCATATGGCAGTGCAGGTAGTTCGTGTGGCATTCTATCCCTCTCCTTTCCCGATTGACTGTATCTATGGTCACCTCGCCCGGTCTCCGATGCGGCCAGCGCCCTGATGCGCTCGACCCCGATCAGATCCCCAGCGAGGATAGCCCCAATTGCCGCGCTGCCGATGCGCCCCAGCGCCTGGCGCCGCGTGAGCCCGCGTCTCCCATGGCCCGCACCACCAGGGCTCATGCGGCCATCCCCGGCTCAGCCCTGCAAGTCTGGACCCCAGACTTGGGCCGGATTTCCCTTCCAGCACACAGCAGTTCCACAGTGCAGCGCCGATGTCCTGCAGCAGTAACGGGAATTCGAATAGTGGAACCCCAAGTCCGGCCTCCCGGTTCCACTTCTTGGGAGATTTTCACATGCAGGGCGACACGGCTCGCAGGCCAAACCGGCTGATCAACGAGAAAAGCCCCTATCTTCTTCATCACGCCCATAACCCCGTTGACTGGTATCCCTGGGGCGAAGAGGCATTTCAGCGTGCGCAGGCAGAGGGCAAGCCGATCTTCCTCAGCATCGGCTACGCGGCGTGCCACTGGTGCCACGTCATGGAGCGCGAGTCGTTCGAGGACGAGGAGATAGCCGCGCTGCTGAATGAGCATTTTGTGAGCATCAAGGTTGACCGCGAGGAACGGCCCGATGTTGACCAGACCTACATGACCGCAGTCCAGGCAATGACAGGCCAGGGAGGCTGGCCTCTTTCGGTCTTCCTGACCCCCGAGGGCAAGCCCTTTTTCGGCGGCACCTATTTCCCCCCGCGCGACGGGATGGGAATGGCCGGCTTCAACACGATCTTGTCGAAATTGGCAGAGGCCTGGCGCACGCACCGGGCGGAAGTTGAGAGAACGGGCGCTCAACTGACGGAGGCGCTGCAAGCAATGGCGGGGGGCGAGACGGCAGGCGGTAACGTTTCTCCCGAACTGCTCGACAAGGGATATCGCAGTTATTCCCTGTCGTTCGATGAACTGCACGGCGGATTCGGCGCCGCGCCCAAGTTCCCGCAGGCAGGCGCGCTGGGTTTCCTGATGCGCTTCTATCTTCGCAGCCGCGAGCACCACGCGCTGCAAGTGGCGACCAGGACTCTCGATGCCATGGCCGACGGCGGCATCTACGACCACCTCGGCAGCGGGTTTCACCGCTACTCTGTTGACGAGGCCTGGCTGGTGCCGCACTTCGAGAAGATGCTTTACGACAACGCTCTCCTCGCGAGCGCATACCTGGACGCCTACCGCCTGACGGGGCAAGCCAGATACGCGCGCATCGCGGCCGAGACGCTGGACTATGTCTTGCGCGACATGGCCGCTCCCCAGGCTGGCTTCTACGCAGCAGAAGATGCCGACAGCGAGGGCCAGGAGGGGCGGTTCTACACCTGGACGCCGGACGAGATACGCGCCGTCCTCATGCAGGAGCAGGCAGACCTCGTGATGACCTGTTATGGCATAACGGAGCGCGGAAACTCAGAGGCCGGGCGAAGCGTGCTCCATGTCGTGGCCGCCCCCGGAGACCAGGGTTTGCAGCGCTCCCTTGCGAGGTCGAGAAAGGCCCTCCTGGAAGCGAGGTCCGCGCGCCCGCGCCCCCTGCGCGACGACAAGGTCCTCACCGGCTGGAACGGACTGATGATCTCTGCAATGTGCAGCGGATACCAGGTGCTCGGAAAGAAACGGCTGCTGAACGCGGCGCAGCGCGCGGGCCGATTCATCCTCAAGACAATGTGGCGCGACGGGCTGCTGCTGCGCCGCTGGCGCGCAGGCGAAGCGGGGATACCCGGCTTTCTGGAGGACTATGCTTTCATCGTGCAAGCCCTGGTTGACCTGTATGAATCCGATTTCGATGACCGGTGGATGAGCGCGGCGCTGCAGATCAACGATCAGATGATGGCCCGGTTTTCCGCTGACGGCGGCGGCTTTTTCGACTCGGCCGAGGAACATGCCTCCCCGCTCATGCGAGCCAGGCAGCAGCACGACGCCTCGACGCCATCGGGCAATTCGGTGGCGGCGATGAACCTGCTGCGCCTGAGCCAGTTCACCGCAAATCCCGGCCTGCGCCAGCGGGCTCAGCAGACGCTGCAATCAATGCAGCCTCAGATGGATGAATATCCCACAGCATTCCCATATGCGCTTTGCGCGCTCGACTACTTGCTGGCGCGGCCGATGGAAATCGTGATTGCCGGCGGGCGCGATCATCCTGTCACGGATGCGATGCTGCGAGTGGTGAGGGCCAGGTTTCTGCCCAACAAGGTGGTTGCGCTTGCAGACCCCGATGATGCGGGCGCGGCCTCGCTGTTCCCGCTCGTCCATGCACACAAGCCGCGCGCTGGGAACCCGGCTGCCTACGTGTGCGAGAATTTCGCCTGCCGCGAACCCACGACAGACCCCGAGCGACTCGCCGCTCTTATCCAGGGCCTGTCCTCGTAAGAGCCTGTAACAAAGCCGCTGTTGTCGCCGCTGTCGTTCTCAGGCCTTCGCCGTCTGTCATTCTGAGTCCCGATGTAATCGGGACGAAGAATCTCGCCTTCATGAGACCCTTCGTCCCGTCCGCCGGCTGGCGGATCGGGACTCAGGGTGACAGTAACGCAAGGTCTTCTTGCAGGCTCCCAGGCCTCGCCCGCGGTCGCGCTGTGAACCGCCCCACCGGCGCAAGAGGAATATCGCCCGGCAAGGGGCAATTCCCCGGTAGCGCCGATGGCTGGTTGATCAGCCAGAGGCGTATCCGGCTATCAGGGCCAATAACAAGACGGCGGTTGTCGCTGCTGTCATTCTGAGTCCGCCAACTGGCGGACGAAGAATCTTGCTGTGATGAGACCCTTCGTCCGCCAGCCGGCGGACTCAGGGTGACAGAAAGCCAGCGTTCTGATGCACGTAGTCAGGGAGGTCGACCGTGAAGAAGAGCCGTGGTTCGGTCATTGTGAACGGTTGGGCTGGCTTGCTCGCAGGAATGCTGGTAGCGCTGGCCCTGCTTGGCGCCGCGGCGAGGTGCGAGAAGATGAAACCTGGAACATCGTGGCCGCAATACAAGGTCAGTCCGTTCGCGATAAAAACAGAACAGCCGCCTGCTGACGAGCGGCGCGGCGGAATAACCGTGGCCGACGTGAACGGCGATGGTTTGATGGACTACCTCTACACCACGCCCGGAACCGTCGGCGCATACGACCACTGGGGCAAGACGCTGTGGGTTCTTCAGGTGCCGATACGCCTGACAGGTCAGTCTGAATCCGAAGGGCTGCCCGGCTTGCACCACCCGGGGCTTCAGGCCGCCGATGTGGACGGAGACGGGCGCATGGAAGTCATCTTCCTGCGCGAGGATGGCAGCATTCAGGTGGTTGACGGGGCGACCGGCAGAACGGAAAAGATCGCAAAGCCTCCCACTTTCGGCGACATGGAGAAATGGGAGTCATTCATCATTTGCAGTTTGCGCGGCAAGGGAGATCGCGACATCGTACTGCAGGCGACTAACCCGAGAGGATATCGCGTCGGTCATTACCTGCAGGCGCACAGTCTCGAGCGCCTTGACGGCGAGCCGTTGTGGCGCAGGGAAGGGGTCGGGGTATTGGCTCACGGGCCGGTTCGAGCAGCCGACATGGATGGCGATGGCCGCGATGAGATCGTCGGATTCGACATCGTGCTGCCCGATGGCAGATCGCCGGAAGGCTGGCGCTACCCTCCAAAGGGCGATGGGCCGTCGTTTCACATTGACTCTGTTTTCATCTACGATGTGCGGCCCGACGTGCCAGGGCTGGAAGCAGTGCTGCTGGAGGAAGGGCGCAATCACGTGGCGCTGCTCAACCTGAGCAAGGGGATCCTCTGGCATGAGGCAGGGCCGGAAACAGAAGAGCCGCAGAATGCAGCCGTGGGCGACTTCGACCCGGCGCGCCCGGGGCTCGAAATCTGGTGCCGCTCGCGGCACGACGTGAACCAGACGCCATGGGTATTCGATGCGCGCGGCAACGTGATCGCCGAATGGAAGATGGCCGAGGTCGCTCCTGAAGGATGGACCAATAAGGGCGTCGAGGAAATCTCGGTCATTGACTGGGACGGATCGGGGCCGCGCTACTGCGCAGCGAAGGAAAGGCACGAGCAGGGCGACATCTGCATCTTCGACCCGATGACCGGGCGGTTCGTCCGCCGCTGGAAAGAGCAGGCAGCGCGCATCTACGTCGCCGACGTGTCGGGCGACTGGCGCGAGGAGATCATTGTCGTGAACGGCAATGAGATACGCGTTTACTGGAATGACCAGCCGAATAAGCACCCAAAGCAGCCCCGCTGCTGGACGCAGCGGCATTACCGGCGCAGCAAGGCAAACTGGAACTACTACTCGCCTTGAGAACGCTCATCCCTGAACGGCGCAGGGCACACGCAAGGGGTATTGACGGAGAGAGGGTTTTATGACATTATGACATAAAGTCCAATCAGGGAGCCAGACGTGACCGACAAGCACATGGGAGTCGCCGAGGTAAAGCGCAACTTTGCGGACGTGGTCGGCGAGGTGGTTCATGGGAAGAAACGCATTATCGTCGAACGCAGGGGTCGCCCGGTGGTGGCGATCGTGCCGCTGGGTCAGGCCGGCGGCCTGCGCCGTCCGGGTGAGCGC
>Ga0315296_10001176_pt1 | contig 22857 bp, 23 predicted proteins | sample YL17G14_18_MG_FD_203921 | JGI IMG/M metagenome (GOLD analysis project Ga0315296, IMG submission 203921) | Sediment microbial communities from Yellowstone Lake, YNP, Wyoming, USA - YL17G14_18 | ecosystem: Environmental > Aquatic > Freshwater > Lake > Sediment | place: USA: Wyoming | collected...
GGATTTAACCGAATGGCTGGTGGAGTACAACTTCAGGAGACCCCACCAATCACTCGGCTACATCGCGCCAATTAATTTTCAGGTTAAATATTTAAAAGTGTTACCTATGTACCCGTCTAGTACAAACACTTGACCTGAGGGCTTGAAGGAGTAAAATTAAAGTAGCTCTGATGTTTCTAATAATAGATTCTATACAAGCTTCTTTTAGGGAGTTCAATTATTCGTTCCGGCTTTGGCCCGAACGTGAGGACACCCACTTAGATTTTACTAGAAATCTATAGAAAAGTCAGAGCATCAAAAAGGCGATAATTTTTAGTTGTCGCTTTTTTGATGCTTAAATTATTAATGTTATAATAAAATTAGAGTACGACATCTATGCAACACCGGGTGTTCCACACCGGGTATTGCATAGATTAAATTTTATGCCATTAAGAAAAGTTCAATTTTCCCCAGGAGAATTTTATCATATTTATAACCGCGGCAACGCAAAGCAGGATATTTTTTATGATGACAAAGATAGATACAGGTTTCTTCAAGCGATGTATTTATCAAATAATAGTGATTATTCTGTCAGACTATTAGAATTAGAAAAAAATAAAAGTGGATATACTCTTGTCGATATAAAAGAAATTTTTGGAAAAAGAAAAATTTCTTATAATCCATTAGTTAGAATAAGCGCCGACGTTTTGATGCCCAATCATTTTCATTTTTTGATTGAAGAGTTGCAAGATAGAGGAGTCAGTCGTTTTATGCAAAGATTAGGAAGTAGTTATGGAAAGTATTTTACTATAAAGTACGATCGGCCAGGTAGTTTGTTTCAGGGTCGTTTTAAGGCAGTTCATATAAAAACAGATGATCAACTTAGGTATCTATTAGCTTATATTAATGCAATAAATCCAGCGCAATTGATAGAGCCAAAACTTAAAGAAAATGGCATTAAAGATTTCCAAAAAATATTAGAAGAAGTAAATAAATATTCATGGGGTACTCATTTTGAGTATATGGGCAAAAGAGAATCTGCTATTATTGATAAAGGATTATTGGGGGAGATTTTTCCAACTACAGAAATTTATTACGAATTCATCAAAGAAATTTTACACGGTAAAGAAAATATTTTTGGGTCTATAGAAGGATTAATGCTTGATTAAGTGGAACACCGGGTGTGGAACACCGGGTGTTGCGGGCGATGGTTTGTATTATTTTTCTGTGTTAAAATAATAAAATAATAAACGGAAAGATGGAGCAGGTTATTGAGATAGAAGATAAAAAATATCCTAAATCATTAAAAGAGATTGGCAGTCAAGCGCCGAAAAAGTTATATTACAAGGGCGATTGGAACGAGGAGATTTTTGAAGATTGTTTGGCAGTGGTGGGTTCAAGGCATTTGACTAGTTATGGAAAAAAAATAACAGAACAGCTCGTGACAGAAATAGCGGCGGCGGGCATAACTATAGTTTCTGGATTTATGTACGGCGGTGACGAAGCCGCCCATAGGACAACAGTCAGAGTTGGCGGAAAAACTATTGCTGTAATGCCCTGCGGAATAGATATAATACATCCCGCAGAGCAAGAAGAACTTTATAATGAAATTTTAAAAAACAAAGGTTTGATTATTTCAGAGTATGAAGGAAAATTTTTACCGGTCAATTGGACGTATGTTAAGAGAAATAGAATAGTAGCCGGCTTATCAAAAGCAGTTTTGATTGTAGAAGCTGGTTTAAACAGCGGCTCTTTAATAACGGCAGGATACGCAAAAAAATATGGCAGGAAAATATTTGCTGTGCCAGGCCAAATTACCAGCGAGGTTTCAAAAGGAACGGTAAAATTGATAAAAGAAGGAGCAGAAGTTACCACAGAGGCAAGAGATATTTTAAAATACTATGATATCTCCTTGGCTTCGCCAAGGAGAAACTTGGCGAAGCCAAGTTTGAATATTGGTAAAGAGGAGCAAGAGATAATCAATCAATTAAAAAGAGAGCCGATGGAAGCAGATATGCTCGCCAGAGCGCTAGGCATATCTGTTGCAAAAATAGGCACCACTCTTTCTTTGATGCAATTAAAGGGTTTTATTAATCAGGAATCAGGCAAGTATTATGTTAATTAAAGTGCCGTCAGTGGCAAACTTAGGATTGGAGACCATAAAGGTGGATGTGGAAGTAAATTTGGCAAGCAGGGGTTTGCCGGGGTTTGAAATTGTTGGTCTGCCTGACAAAGCGGTTGATGAAAGCAGAGAAAGGGTTAGGGCGGCAATTTCAAGTTCTGGCATTGATTTTCCGGCAAAGAAAATCACTGTTAATTTAGCTCCGGCTGATATTCCAAAAGAAGGGTCGCTTTATGATTTGCCGATTGCTGTTGGAATTTTGAGCAGCGTATTGCAGTTTTCCTTGCCAGACAAATCTTTATTTTTAGGGGAACTATCGCTTGATGGTTCCCTTAGGCATACAAAGGGCGCGCTTTTAATGGCTCTTTTTGCCAGAGAATTTGGATTTTTAAATCTTTTCGTTCCTAAAGATTCGGCCAACGAGGCAGCAGCGATAAAAGGAGCAAAAGTTTTTCCTGTTGAAAATTTAATTCAACTTGCATCCTATTTTTTGAAAAGAAAAAATATTGAACCCGTTGCATATAAGGAAGTTTCAGACAGATTTTTGCCGCCAGCCGAATTTGATATGAGAGAAGTTTTAGGCCAGGAGCAGGCAAAACGGGCAATGGAAATTGCGGCAGCCGGCGGCCACAATATTATTATGGTAGGTTCCCCAGGTTCCGGCAAAACCATGTTAGCTCGGGCATTGCCAGGAATATTACCGCCCTTAAATGAAACAGAGTCATTGGAAGTAACTAAAATATATTCGGCAGCGGGAAATATTCCGCCCGGAGGTTCATTAATAACTCATAGGCAGTTTAGGGCGCCTCACCACTCAGCTTCATTAGTTGGTCTTATCGGAGGCGGCACAAGACCGCATCCAGGAGAAATAAGTTTAGCCCACAGAGGAGTTCTTTTTTTAGATGAGTTTAATGAATTCCCGCGTCAGGTTATGGAAGCGATGCGGCAGCCCTTAGAAGACGGCTCTTTAACTATCTCAAGAAGCAAAGAAAGAGTAACGTATCCTGCAGATTTCATGCTGGTGGCTTCGGCAAACCCCTGTCCTTGCGGTTATTTAAATCATCCGAAGAAAAATTGCGTTTGCACTCAGCATCAGATAAGAAAATATCAAAAGAGAATTTCTGGGCCCATCTTAGATAGGATTGATTTGCATATTGCTATTCAGCCGGTTGATACGACAGAATTTTCGGATAATCAAAAAAATTCCGAACTATTAGAGTCTTCAAAAGCAATTAAGCAGAGAGTTGTTTTAGCGAGGCAAAAGCAGGAGAAACGTTTTGAGAAAGATTCTATTCAGTCAAACGCCCAAATGAAAAACACCCACATTAAAGAATACTGCAAATTAACAAAAGATGTGGAAGAGATTTTAAGACAAGCAAGTCAAAAATTTCAGCTTTCGGCCAGGTCTTATATGAAAATGATAAAAGTTGCCAGAACTATTGCTGATTTAGAGGGGGCAGAAGAAATAACCATTTCCCATATGGCCGAAGCTTTGCAGTATAAACCAAAAATTTATGAATCAGCATAATGGCAGAAAATAGGAGATTTTTTTGGACGCCTCGCCCACGGCCAACCCGAACAAAAAAATCTCCTATTTTCTGCCTTATTTTATGAGCCAGCATAACGAAGTTGGGAAAATAGGGGAAAATTTGGCTAAGAAATTTTTGGAAAAACAAGGATATAAAATAATAGAACAAAATTATAAGACGAAATATGCGGAGATTGATTTGGTTGCCCAAAAACCTGCCTGCGCAGGCAGGGAGAAAGAGTTAATTTTTGTAGAAGTAAGAACAAAAATTGGAGAGAATTTCGGAATGCCGGAAGAAACAATTAACAAAAAGAAAATTAGAAAACTTCGGGGAAATGCTATAGCTTATACGGCTATTAAAAAATGGAATGGTTCTTTTAGGATAGACGCAATATGTATTGTTTTAAAGCCAGATTACAACGTTGGGCGTTTAAACCATTATGAAAATATTGTTTATTAAGTGGAACACCGGGTGTGGAACACCGGGTGTTGCGGGGTTGCGGGTGATGAGTTATGCACATGTGTTGACAATTATTTTTTGTGGTAAAATAAATAAATGAATTGTTGCCGAAACATAATTTTTTGTATTCTTGCTGGATTGTTATGTCTGGCCGGTTTTACGTTTTTACCGATAGACGCGGTTTTTGCTTCTACGACTGATGGAACTGTTTCTGGCTACGCATGGTCAGAAAACATCGGCTGGATAAACTTTGGAGCAACAGGAAATAATATCCACATTACTGATTCTGCTTTGACAGGCGACGCCTGGAATGAAAACAAGGGCTGGATAAAATTAGACCCGAATCAAAGCGGAGTAAAAAATACCAGCAGTGGAACTCTTTCTGGATACGCTTGGGGCGGAGAAGTCGGCTGGATAAATTTTTCAGGAGTAACAATAAATTCTTCTGGCAGGTTTGTTGGCATAACAAACGGCGACAATACCAATGTCGGCCGCGTTAATTTTGACTGCACTTACTGCGCTGTTCAAACTGATTGGAGGCCGGCAAGCTCCAGAGGAGGCGGGGGAGGTGGCGGTTTGCCACCGGGAGCTTATTCTGCGCCAGCAGCTCCTTTTAGTATTTTGATAAATGATGGCAATACATATACTAATAATCCGGCCGTGATATTAAAAATACAAGCTGGCTCCGATGTTTTTAAAATGGCTATCTCCAATTCAGCAGGATTTGAGAATACGGTGCAGGAAGATTATCAAGCAACAAAAACTTGGATTCTGTCGCAGGGCGATGGCGTAAAAACCGTTTATGTAAAATTTTATACTCAATACGGCCAGCCATCAGAAACAATCCAACGCAGTATTATTTTAGACACGCAAATTCCGGAAATTAAAATAACCAGTATAAAAGAAAAATACAGCCCGGACGAGGAAGTCATTTTTGGCGGAGCAAGCGAAGCAGAAGCTCAAATTACTTTATTTATTGATGATCAGTTTTCTATATTTAAAGCTGACAAGGAGGGTAATTGGTTAATCTCCCTTGGTAAGATGGCAACAGGTAAGCACCATATAGAGCTTTTTGCAAAAGATTTAGCTGGCAACACAGGCAAAGCCATTGCCGCTGATTTTTCAGTAGAGGCGGGCGTGACTCCGACACCCGTTGCAACTCTTCCGCCATTGCTGCAAAAGATTAAAGAGGGCCTCACTCCAATATTGCCTAATATTTTAAAGCCAAAAAAATTACAGCCGGCAAAGATTTTAACTCTGCCGAAAACATCTCCTGTCGCATTAACAATGCCATGGAATCTTTTGCCGGTAGAACAAATAAAGAAATTCGTTTTGTCTCCTCTGCCAAGCGATATAAAACTTATTGCTGAAAAGTTTCCGCAAGTGGAAAAAACTTTTACAGAAGTTGGTGTTGCTAAAATTACAGACGTTTCAAAATTAAAAACAGCTAATTTAAAGTTGCCCGGACTTACCCAAACCCTCGGATTTTGGGGAACTGAAATAACGCCTGGAAAATTTGCTCCGCCAAAGGGCATTCCTATTGCCCGGCTGACCTCTGCTGCTAAAACTAAAATTCCTTCAGAAATTGTTTTTGCTAAAGCCGGAGGGGGATTGGTTGATTTTAATGTAGCCTTGTCTATTAATGACCAAGGTAAAGCCCAGCAAACAATCAAGACCATTGCTGGCGGACCCGTGCAGTTGATTATAAAAATCGACAAGCCGGCAAAAACAGTAAAGGGCTATATGGTTTTTAAATCAAAAAAGCCCCAGCAGCCCTCCTTCCAAGTGCCCTTGAATTATCTTGCCGCTTCTTTAGTGTTCTCGGGCCCGGATTTGGCGCAGAACCAAGTTCAACCCGTAGCTCTTGAAGAAAGGCTTGTTTTGCAGGAGTTTGAGTACGAAGATATTGGCAACGGAGTTTATGTTGCCAACATTAACTCGCCAGTTGTAGACGGCGAATACGAGATTATTACTGTAATAAACTACGAAGGCGAGCAGATTCAGTCAAAAGAGATTAAACTGATTACTGTTGTTGACCCGGAAGGATATATCTATGAAAAAGACGGAGACAAGGAGACGAGAGTAAACGGCGCTATTATTTCGCTTTATTGGCTGAATCCTGATACTAAACAATATGAACTTTGGCCAGCTAAAGATTATCAGCAGGAAAATCCGCAAACCACTGACGTCAGGGGCACATATTCTTTTTTGGTGCCTGAAGGCCACTATTATTTAAAGGTTGACGCTCCGGGCTATACAAGTTACGACGGCAAACCCTTTGAAGTGACAGAGGGCAGCGGTATACACGTTAACATTGAATTAAAAACCAAATATTGGTGGTTGAGTTTCTTTGACTTGAAAACCATTTTATTGATTGCGGTCCTGCTTTTGCTTCTGTATAATTTCTACAGGGATAAACTGCGAGACATAGTAGTATTAAAAAGCGTATGAAGAAAATAATTTTAACTGCAATAGCTTTAATTGTTGCTTTTGGCGTTATTTCCCTTAGCGTTGGGTATTTTTTGCAAGCTCAAAAAATACAGAGATTGCAAAAAGAACTAAATGTGCGTCAGACCAATGCCAAGCTCGTGAGCTTTCTGGACACTTTTATTAAAAAAGTTTTAAAAGCCCAAGGCGAAGTTTCTTTTGAAGACCGGCTAAAATTAGAAAACGCTGTCAGAGACCTAAACGACAAAGAGCTCTTATCTCTTTGGGAAAGTTTTACACAGGCTGCAACAGCAGAGCAAATCCAGCAGAATGTCAAAAATTTATTAGAGGGGCTGGTAAATAAAATTATGTATTAAAGTTTTTTGTGATATAATTAAATGAGCATTAGCGAATTTAACCCCGCCCTCTATGCTATATGTATTATGTTTACATTCTAAAGATAAATAATGAATTTTATATAGGATATACTGAGGATTTACGAAGAAGAGTAAAACAACATAAATCGGAAGGCAAAATAGAGTTAATTTATTACGAAGCATATTTGTCTAAAAAATCAGCAACAAACAGAGAGAAAAAATTAAAACATTATGGCAGTGCTTGGCGCGCCCTCAAAAAAAGAATAACAGCTTAGAGGGCGGGGTGCTCACTTTGTTCGCATATGGAGAAAATAAAGATAAGAATTATCAGGAAAAAATCTTTAGGCGTATTTCCCTCAATTTTAGTGGGGCTTATTTTTGCCGGACTTTTTTCTACTGCAGTGTATGTTTTTGCCTTGCCTTATAGCCCGGGTGAGACTACAAACCCGACTTGCGGACCTACGGATGCAAATTGTACGGTTACGGCATCTGCCGCTTATTCTTTCGGTTCAAATAACTTTTCTGGTTCTGGAAATTTTACGACAATCGGAACCGGAAGTTTTAGTTCCCTTACTTTAACAACAACTGCCTTGTCAGTTGGCAACGGCGGAACTGGTTTGGGTTCTATTGCCACAGGTTCCATATTGGGAGCAAACGCTTTGAATACCTTGTCTGCAATAACTTCCAGTTCGGGGACAAAATATCTTAAAAACGCCAGCGGAACAATAAGTTGGGACACAATAGATTTGTCGGATTTAGGTTCTCAAGCATTAACAACAACAGGTGTGGGAACATTCGGAAGCAACGCCAATGTAAGTCAATTAGTAATAAAAGCTAATGCCAGTCAGACAAATACTAATCCTCTTGCCATATTCTACAAATCAGACGGAACCACAGAGTTATTAAGAATTCACTCAGACAACACTAATAATCTATTTATTGGATTAAACGCAGGCAGAGTGAACAGTCAGGCAGGTGGAGGGAATAATGGTCTTTATAACACCTTTATTGGTTCAAATGCTGGTTATGCCAATACCACTGGTGCCTGGAATACAGCATTAGGAACGTATGCTCTTTATACCAATACTACAGGTGAAGATAATACAGCAATAGGATTTGATGCCCTCAAATCCAACACTATAGGCTACTTCAACACAGCAGTAGGGTCGGAGGTTATGTTTTCTAACACTGAAGGTAATAACAACGTAGCGATGGGAGAAGCTGCTCTTCATGAAAATATCATAGGCAGTGATAATATAGCAATAGGAGTGGATACCCTCTATTCCAACACTATAGGTATTAATAACACAGCAGTAGGAAGGCAGGCTCTTCAATATAACACCACAGGCAACTACAATTCAGCATTGGGAAGGAATGCTCTTAACTATACTAAAACAGGTTCAAGCAATACTGCTGTAGGATATCAAGCTGGATATGGATTTTCTAATCAGTCTTTTTCCAATAACTCGCTTTTTGGTTATCAAGCAGGTTTTTATCTAAAGACAGGCGGGAATAATGTGTTGATAGGTTATCAAGCAGGTTATAGTTTGAATAATATACCGGGTACCGGCACAGGAAATGTGTTTATTGGCTATCAGGCAGGGGCTAGCGAGACAATGGCAAATAACCTCTTGTATATTGCCAATTCAAACACTGCCACGCCTTTAATTTATGGAGATTTCTCAACTTCCGCTTTGACGATAAATGGCAGTTTGGCCATCACAGGCGGTATAAGCGGCAATTTGGACGTTACAGGCGATATTAGCGCTGCAAACCTTAATATTTCAACTTGGAACGCAAAAGCAGATTATTCTTTTGGTGGAAATAATTTTTCAGGTACAGGCGGATTCACCACCACAGGTCTTGGGACATTCGGGTCTTTAAAAGATACAGAACTTACTTCGGGCAGAATTCCTTATGCTACCACAGCAGGACTTTTAACTGATTCAGCTAATTTAACTTATGACGGAACAAATTTGCAGGTTGCCGGAACGGGTGCTTCCCAGATTCTTTCAGCCAGCGGTCTTTTGCTTTTGGGTAGCAATAAAACCAGCGGAAACGATGAAACTTTAACTTTTGATTTTGAAGGAACAGCCAATAAAGTTGCGGTAACATCAGACACAGTAGTCACGGTTTTAGATTTAGGAACGATTGCTTTAAGCTCTGGCTCTTATATTTCGGGTACGCCAATTATTACGTCGGTTGTTACTTCGGGGCCCCCAGGAACTTCGCCGGCTGACGGCGCTTTAATTGTTGATTCTGGCGACAGCGGAAGATTGTATGTTAGGTACGGAAGCGCCTGGCACTATATTGGTGTAACAGCTGGTTTTCAGATACCAAATTTTGAAACAACTGACCCGATTTCCGGAGATGAAATAAAAGAGGGCGACATTGTTTTGGGAATGGTAAATCAAACTCTTGACGATAAAGCTCTGCACGGAGTCTGGGTAAAATGGAACAGCGTTAAAGCCCAGCTTTTAGCTGAAGCAAGAGGCGAGTTATCTCAAACAGGTACTTGGGGCGAGGGTTCAATAGCCGGAGTGAAAACAGAAACCCTGCTTGATAAAGTGACAAATGTTTTGTCAACTCTTGGCGTTTCAATTGAAAACGGCATTACAAAAATTAAAGAATTGGCAGTTGAAAAATCAACCACCGACATTGCCAGAATTAAAAAAATGGAAATGATTGATGAGGACACCGGTGATATCTATTGCACATGGATTAAGGCAGGAGAATGGGTAAAAGTAAAAGGCGAGTGCGGCTCTTTGGCCGCGGCTGATATTTCGGCTCAACCGTCTGCGCAGGAAGAAACGGTTTCGCAGTTGCAAAATGCGGCGGAACAAATTCAGCAAGTGGTGCAGCAATCGCAGGAGGCAATTACGGAATCTGCCAATGAGGCAGTTTTACAGGTACAGCAACAAATACAAAAACAAATTCAGCAGCAACAAGCAACTTCGGAGCAGAAACAATTGCAGACAGAAGAGAAAACTGCCAAGAAAACAGATAAGGAAATAAAAGAAGAAATCAAACCAGAAGAAAAACAAAAAGAAGCCCCCCCTGTTATAGAAGAAACTCCGCCGTCCCCAGAACAGCCAGCCCAGCCCGAACAGCCATCGGCGGGAGATTTTATCCGCAATGCAGCAGTAGGACTTTTGCAGTCAGTCTGGCAATCTATCAAATGGGTGTTTCAGGCATCTTTGCAAGGGGCAGTTAAACTTGTTCCCAATGGAATTAAGTCGTTTTCAACAGGATTGGCATCTTTTGTAGTTCAAGACGTAAAATCAGATTTTCAGCAATTGTTTTTACAAATAAAATCAATGTGGGATATAATAATAAAAAAATAAAACCCCGCCTTTTAGGGCGAGGAGGATTCATTATTAAAAATTAATATTAAAAAAATATGAATATAAAACAAATGCTTTTGAAAAATATCGGAAAAAATAAAGGCAGCCATTACAAATATTTTTTGCTGGCTTTGGTTGCTGTTATGGTCGCGGCATCAATAGCGTCAATTGTTTTAGCTTCAAGCGTAAGCGATTCTTTTAGCGATGAAACAAAAATTGGGAAGGGGACAGCCATAGTAAATATTAATACCACTGCCCACACAGTTACCTTGCCCGCGTGTTATACGGCAAGCACTGCTTGGAATTTTGTGGTAACAACAAATGTAAGAAATATTGCCGGCGCCTACAATGCCACGGTTGACAAAGACATTTATTGCGACGATTTAAATTGTGTTTTATGGACATATAGCGCAGGTCATGATACTCCTGCAATTCCAGCCACAGTTTGCATTGCCACAAACGCAAATGTTTATGGGAATATTCTTTGGGAAGTTGGAAATACATCTTCTTCAAAAACATGGGGTCCTGCGTCTGGTATTTCGGGCGGGGATTTGCAGGGTCAGATGCCTTCGCCGCTGGGCGTTGGGGCCGGCAATTCTGCTGTTGGCGGAGCAAGCATATTGGCGAGATATTATACTTCCGCCGTCGGAACTTATCTTGCAATGGACGCCTGCAAAGGAAAAGGGTCGGGCTGGCGTCTGCCAACCATTTTGGAATTAGACAGCATTAGAGACCAGGCAAAAGGAGGGGCGCCATATAGCCGTCTTCCGGGTATCGTTTCCAACCTCTACTGGTCGTCTACCGAGTTCTCGTCTACCGGTGCCTGGCGCCTGTACTTCAGCTATGGCGATGCGGACTACGGCACTAAGTCCAATGGCTACTACGTTCGCTGCGTCCGCGGGTATTAATAAAATAGATTTTCAATATGATATAGATAATTTGTAATTCGTAATTTGAAATTTAAAATCGCCAGATTCTTAAAAAGCTGATTTGCTTGACAAAACAACTTTTAAGAGAGAAGCGCTAAAAACCTAATACGGCTCCTGTTACTCCAAGTTTTACGGAGTATTGGCGGTCAGAAAATTTTTCATTTTTGCCAGATTTTCGGAGAATAGAAATATGCAGGAGCAAATATCGTTTCCAACAACTACTGGTCGTCTACCGAGAACTCGTCTACCAATGCCTGGAACCTGAACTTCAACAATGGCAATGCGAACAACAACACTAAGTCCAATGGCAACTACGTTCGCTGCGTCCGCGGGTACTTGATTTTTAGCCAGAAAATAGTTTTAAAATTATTTTCGCGAATAAATTTATTAAGCAATGGCAGATTATCAACAGCTTCCAATATATTTAAAATTTTACCAGTTTTCAAAATTTTTGCATGAAACAGTAAGAAACTTTCCAAAGCATTATAAATACGCATTAGGAAAAAATATGCTGGATTTAATCTGGAAGTGCATAGACCTGACCTTGGAAGCAAACTCTTTGCCAAACGATAAAAAACATCAAAAAATTTCAGAGTTAAGCAATACTTTTGACAAGCTGAAAATCAGAATACGAATGGCGCAGGAATTAAATTTAATTTCCGCAGGGCAGTTTGCCCATATTCAGACATATTACGCTAAAGAAATAGGGGAAATGATTGGCGGGTGGCTTAATTGGGCGGACGGCTTGAAACTTGAAACTTGAAACTTATAACCTTAACCTATGGCACAATTTCACGATGATTTAAAATTGAAAATGGATGAATTTGTTCATTTGGTTTATGGGGCAACTAAACATTTTCCAAAGGAGGAATTATACGGAGTGACATCACAATTAAGAAGGGCGTCGTTATCGGTAGTTCTTAATTATATTGAGGGGTATGCCAGGGGTAGAGACAAGGTTTATAAGAATTTTTTAGAAATTTCTTACGGATCGCTGAAGGAAAGCAAATATATCCTGCATTTTTCGCTGGTGGAGAATTATTTAGATAAATCTGAATATGTAAAAATAATAAAATTAGCAGATGATATCGGAGCAATGTTATGGGGGATTTTAAGAAAATTATAAGTTTTAGGTTATAAGTTCTAAGTTATGAGTTCAAAGATTTTCACTTTTGAAAAATTATACAGGGCTTATCTTGACTGCCGGCGGACAAAAAGAAAAACCATAAATGCTTTAAAGTTTGAATACAATTTAGAAAGAAATATTTTTTTGCTTTTGAAAGAGCTTGAAATAAAAACATACAAGCCCGGACGGTCAATATGCTTTGTGGCAAAAAATCCTTCGCCAAGAGAGATATTTGCCGCAGGTTTCAGGGACAGGGTTGTTCATCATCTCTTAATCAGGGAAATAGAAAAAATCGGCGAGAAAATGTTTATTTTTGACACCTTTTCATGCCGCAAAAACAAAGGAACGCATTTGGCGGTCAAAAGGTTAAAAAACTTTATCAAAAAAGCGACGGAAAATTATAAAAAAAGGGCATTTTATTTGCAATTGGATATTTCAGGATTTTTTATGGCTATAAATCACGGTATTTTATATAATATTTTTGAAAAAATAATTTTAAAACAAAATAAATCCAAGCAATGGAGAGAAGATATTTTGTGGCTGGCAAAAGTTATTATTTTTCACAAACCAACCGAAAATTATATTATTAAAAGTCAGCCATCTTTATTTAATCTTATTCCGCAAAGAAAATCTTTATTCGGCGCTCCTGCAAACAAGGGTTTGCCAATCGGAAACTATTCTTCGCAGTTTTTTGCAAATCTTTATTTAAACAAATTAGACCAGTTTATAAAAAGAGAGCTTAAATGCAGATATTATGTTCGTTACGTTGATGATTTTATATTGTTAGGCAAAAACGAGTTTACATTAGGCGGTTTGGAAAGAAAAATAAATTATTTTTTAAGAAACAAGCTTGATTTAAAACTGAATTTAGAAAAAACAAAACTCCAGCGTTTAGGCAGCGGAATTGAATTTCTGGGATATTTTATAAAACCGGGTTATGTTTTAGCAAAGCAAAACGTTGTTCAAAGGTTAAAAAACAAATTACGTGGTTTGAATCAAAAAATAACAAAAGTTGTAGATTTAAAAAATGTTTTGGCAATGCTTAATTCTTATTACGGTCACTTCAGCCATGCCTTCAGTTTCAATTTGAGAAAGAGCATTTACGAAAAAGGTCTGGGGGGGGGCTTAAAGGTAAATTTTTTGCTTTGCCTAATTACAATAAAATAATTTTGAAAAAATAAATGCCAATATCAGGAAAAAAATTAATTTTTAACATTTTATTTGCGGCATTAATTATTGCTGGGGTTTTTGGGTTTGGCGAGAAGATTTTTGCTTCAACTTATGAGCCGTCAGGATATTTAGTTTCAAATAACCTTTTGGTAGGTTTATATGCGGAGAGCATTGATTATTTCGGATACAATGTAAGCATTCCGGCAAACACAACTTTGCAGGTTCAGTTCAGCCAAACACAGGCCGTTTGGTATAATTCTTCAGCCACGCCAGGTGGCTGGGACACTCTTTCTGACGGCGACCATTCATCAACAGGCAGGATTGATTTGTTTGCGCTTAGCTGGTCAGGGAAAGCTTTCTATTATAAAATTTGGCTTCAAACTACAGACGCCAGCGCAACGCCGACTGTGCTTGGCGCATATTTTTATTACACAACAGGAACTCCGCCGGCAATTCCATATGAGCCAGCAGGAACTTTAGTTTCAAACAATCTTCTTTCAGGCATAACATTGAGTACAATAGATAGTTTTGCTTACACCGTTACTATTCCGTCGGGAACAGGATTGACAGCCCAATTCAGCCAGAACAATTCAACATGGTATAATTCGTCCGGCGCGCCAGGCGGCTGGGATACTCTTTCTGACGGCGCGCATACAATTGATTTGTTCGCTCTTGGCTGGACCAGCGCTAATTTTTACTACAAAATAGCGTTTACTCCAAATGGTGATTACAGCGCTACTCCGACTTTAAGCCAGATAAGTGTTAATTATACATCAAATACAGCGCCGAGTTTTACCGCAGGGCCGTCTGATGGAAGCTCGTCTTCAACAACGCCGACAAACGCAGGGGCAAATGTGACGTTTACCGCCACTGCGTCAGATACTCAAAACGATAACTATTATTTGGCTATCTGTAAAACAAATTCAATTACAGCCAATAATAATGCGGCGCCGACTTGCGCAACCTCGCAAACATGGTGCATATCAAATTCAACCGTGCACGACGTCCAGGCTTCCTGCGCCTACACAACTTCTTCGCTCAGTTCAGAGTCCAACACATGGTACGCTTTTGTTTGCGATTACAACTCGGCTTCCGCCTGCTCGGCTTATTCGCAGGGTGTTGGGTGTCCTGCCGATACATGTTCTCCATTTTCAGTCAATCACGCGCCGTCTTTTACCGCAGTGTCAGTTGCCACAAATCCAATTGCAGTCGGCCAACAGCAGACTTTTAATACAACCTCCTCTGACTCAGATACAGATGGCACTCCAGACACAGTCACGCTTTACGCCTGCAAATCAAACGACTGGACGGGCTCTGCCTGCGGAACAGCGGGCGAGTGGTGCCATTCATCAGCTCCCTCGGCTTCCAACGCTTCTTGCAACTACACGCTCTTATCAGGAGACGGAGTGGGAACAAAAAATTACTTTAGCTACATAATTGACAGCCACAGTTTTGCTTCAACCTCAAACCCGCTTTCCGGAACATTCACCATATCTGGCGCAGGGAACGCTTCTTATTTAAAATTCAGCGGAAACCTTAAATTCAGCGGAAACCTTAAATTCAAATAGATACGAAATTTTCAATTTTATAATTTTTAAAAGTGCAAGGCGAAAAACTAAAATGGCTAAATTGTCTGTCTTTTCTGTCATTTTTTTGTTATAGTAAATTATGCTATTATGTATTATTCTAAATGATATGAAACTAACTAAAGAACATAAAGAAAAAATTCGGGAAATTGCCGAAAAATACCAATTAAAACTGGTTTATCTTTTTGGCTCCCAAGCAACTGGAAAAACGGGACCCTTAAGCGATTATGATTTCGCGGTTTATTTAGACGAAAAAAAATCCGAAAAGAGATTTGACATAAGGTTAAAACTAATTGCTGAAATTTCAGAAATTTTTAAAACAGATAAAGTTGATATTTGCGTTTTAAACGATATTGAAAGCCCTGAGTTAAAATACAATATTATAAGAGAAGGAAAGATTATTTTTGAAAAAGAGCCGTTTAAGCTAATTGTTGAGCCCCGTATTTTGAACGAATATTTTGATTTTTACGCCGGTCTCAAAAAATATAATTTAACAAAATCTTAAACATAAATGACAAACTTTTCAATTATTGAAAATAAAATAAGCTCAACTCAAAAATACCTTTCTATGCTCGCTGATTTTAAAAAATATTCAAAAGAAGAAATAGAAAGAGACGTTAATCTTAAGGGAGCTTTGGAAAGGTATCTTTATTTAGCAATTCAATCTTCAATTGATTTATCGGAAGCGGTTGTTTCTTTCAAAGAATTAAGAAAACCATCAAGCATGGCAGAGAGTTTTCAAATTTTAGAAGAAAATAAAATTATAAGCCGCGAGCTTTCTGATAATCTCGTGAAAATGACTGGATTTAGAAATATAGTAGCCCATGATTACGAAAAAATAAATTATGATATTGTTTTTGATGTTTTGAATAATCGTTTAGACGACATTAAGGAGTTTATATCTGCGGTTAAAATAATATTAAATTTATAAAAATTATGGCTAAAGAATCATCGTTTACGTTAAAAATTTGCGATTGGGTGGTAAAATACAGCATTTATGCTGCAATATTTTTAGCACCTATGTTTTTTCTGCCATGGACTGCCGAGGTTTTAGATTTTAACAAGCAGACCATACTGCTTTTATTGGTTTTTGTCGCTCTTTTTTGCTGGATGCTCCGGGTTTTAGTTTCCGGTAAATTTGAGTTCAACATAAGCCCAATGCATATAGTTGTAGGAGTGCTATTTCTAATCTACCTTTTATCAGTTATTTTTTCTACGAACAGCTATGGAAGCTTTTGGGGCTGGCCGCAAATTACTTCGGAATCTTTGCTTTCGTTAATAATTTTTGTCTTGCTTTATTTCTTGGTCAGCAATGTTTTTTCAAAGAAAAATATCTTTGCGGCAATAATTATTCTTTTTCTCTCTGTTTTATTAGCTGAACTAATCGGCATATTGCAGCTCTTTAACCTGTTTATTCTTCCGTTTAATTTTACTAAGGCAGCTTCATTCAATACATTGGGCTCTGTGGGAAGTTTGGGATTTATTGCGGCAATTATGCTTCCTTTAGCGATAGCCCTGCTAATCAGAGCTAAAAAGTGGTGGAAGCTTTTATTTATTTTAGAAATAGTTTTTTCAGCTTTAATATTGTTTTTAGTCAACTACCCAATAGTTTGGTGGGCTGCAATTGTGGGGTCTGGCTTAATTATGATTTTGGGAATAATGAAAAGAGAGGTTTTTGACGGCAGATGGATGGCCTTGCCAATGTTTTTTTTGGCAGTGTCTCTGTTTTTTGTGCTTTTAAACCCTCAAGTTAATTTACTTAGCCAAAAACCCAATGAAATATTTTTGTCGCAAAGAGCCAATTTAGATATATCTTTGCAGGCGCTGAAAGAAAGGCCAATTTTTGGTTCTGGACCCGGAACTTTTACTTATGATTTTTTAAAGTATAAAAGTCCGGATTTTAGCAAAAGTTCTTTGTGGAATTTTGCCTTTAACAGAGGGGCATCAAAAGTTTTAAATGATTTAGTTACAACAGGAATTTTAGGAGCTTTAGCTCTTTTAGCATTGATGGCTTTCCCTGTTTTCTTGGGTGTTAAATTCCTTATTGCTGAAAAAGAAGCTAACCCGCTTTATTGGAGCTTAGCTTTAGGCTTATCTGCCTGCTTGGTTGTCTTTGGATTAACATATTTTCTGTATAATTCAAATATTGTTTTAGATTTTGTTTACTTCTTTTTAATAGCAAGTTTAATTGGCGTAACTGGACCCAAGGGGTACCCCGAAAAAAAGGCTTATGAGTTAAAACCCTCTTCTTTAATGACTTTGGTTATTACATTTGTATTCACCTTAGTATTTATTTTTGGTTTGGGACTTATTATTTTAGACGGTCAAAGATATATAGCTGAGCTGAGTTACTTAAAAGGATTAGTAAAATACCAGGCCGGCCAAAAAGACGAAGGAATTAAAAGTATAGAGGCAGCCGCCGGCACGAATTCATCTTCGGATTTGTATTTTAGACAGTTATCCCAAGCTTATTTAGCAAAGCTCCAAGATGAGCTGCAAAACAGCACGGGTACTCCGAGTGATGAAGAAACAAAAAAAATCCAAACATTAGTTGCAAATTCTATAAACGCCGCAAAAATTGCAACTGATTTAAATCCAAATAATGCTAACAACTGGTCAGTCAGGGGATATGTCTATCAGAGTTTGTTCGGTGTTATAAGCGATGCAGGAACTTGGGCAGAAAAGTCATATGACGAAGCGCTTAAATTGAGTCCGAATGATCCATATTTGTCAGCCCAAAAAGGAAATGTATTTTTGGCTATGGCTTTAAGCCAGCCTCAGGCTGAAGCGCAACAGAAAAGTCAGTTTTTATCGCAAGCGCAGGAGCAGCTGGAAAAAGCAGTTAATTTAAATCCTAACTATTCTAACGCCCTGTATTCTTTAGGATTGGTGTATGATTCTATGGGCCAAAAAAACAAGGCAATTGAATCATTTTCCGGACTTTTGAACCTAAATCCAGGCAACCAGGATGTTCAGAAAATATTAAGCAACTTGCGAGCTGGAAGATCAGCCTTAGAGGGGTTAAATCAGCAGCAGCCTCAGCCGGAAAATCCGCCAGAAACTTTAAATACTCCGCCAATTAAAAAATAATTATAAGTTAAAAACAGATGAAAAATATAATAAATTCTATTGTAATAATAATCTTACTTTTGGCAGTGGCGCTATTGGGCGTGAAATATTATTTAGACCAAAAACAGTTAGATTTAAATCAAAAAACCATAAGCGCGTGCAATCTTAATAAAAAAATAGCTAATTTTAATAAGCTTTTTGTCAGCAATGTTTTACAGACCAAAGGAGAGGTTTCTTATGAAGACCGTCTAAAATTAGAAAATGCTGCAATAGAAACTCAGGATAAGGAAATAATTGACGGGTGGCACGATTTCTTAGATAGCAAAACAGAGGCACAGGCGCAGGAAAACACTAAAAGATTGCTGAATATGTTTGCCAATAAAATTGTTTACTGAACAACACCGGGTGTGGAACACCGGGTGTTGCAAAAAAGCGCCAGACTGGCGCTTTTTGTTTTATATTCCGGGCGCTGGGAATTGAACCCAGGTCACAGGACCCCCAGCCCTGCATAATACCATTATACTACGCCCGGTTATCTATAAATTATACAGACTAAACCCTAGCCAAGCGTTTTATGCATTTAGCGCAGGCTAACACTCTTTTACCGGCATTTTTACCGAAAGACAAACCTTGCCTACCGGCAGGCAGACGAACCCATTGTAGATTTGGGTACTTTCTTAATTTTTGAGTAGGATTGTATTTACCCCTGAGTTTTACGAGGGTAACGCCCATTGCTGATTTCTTTTTACAGATTGAGCAAATTTTTTCTGCCATATGTTTTGTGTTTCAGAAAAAAGAATATTTTTTCGCACGCCTCGCCCACGGCCAACCCGAACGAAAAAATATTCTTTTTTCTTTCACTTTACCACCTTCTTTTAATTTTTGCAATATGTTGATATTATTAAATAAAAATGTTTTCAACTGCAGTTATCACAATTTTTTCTTTGATAGTTTTGCTTTTCTCAGTTGTCATCCATGAGTTAGCGCACGGATATGTTGCGTTTTCTTTGGGAGACCCTACGGCAAAATACGCCGGCAGGCTTACTTTAAATCCCTTAAAGCATTTAGATCCTTTGGGGTCCGTTATCTTGCCGCTTTTATTGTTATTTGCTACAGGAGGCCAAGGGCCCATATTCGGCTGGGCAAAACCAGTGCCCATAAATCCATACAACTTTAAAGACCAAAAATGGGGGACCTTAAAGGTTGCTATTTCCGGTCCCACAGCAAATTTTGGAATTGCAATATTCTTTGGCTTACTTATAAGAATAGTCAATTTGCCGCAGACGGTTCCTTTTATAGAATTATTGGGGATTATAACTCTTTACAATTTCTTGTGGGGAATATTTAATTTAGTTCCCATACCTCCACTTGACGGCTCTTGGATACTTTTTAGGTTTTTACCGCAGAGATTTGACAAGGTAAAAATATTTTTACAGCAATACGGCCTTTTTATACTGATTTTTTTCCTATTCTTTAACGGGCTTACAGGGCTTGGAGCCTTAGCACAATACCTTTACCAACTCGTAACCGGAGCCCCTTTCGCATTTTTGTAGTTTTCTCCCTGGCTAAGCCAGGGAGAAAAGAATTTGACAGTATAAAAATTATTTGATAAGCTAATTATTATTGAGCGCCCGGCGCTCATATTTTAAATTTTTTTAAAATGCCTACAATTCATCAATTAATAAAGAAAAACAGGAAGTCAGCTAAAAAGCGCAAAAAAACAGTGGCGCTCCAGTTTGGTTTCAACGTTTTAAAAAACAGGCCGTCGCATTATTCTTCTCCTTTTAAAAGGGGAGTGTGCGTTAAGGTTTTTACTCAGACGCCCAAAAAACCGAACTCAGCCTTAAGAAAGGTAGCCAGAGTAAAATTATCCAATGGCATGGAGGTTACAGCATATATTCCTGGAGAAGGCCACAATCTTCAAGAACACTCAGTTGTTTTAATAAGAGGCGGAAGAGTTAAAGACTTGCCTGGAGTAAGATACCATATAGTAAGAGGTATTTTAGATACAGCTGGAGTAGAAAATAGAAAACAAGAAAGAAGTAAATACGGTACAAAACGAGCAAAATAGTATGAGAAGAGCCTATAAAAAACATAAAATAGCGCCAGACGCAGTTTATAACGACGCAGTAATCTCTTTGTTTATAAACAAAGTAATGAAACAAGGCAAAAAATCAACTGCCCAAAAAATTGTTTATAAGGCTTTTGCTCTAATAAAAGAGCAGACAAAAAAGGAGCCATTGGAAGTATTCCGTCAAGCAATTGAAAACGTTTCACCGATGTTAGAAGTAAAGCCAAAAAGAATAGGAGGAGCCACTTATCAAGTGCCTATGGAAGTTAGAGGAGAGAGAAAACTGGCTTTGGCAATGAGGTGGCTTTTAGAAGGCGCGAGAAACAAAAAGGGAAAGCCAATGGCTGAAAAATTAGGCCAAGAATTGATCGATGCGGCAAACAACCAAGGCAACGCAATTAAAAAGAAAAACGATACGCATAGAATGGCAGAAGCCAACAAGGCCTTCGCCCACTTTGCAAGATAGCTACGAAATATGAGACAGTATCCTTTAGAAAAATTAAGAAACATCGGTATCATTGCTCACATTGACGCTGGGAAAACCACTGTTTCAGAGCGCCTGCTTTTTTATACAGGAGAATCGCATAAAATAGGCGAGGTGCATGAGGGAGATACAGTTATGGACTGGATGGTTCAGGAAAGAGAGAGGGGAATTACAATAACCTCAGCTGCTATCACTTTTTATTGGAAGGGCTATCAGGTGAACCTTATTGATACGCCGGGTCACATTGATTTTACAGCTGAAGTTCAGAGGTCTCTAAGGGTTTTAGATGGAGCGGTGGTTGTTTTTGACGGAGTGGCAGGCGTGGAACCCCAATCAGAGACAGTTTGGCATCAGGCAGACAAATACAAAGTTCCAAGAGTTTGCTTTATCAACAAATTAGACAGGATGGGAGCTTCTTTTGAAAAAAGCTTTCAGTCAATTTTAAATAAATTAACTCTTAATGCAGTTGCAGTTCAGATTCCAATGGGGTTGGAAGAAAAATTATCGGGAGTTGTTGATTTGATAAAAATGAAAGCATTGTATTTTGAGGGGGAAAAGGGGATAGAAGTTATTGAAAAAGATATTCCGGAAGAATGGAAAAAAGAAGCTGAAGCATGGCGCAAAAAAATGATTGAAAAGGTTGCAGGTGAAGATAATGCTTTGACCGAAAAGTTTTTGGAGGGAAAAGAAATTTCTGCTGATGAAATTAAAAACATTTTAAGAAAAGCAGTTTTAAATTATAAATTAGTTCCTGTTTTTTGCGGTTCCGCATTAAAAAACAAAGGAGTCCAGCCGGTTTTGGACGCGGTTGTTGACTTTTTGCCATCGCCCTTAGACTTGCCTCCTCAAAAAGGAACAGACCCAAAAACAGGAGCTGTGATTGAAAGAAAAGCAGATGATAACGAGCCATTTGCTGCTTTGGTTTTTAAAATCGCAACAGACCCTTATGTGGGAACTTTAACATATTTCAGGATTTATTCTGGAAAATTAGAAAAAGGTTCTTATGTCTTGAATGCCAATGCAGGAGAACAGGAAAGAATCAGCAGAATTTTAAGAATGCATGCTGATTCAAGGCAGGAATTAGATATTTTATATGCAGGAGAAATCGGAGCTACGGTAGGTTTGAAAGCGACCAGCACAGGAAATACTCTTTGTGCAAAAGAGACTCCGGTTATATTAGAGAAAATTGTGTTTCCAGAGCCAGTTATCGGAATTAGAGTTGAGCCAAAAACAAAAGCTGACCAGGAAAAACTTATTATGTCTATCAGAAAACTTACTGAAGAAGACCCGACCTTCAGGATTAAAGAAGATATTGAAACCGGAGAAACAATTATTTCGGGCATGGGAGAATTGCACTTGGATATTATTGCAGACAGATTAAGAAGAGAATTTAAGGTTGAAGCAAACTACGGCAGGCCGCAGGTAGCTTACAAAGAAACAATTACAGCTGAAGCTGAAGCTGAAGAAAAATATGTCAGGCAGTCTGGAGGAAGAGGACAATATGGGCACGTATTATTGAGAGTCAAACCAAAAGAGAGGGGAGCTGGTTTTGAATTTATTGATGAAATTAAAGGAGGTACAATTCCAAAAGAATTTATTGCGCCAGTTGAAAAAGGTGTTAAAGAAGCAATGGATAAAGGAATTATTGCCGGATATCCAATGGTTGACGTTGAAGTTACTCTTTTTGACGGAAGCTTCCACGAAGTAGACTCTTCTGAATTTGCCTTTAAGATTGCCGGTTCTATGGCTTTCCAATCTGCTGCCAGAAGAGCAAAACCGGTTATTTTGGAGCCAGTGATGAAAATGGAAGTTGTTACTCCAGAGGATTTCTTTGGACAAGTTATTTCTGATTTGAACTCTAGAAGAGGTAAAATTGAGCAAACATCAGAAAGAGTTGGAATGAAAATTATTGACGCCTTGGTCCCATTATCAGAAACATTCGGATATGCTACATCTTTGAGGTCATTGACCGAAGGCAGAGCAACGTTTACAATGGAATTTGACAGATACGAACGAGTACCGGCAAACATTGCTCAAGAGATAATTGACGGCAAACGACAATAAGAAAACGCTGTCCAGGTTCAGATACATATGATACACATTTAAGTTTGTAAAACGATGACATTTTTAGTCGGCAGGCCGTAGATTTTCAGCTTGTTTGAGTATTCCGCCGGAGTGAGTTGCC
>Ga0315296_10001177_pt1 | contig 22850 bp, 19 predicted proteins | sample YL17G14_18_MG_FD_203921 | JGI IMG/M metagenome (GOLD analysis project Ga0315296, IMG submission 203921) | Sediment microbial communities from Yellowstone Lake, YNP, Wyoming, USA - YL17G14_18 | ecosystem: Environmental > Aquatic > Freshwater > Lake > Sediment | place: USA: Wyoming | collected...
TGGGCGTACGGAACCTCGCAACCGTCTGGCTCACCGAATGGCGGCAGCCAGTCGCATACCAGTCAGGTCGCCTGTTGGCGGATTGGTGGTACTGGAATAACCGCATAGCCCGGCACCAACAGCGACTCGCTACCGTGAATGGACGCAAGAAGTCGAAGCAGCTCTCAAAACTGTACAGGATTAGAAGGAAACGTTTCAGACATGCGGTAGCCACATTCGCTCGCCAACTCGTCAAAGACCTCTACGCGAGAGGCGTGTCAACGATCGTTATCGGTGAACTCACAGGCATCAGAAACGGCAACCCGCATGGTAGGCAGGGAAACGCGATGGTTCACAACTATTGGAGCCACAAACATGTCGCGGATAGGCTCGGATGGACGGCGGAAGAGTACGGCATGAAAATTCGGACAGTCTCTGAAGCATACACGAGCCAAACCTGCCCGCGGTGCGGTTCACGACATTCACTGCGCGTTCTGCGTGGTTTCCGCTGTCTGGATTGTGGCTTGGAAGCGCATAGGGACGCGGTTGGCGTCTTGAATATAGCTGCTCGCTGCGGCGGGTATGCTGTCAGGCCGATGGCTTGGCCTATGCTTCTACGATGGGATGGATGCGGGTGGAACCGCAACAACGGAATGCCCACCCAACAGAGGATCAGTGTGGAAGCATGAATCTCCCGACTTCAGTCGCGGAGAGAGTCAATTTGGCCCTAATCAGATGAGAGTAATAAGACCGCGCATCGCACTGTACGCGTCTCCCGATCAAGCGACGTTAAGCACTTGAATCCATGAGTTGAGAGCCGATGTCCTCCGATGAGTTGACCACAATAGCTCAGAAGGCGGCTCGAGGAGGACTACTCCTATTCTTCGGAAACGCCTCCTCAACCGTGATCCTAGCGGTAGGCATAATCATAGTCGCGCGTCTTCTTGGGCCATCCAGCTACGGCCTGTACACGTTGGCTCTTGTCATTCCCACGCTTCTCGTATCGCTCTCCGACGCAGGCATGAATTTCGCTCTTGTCAGATTGCCAGCTAGGCTTAGAGCCGAGGGCGACTTCGCCAGAGCAAACAGGTTCATCAGACTGGGTCTTCTACTCAAACTCGCGATCAGCACAGTCGCCTTTATCGTCTGCTACCTTGGCTCAACGCTGATCGCGAGGACCGTGCTGAACAGGCCGGAGTTGGGGCCGTTCCTGCAGATTGCTTCGCTGATGATCGTGTTCCAAGCCGTCGTCGATGCGACAAGCAACTCATTCATCGGACAAGACCTGATGCAGTACAGCGCAGGCGTCCAGATCATGCAGGCTGTACTCAAGGGCACGCTTGGGCCTGCGCTTGTCCTTGTGGGCTTGGGGATTGCAGGCGCACTTGCCGGATATGTCGTGAGCTTGGCGGCGGCAGGACTGACAGGTGCAACGCTCCTCGTCACCAGACATGTGCGCTCTTCAAATCAGATAGCTAATCCGGCATCGACGGAGGTACGCGCACTACTTGGCTATGCCTTGCCGCTCTATCTCGCCGCGATCTTGTCCGTGTTCCTCATTCAATATCAGAGCATTGTGCTCGCTCATTTTGCGAGCAACGTGGAGATCGGGAACTTTGGTGCAACCTGGAACTTCACCACGTTCATGATGATTCTTGCCTACCCTATCACAACAGCGATGTTTCCCATGTTCTCGAAGATGGACCCCAAGAACCAGAGCAGCGACATTGCGAGGGGGTTTGTGTTGGCGGTCAAGTACACTTCACTACTAATGATCCCAGCCTCCGTTGCGGTCATGGTCTTCTCGCGAGACCTCATCTTCCTAACCTACGGCAGCGACTACACGTTCGCTCCTCAGTACCTTGTGCTCTTGTCTGCGCTCTATCTCTTGACGGCGATCAGCTACTTGGTTCTCGGAAGCTTCCTCAACGGTGTTGCTGAGACAGGGACTGTTCTCAAGATGAGCGTCTTGACGCTCGCGATCTACTTGCCACTGGGCCCGGCGCTCACATGGCTTTGGGGGCCTTTGGGGCTACTCATCGCGTACATCCTCTCGAATGCGACTTCAACAGTGTACGGAGTGAATCGGGCTTCCGTCAGATTTGGCGCTCGTCCTGATCTGAAAGTCAGCGGAAGGATTCTGCTCGCCGCTTTGGGAGCAGCCGTCCCAACCATAGCATTGATTCTACTGGATGCCACGGGAACGGGCATAGTCAATTTGGTCATTGGTGGGACCCTTTATCTAGCGGCCTATCTGACGTTGGCGCCAATTCTAGGCGCCGTCGTATTGCAGGATATCAACAACCTAGAGACTATTCTATGCAAGACGCGAACAGTTGCAACCTTGGCGAAGCCGGTGCTCGCCTACGAAGCACGGATCCTTTCTGCATTGGGTCGAGACTGATCATCACTGGAATGCCAATGCACAAGCAAGTCAGGCTTTGTGTGTCACAGTGGCCAAATCTCTTGACAGGATTCTCTTACTAGAACAAGGACATCACTTTTCTGGTTGGCACGGTCACAGTTCATTTATTCTGGCCGAACCAGTATCGGCGACTGAGAAAGCGACCTCACAGGTAGCTAATGAAGAAGGCTTGAGAAGAATCGGGTCCCACGTGCAAAGGTGAAGAGTTGGTACCGATGCAGCAGCCAGAGTGTCGGCTTTCGCGTCAATGCCTATCGGCAATCATATAGAAGGGTGTGTCGCCAGGAGCATAGAAGAGCGGTTACATTCGTCTAGAGGATTCGGCAGGCGCACATTCCTTAGAAGAAGTGAGACTGGTGACACCACATTGATAGAGCAAGGACACCCCAGCAAAGGGGAGAGGACGACATTCACGGAAGGTGACACTGTGACGCAGCTTGAACCCCTGCAGGCAAGAATACCACTGGCAATGCCTGTGTTGGACCAGGAGATGAGAGACGCAGCGAGTCACGCTCTGCAGAATGAACGCTTCGTCGGAGGAGAAAGCGTACACAAGTTCGAAGAGGAATTCGCTAGGTTCTGTGGCACGAAGTTTGCAGTGTCCACCGCGTCAGGAACAGCTGCACTGTTCCTCTCACTCATTGCCCAAGGGGTGCATGGAGGGCAGGTTGTCACAACGCCGGCATCGTTCGTGGCGTCGGCAAACTCAATCATACATTCAGGCGCCACTCCTAGATTTGCAGACATCAATCTTCGAGATTATACCGTTGATCCAGCAAAGGTTATCGCTTCACTGAACAAAGAAACAAGAGCGATTATCCCTGTGCATCTTTTCGGGTTTCCGGCAGAGATGGATGAGCTTCGCAGAATCGCGTCCGACCGTAGGGTAGCCATTATCGAGGACGCATGTCAGGCCCACGGAGCGCTTTACAAGGGGCATAGGGTGGGTTCTTTGGGTAATGCCGGTTGTTTCTCCTTCTTTTCCTCGAAGAATATGACAGTCGGAGGCGATGGAGGCATGGTAGTCACGGACAACGAATCAATTGCGGAGTCCGCGGCAAGCCTCAGAGATTGTGGCAGAGCGAAGGGAAGCAAATACCTTCACACTTCAATAGGTTTCACTGAGAGATTGAATACGGTCCAAGCAGCCGTCGGTCGAGTACAGCTTAGACACTTGGATGAATGGAATGAAAGAAGGAGACAGATCGCATCCAGATATGACTCGCTCCTGTCCGACCTCGACGAAGTCATTCTGCCTCCTCGCGGAGACTCTAGCGTGCGCCCCGTCTATCACATGTACGTTATACGATGCAAACACAGGGACGATTTGCGAGTTTGGCTTGATCGCAACGGAGTAGAAACGGGTATCCACTACCCAGACCCAATCCATCTTCAACCAGTCTACCGCAAGATGTTTGGATACAGAGGAGGCGAGTTCCCTAACTCCGAAGAATTCTGTAAGAGCGTCCTGAGTATTCCGATGCATCCAGGTTTATCTCTGGACGAAGTGAAACTCGTGAGCGAGAAGATACACGAGTTCCACAGCGGAGATCAGGGGTCTCTCGGGAGGTAGGCCAGATGGATTCTGCGGTGGGTGTTGGAGTAATCGGAGCTGGCTACTGGGGAAGCAAACTCATACACGAGTACACAGCCCAGCGAGACAAAGGCAACATCAAGCTCCTCAGAGTCTGCGATTCTTCCCTATCAGCTCTTCTTGCTCACCGGGAGGAGTTCTCGATATATGACCAATTGCTGACTCAGTCAGTGGAAGACCTCATCAAGGATTCAAGGATATTAGCAGTGCACATAGCTACACCAAATCGCACGCACTATGCTTTGGCCAAGATGGCTCTACAGGGCGGCAAGGACGTTCTCATTGAGAAGCCGATGACGCTTCGTTCGAGTGAAGCCTACGAACTGGTGGACCTTGCATCTTCACTTGGGCGCGTTCTCCACGTCGGCCACATATTCAGGTTCAACTCAGCCTTGCGTAAGGCAGTTCAGATGCTGAGAGACGGCGCAATCGGAAAGACCCTGTACGCACGAGTTCAGTGGACTGACCATGCATACTACCCTGACAGAGATATCGTGTTTGATCTAGGCCCTCATCCAATAGATGTCCTGAATCAGGTGCTCGAAGGCTGGCCAACTCAAGTGAGTGGGTTCGCGAGAGCCTACCGGAACTCGGGGGAACACCCTGAGGTTGCATACGGAATCGCAGAATTCCGCGGTGGAGTCTTCGCACACATAGAGCTCAGTTGGCTACAGCCCGGAAAGGTGAGAGAGGTCTCTATAGTAGGTACGGATGGAAAGCTTTCAGTCGACTGTGTAGGACAACATGTGTCCATCACTCGCCCTCAGGGAACCGAGGAGATACCTATCGTTCCAAACAATACAATCGAAGCCGAGATAGAACATTTCATCGACTGCATCGCTAACAGGTTGACCTCTACGGGCGAAGCTCTTGTAGGAGCGCGAACTGTGGAAGTCTTGGAGAACATGAGGGCGTCTATCTGGGAACGACCGATTCCAATCCTGCCACCACAAGATAGTGAAACGGTCTCCATTTCGGGGCCCCAGAACGTCCAGATCCAGGATATCGAACAGCGCATATCTTACAGCCTACGAGACGCCGAAGGAAGTTGAACTTCTGGCTGGCTGATAGCCTGCCTACCTCCCAAGCCCTATCCGCGATCACGTCATGATCATCTAGATGTTGAGATGCCTTTTTCTAGGGGCAAGTCCAGTGAGTGAGGGCTGATGACTCTCCGTGATTGATGGAGTGTTCACTTGAGTGCTATCTTGGGGAACCGATCGAATGAACGAGCGGGAGTCTCAACGGGGAGTCTCACTGTGTGCGCAACGAACCTTCGCGGCGAGTCCGTTGAGCGTTGCTCACGAACACATGGAACTGACTAGACCAGCGGATACCCGTCCGTCCACTGATCAGCTGACCGGACTCCTGCAAAACCCAGATTCTCTGAGCCATACCTGGTTGATTGATTCCTGGCGTAGGAGTCTCAGAAACAGGAGATGGGCGATGCTTGACATTGCTGAGAAGGGACTATTCCGGTGTGCGCTTTGGGTGGCCAAGGCTAGAGGCAAGATCAGTAACAAAAAGTTGATGGCGCAAGTCCTACGGATTGTGTTGAAGCTTCTTCACGCACCCAAGAGCCGCATCGCAGAGGCTGGAACAAGGAGAGCCATGGTGATGTTCGAGGCATACGCGAAGTCAGGCGGAGTCTTCAACTGGGCTCCTAGAATGCGAGAATGGTTGCATGATCCAAGATACATTTGGTATCTCGGAGTTATGGAAGTGAACTCCTAGGATGAACAGGGACCGAAAGGTCGGTTCAGTGGTCATCAGAGGCCTACCCGAGAAGACATAGAACGCGAGCTAAGCCATTGGGAAGAAGCAAGCATCTAGGCCTCGTTGTTCTAGTCGGGAGCATCTCCTTGATGGCGGCTTACACCATGGCAGTGGTAGAAGCTACAGTACTGATCCTGCAGTTGACGGCCCTAGCAGCTGTGCTGGGAATATTGGGGCTGTTCGCATGGGTAGGCTACACTATGTTGACTGAACCTCCTAGCCCAGAATCCGGCGGCGTCTCTGAACTCGACGACCTTCACGCTGAGACCATCAATCCCCAGAATGACCAGCGAACAGTCTTGAGCCTTCCTAGATTCTCGCAAATCGTTGATGTCGAAGTCGGCGAAGGCACCATTGTGAGAGATCACGTCAACCTGTACAAATGCAAGATCGGGAGGAATTGCAGGATCGAATCCTTTGTCTACATCGAGGAGGGTGTCACGATCGGCGATGACTGCAAGATCAAACCACATGTCTACATACCGACTGGAGTCATAATCGAAGACGAAGTATTCCTAGGTCCGAATGTGACCTTTACGAATGACAGGTATCCTCACGCCAAAGGTGATTGGAAGCTTCGCAAGACCCTTGTTAAGCGCGGCGCGTCCGTAGGCGCGCATTCTGTCGTTCTTCCCGGAGTGAGGATCGGGAGAGATGCGATGGTGGGCGCCGGCTCAGTGGTGACGACTGACGTCCCAGACAGTGCAGTTGTCTGTGGCAACCCCGCAAGGCCGCTAATCAAATGACCATTCAACCTACCCCCCGACAACTCGTCGAGAGGGCACCTCGAATAGGCGTGGTCATACCTATCTACGGTGAATCAGAGTCTGTCTGCCGGGTTCTGAATCGTTTCAGGATCGCATCTGTCAACACGATCTGTTTGGTTGTAGATGTTCCGCTGAAACGCGATATGGATAGAATCAGAGAAACAGCTAGACAAAGCGGGATCACGGTCCACATCATCAAGAATGGGCGCAGGATTGGGGTTGGGTCCTCGTTGAGGCAGGGACTGGAGTATCTTGCAGCGACCGGGCATGAGATAGCCGTCATAATTGCCGGGAATGGCAAGGACGATCCGGCTGAGATTGGTCGAGTCATCGACCCCGTTCGCAGAGGTGAGTTTGACTACGTGCAGGGATCCAGGTACCTACCTGGCGGGAAGAGAAGTAGGATGCCGTTTAGCAGAGTAATCTTCAACCGCCTCTACCCGTTCGTTTGGACTCTGCTTACTCGCAGAAGATGCACAGATGTGACGAATGGTTTCCGGTGCTACAGGCTTGATATTCTCGCAGACCGTCGGATAGACCTGAATCAGCGTTGGCTGGATGGTTACGGGCTTGAGTACTATCTTCACTTCAAGGCCTTGACTCTGGGCTACAGGGTAAAGGAAGTACCGGTTTCGAAGACCTATCCCTTTAGAAATAGGGGAGGCTATTCCAAGATCCAGCCACTCAAGGACTGGTGGCAGATAGTCTCGCCGCTGATACTGCTGTCCTTCGGAGCGAAGGAGTAGCTGACCATCACAGTAGAGAACCAACGAGTTGCGACAATAGCATCGCTGAGCTTCAATGAGCGCGAGAATTCATAGGAATCGTGAATAGGGACGTCAGGGTTGACTCAATTGGCGGATCGGCGTGGCGTCCTAATGGTAGTCGCGAATACTTTCGCGACGGACACTCGTGTTAGACGCGAGGCAAGAGCCCTGGCAAGTGAAGGGTTTGATCTCGAAGTTCTCTGCTGGGATAGGCAAGGACGACGTCCTTTCACGGAGAGCATAGACGGGTGCCGAGTCCGCAACATAAGACTCGGCAAAACCACTGTCCTAGTTTCCTCCAAACTCTACTACCTGATCGCAGCCGTCCTCTTCCAAGCGGTCATCCTACTATGGGCGGTCAGAAGGATCAGTAGCACACGCGCACTTGTGTTACATGCACATGACTTCAATACTTTGATAGCTTGCACAGCAGCAAGACTGCTTCTAAGAGAACGTGTTCGCCTGATATATGATTGCCACGAATTGACGCCCGGAGCGTATGAGGAATGGTATGGGCCCCTCGTCTCAGGAGTCGTGGGCCGGCTCGAACTTGCAGCACTTCGTTGGATCGACGCAATAGTAGCTGCCAACGAGGCAATTCTCCACTACTTGACCCATCACAAACCAATCCGTGGAGCGGTGCTCTACACCTGCCCTGCGATCAGAGAGGTCCCGGAGATTGAGCCGCTGGACGCAAAGGCAAAGCTGGGACTACGCGGCTGCTTTGTGGTTCTGTTCTCCGGTCGGGCAAGGCAGGACTATGATCTTGACATGTTGTTGGACGCCGCCCGCGACCTGAGACGAAACAATCTCTCAGATATCAGATTCCTGTTCACCGGTCCCCCAGAAACGGTATCATTTCTTGAGACTGTGGCTGTCAATGAAGGACTTCAAAGTCTGTTCGATTTCAGAGGCTGGGTTCCAGGCGAAGACTTGCTACTCTACTATAGGGCAAGTGACCTATGCTTCGCAGTCACACGCGATCTTGGAATGAACACGAAGATCCTCACTCCGATCAAGCTCTTCGAGTCGATGGCCTGCGGAGTTCCAGTGGTCGTGAGAGACGGAACGCTCGCCGCTGACATCGTTCGACGCTGGTGCTGCGGAGTAGTTGTAGATCCGACTAGCGATGGGTTCCCAGCAGAGTTGATTAGTCTCAGAGACACTCCGGGAAAGATAGAAAGTTTGGCAGCGTCAGGCCGAAATGCCTTTCGCCAAGCCTATAACTGGGATCTTATGCAAGCAAGACTGTTCGGACTCTACGGTGAAGTCCTGTCCACATGGTGCAAGATGCCCGAGTACCGGACTTGTGAGGTATGACAGCTGTATAGGATTCTGATTGTCGGATATGGTGAGGTTGGCAAACCGCTCTTCGAGATAGTCAGAGGGGTCTACCCGGATGTCGAATGGCTTGATGTCGGAAGTAAGGAAGTCAATACCACTCCTGACATCATGCACATCTGCTTCCCAGAGCAGACTCACACAGATTTCGTAATGTCATGCGTCAAGCATATCGAACGCTTCTCACCTGAGCTCGTGCTGATAGAGAGCACGGTGACCCCGGGGACCACCCTCGAAATCCACAGGAAGCTCACTAAGAATGTGCTGCTCTGTCATTCACCGGTACGTGGCAACATGGTCGAGGGAATGAAGAGGGGCCTTCTTCAGTACACAAAGTTCATCGGCCCAATCAATCCGGAGGCAGGAAGGAAAGCAGAGGAGTATTATAGAACTCTGGGTATGAAGACGTGCATCTGTTCTTCACCGACTGAGACGGAGCTCGGCAAGATCTTCGAAACAACTTACCGAGGATTGATGATGTCGTGGTTTCAGGAAATGCACAGGATCTGCGAACAGTTCGAGGCTCACTATGATCAGGTTGTAGAATTCGTTGGATCTACAGAACGTGAGGGAAAGCAAGCCAGACCTATATTTCATCCGGGCGTAATAGGGGGCCATTGCATCATTCCAAACGCCGAAAAACTGCGTGCAGTATTTCCATCAAAGTTCGCAGAGGCACTCTTGGAGTCAAACCGGCTCAGAGAGAAGGAGATTAGGGCAGACCCGAAATGAAGACAGTGACACGCCTCTGCTTTTCCCTCCTTATTCTTTGGGTAGGGCTGACCGTGTCCGACCAACACGGTCCAGGATACGTTTGAGCGCGCGAGTGCCCTACCGGCGATGAAGAACCAGAGCCCCTACGAAATAGTCCTAGTGTGTGATTTCCAAGTTGGCCTTGTATTACGCATCTTGGATGTCTACAGATATTTCCGAAAGCCTCCTCGGATCATTCTAGTGCGAAGGACAGATGAGAGAAGCTCTGCATGGCCTCTATCGTCGATGCGGGTGGAGGTCATCCCACTGCCTGTGAAAGGACTCGAAAGTTCCGGTCTAGTTCACAGATTCGGCGCCATCTGCGCAGTCATTGCCTACTTACTGTATTCTTTTGTCTTGTATTTGAGAATCCGCCACAGATGCAATGCGATCCGACTTGTCCATGCTCGTTTCATCTTCCCGCAAGGACTATTCGGCTTAGTCCTGGCACGTCTCTTTAAAGTCCCCCTGGTAGTTTCGGCCGAAGGCAGCGACGTGAATGCGATTATGAGGAGGAACGCGGTTCTCAGAGCAATCTGCGGTTTTGTGCTAGATAGAGCCGACCGAACAATAGCTGTCAGTATTCCGCTGCAGAGAACGCTCCAGCAATTTGGCATAGCAGAAAGCGTCTACCTGCCCAATTCGATAGACACGACCTCGATCCGCCCGAACAACGATTCCTGCAAGAGTGATTGCATTCTGTTTGTCGGTTCTATGACACGCAACAAGAGGCCATTGGTGCTCTTGCATGCATTTGAGAGGGTTCTTGCGAGAATCGCTAGTGCCAGTCTTGTTATGTGTGGCAATGGCCCTTTGCTGGAGGCTGTTAAGCAGGAGATACAACAAAAGCATCTTGACGCCAAAGTGAAGCTATACCCTCGAGCCAAACCTGAGCTCGTAATTCAGCTTCTCTCTCAAGCAGGGGTTTTCGTCCTCCCATCAGAGTCAGAGGGACTATCCCAAGCACTCCTTGAAGCGATGGCAGCTGGTAAGGTGATCGTCGCAAGCTCAAACGAATCACACAAAGACCTGTTCCGAGACGGGCGTAGTGCACTGCTCTTCCGCCTCGACGACGAGAAGGACCTCGCCGAAAAAATAGTCACAGGCCTCACGGACGACCAGCTTAGGTCTAAATTGTCTCGGTCGGTTAGGCAGCTTTGTCTGAGGCAGTTCTCGACCGAGAAAATTGCACCGAGACTTGAGATGATCTATCTGACAGCAGCGTCTGGTGAGATCAAGACTTCCTTCGAGGTGCGATCTTGAGCGAAAGCAGGATTGTACTTGTCATGGGATGCGACTGTGACCCATTGGGGCCTTCTGCATTACCCAGGCAAGGCCGAGCAAGTGACTGGCAACTGACGGCTCAGATCTTGAAGGCACTTGCAGCCAAGCTCCGGAACCTTCTACCTCAGGGACCGGCGCTCAAATTGACATTTCTCATCCGATCAGATACCTACATGCAGGAGGCATTCGGCGAATATGCGTACTGTGCAAGAGTCAGCCATGACTTCTTGGATGAAATGAGGTCTGAAGGACACGAAATAGGTTGGCACCCTCACCTGTGGCGCTGGTCTGGAAAATGGGTGGCAGAGCTTGAGGACAGCGAGTTCATAAAGGGCTGCCTAGTCAACGGTTTCAATTCTCTCAATGACTATTTCCGATTGTCGAGTGTCAGGACAGGATGGGACTTCATGTCCAACGAGATTATGGAGACTTTCGAGTCTCTGGGACTACAAGCGGATTTCTCGGCTCTGCCTGGGATCAAGTATCACGAAACTGAGCGGGGGATAGCTCATGACTGGGTGGGAGCTCCGACTCGATTCTATTTTCCATCTCGAAACGACTATCGTGCAGCTGCAGTTGGGGCTCGTTTCGAAGTACTCGAGATGCCGATAACTCTCACCGAAAGCCCCCGTCCAGTGAGTTGGATTCGCCCCTTCATTGACTGGCGCCATGGAGCTAGACGGTCTACAACTCGCTACGAAGCACTGAACATTGCCAAGCACCCAATCTTCAACAGGCACGCATTTGAAAGAGTGCTCGATCGAGCTGACCACTCTAGCTACATACTGTCATATTTTCATCCCAGTGATCTTGCAGATTCCCGACTGTTCTCCATGAAATACCTCGAAACCAATATCTGGCGTCTCTCTGTTCTTTGCAGGAAAAAAAAGATGCAGTTCGTTACGATGACGGCCAAAGAGGCCGCAGAGGATTTTCTCAAGTTACACGGGAACTCGCTACACACGCCTGCCCATTCAGATCACAGGTGGCCTGTCTGAAAGGTCAATGAAGTTATGAGCCACCAATGCGCAAAGCCGTCATGCCTTGGTATGATCCGATCTAGTAGTTGTGAGAAGTCTTGATCCCTCGTCCGAGCATAGCAGGACTATTACTGAACTTACTGCGCGATCCGACAAAGATTGAGCTAGACGAAGAAGGAATTCCAGTTGACAGCTGCGGCACAAGATTCGGGATGAGAATCGGTCGAGTATATAGCCCCATGACGGTAGCTCTGCATGGCGTGCTCTACTTTGGTCTTGATGAGAATGTTGGACCTGTGGATTTGTCGATATCTCCGCTTCAACGCCCAACCTGGGAAGAGGTAGTTGCCATGGCTAATTGGCTGGTCAATAATGAAGAGAGAGGGGCCGCATGTTCGACATGGAGCTTCAACTTCCCTTGGCCCACGTACCGACTAGTTCCGCCATGGAAGTCGGCAATGGCGGAGCTTCTTGGTGGCCTATTTCTTCTTGAGATGTTCCGAGCCACCGGCGAGACAAGATATCAAAGATCCGCTTGGTCGCACCTACATTCTCTACTCACTCCAGTGGCTGATGGAGGACTGGCAATAGCGGACAGACAGACGGGCGGATTGTGGTTTCCTGAATACTATAGTCCTCAAAGACCGGTTCCGTACGTGCTGAATGGAATGATGTACGTCCTTCTTGGACTTAAACACGCTTCGTTTGTTCTTCGAGACGACAGGTACTTTCGCGCCTTTCAACTAGGATTGCTTGATCTGAGGAAGAAGATCCTTGGTTTCGATGGAGGATTTTTCACGTACTATGATTCTGTAGGGAACCCGGCTGATGAGAAATATCACACGTTTCATGTACGCCTTCTTGATCTCCTCGTTGCAGCAACCGATGACGATTTCCTAAGCAAAATCCAAGTCAGATGGAAACACATGTTGAAGGGCTATCCTCTGAAGGAGCCTCTGATTTTCCTCACATGTCTGCTAAGGTCAGGAAAGGTCCCGTTTGCCAGCTAGCAATCTGCACACCGCGGTGGACTGTAGACCGGAGCGTGAGCAAACAAGTGAGCAGTCCGTCTGGCAGCTCAGCCCTAGGAACTAGAGCCGAGCCCGTCTTTGACATAAGAGTGTTCCGAATAGCAGTGGGAACTTGTCCGAGATAGGTCGAAAAGCGTTGAACAGGTGCACGATTTCGCCGGAGTACGATAACGAGACTCTGGACAGGTTCAAGACAGCCTTGCGATCGCACCCTCTGTTCGCCAGGTCGAGGCTGGATATTACATTATCAAAAGAGTGGGGGGAAGCTGCGGAGTTGGCAGGATCGCGTGCATTCAGGTATACTCTTTTTGAGAACAAGGAACCGGCCGCAATCTTTCAAGCCACATTGAGAAGACGGCTTGTGATTTCTGATCTGACAGCCGGATCAACAATCGGCAACGGACTTGCTGCCGTGCCGGGTCTCGACCCACAGATAGTGGACTGGTTTGTGACGCAAGCACTTCGCAGGCAGGGCTTTTCTAGGTGTAGGATATTTCTGCCCGATGAATTCAGCGTTTCAGGTCTGACCACGCGTCCTCACTACACAACCCTGATCGATTTGCGACCACCATTCGAGAGGCTCCTGGCAAACATGGAGCACGAAGCTCGAAAATCCGTAGCAAGGGCGAAACGTTCCGGAGTCGTTGTACAGATCTCAGATTCCGACAGGTCCTTGGAGGAAGCGTACAAGATGGTAAGTGAAACGCAAGAGAGGAAGCTGCTCTTGTTGCCGCCGATGGCTTACCATCGCAGCCTGCACAGATGCTTCGGCACCAACGACAATTCTATTGTCGCGTTAGGGTATATCGGTAGAGATTGCGTGTCTGCTCTGCACCTGCTGGGGTATGATCAGAAATTCCATATCTGGCAGGGGGGGTCGACCCAGTTGGGCTACAAATCTAATGCGACAAGCCTTGTCATCGTTGAATCTATGAGATGGGCGAGGGAGCAAGGATACTTGATCTACGACCTGGGAGGCACTCACCCTTCGGATCCGGTCTACGCGGGGATCCACATGTTCAAGATGAGCTTCGGCGGGGCCCTCTGGACGAATGCTGTCTGGACAAGCCAGAAACCGTACATTGGTCTCATCAAGCCTCTTTACATTCAAATGGCGAAACTAGGTATGTTTCTCGGCAAGGGAATTGGCCGACATCAGACTACCCCACCCGAGAGATCCGATTCCGCCTGATGCTAGAGATCCAATGACTGCGATACCACTGAAATCTGTGTCCGGGCGCTCCATCCTTCGATTGGACGGTTGCCAATAGCAGTTTGAGAATAGCAATAGTCTATCCTCCAAGCAGTATCTTCCCTCAGACGGGCACGTCAGCTAGGACTCTTGGATTCGTGAATGCTCTGGTGAACCGGAAACACCAAGTCGTGCTTATCGCGCCCGGGTCAAAGGGGGCTCACGAAAGTAACCTGCTCAGGTCACTTGGCGCAGATTACATTCCCCTGAAAGCGCATATCCTCGGAACGAGCGCCACAAAATCGATTGTTTACCCGCTTAGGCTTATCGATACGATAAGAGATGCTGATCGAAGATTCAAGTTTGACGTCATTCATTTCGTAAATTATAGCACCAACCTTCTCGTGTACCCGTTGATCAGAAGATTTTCTCGCGCACCGGTAGTTTCGGACTTGCATGCTCTGGCATCTCTTCGACAAACGGAGCCCACAGTAAACGAACCATTGGTTTCGTGGGCGATCGGTTTGGTCTTCGAGGAGATGGCCTTGAGATTCTCTGACGTCATCATAACTCCCACCGACGAGTTGCGAAACGTACTTGCCAGAAGATTCGCCCACCCCAGAAATATCTTCGCTGTTCCCAATTGTGTCTGGACAGGTGAGCCAAGTCTGGACAGACTTGTGAAGACTGCTGCAAGGGAAGATAGGTCCGCAGAGTCCACCATCTTCTTCCATGCGAACTTCTTGCCATCTTCTTCTTCCGTTAAGAGATCTCTTCGTGAACTGGAGCGACTGAAGGAAGTATTGCGACAGATAACAGCAAGAGGGCAAAACGTGAAATTGTGGCTAGCAGGACCCGGAGTTTCTGCATTGAGTCATGACCGAGTCGAACCCGTGGTGTACCTTGGTTATGTCGAGGACCCTTTGGCCTACCTGTTGCGTTCTGATCTAGTGATTCTCCCTGTAAGGGATCGAACCTTGGGAATACATTCCAGGCTTGTTGAAGCTATGATTGCGGGAAAGCCAGTTGTGGCCACAAGAGAGGCATGTTGTGGCCTTTTTCCCCATATCCGACGCTCTGGAATAACTATATGTGAGTCACTGAAAGAAATGGCTGAGTCAGCATGCTCCATCCTAGAGGACTCGAGAAGAATGAAGATGCTAGGAGAGCGTAACAGACGCGTTGCGGAAGAGCTCTTTTCTTCATCGCGGGTCGGGATGCAACTGGAGCACGCGTATTCCGTGGCCCTGAGCGGCTGACAACTATATTGGGGATAACGGCTTGCTTGGAACCCGCGAGTTGCTCGTATCGAACCAATGAAATGGTAAGAGCTATCATCTTAAGGAGGCATCAAACGTGCAGGAAATGAGCAGGATCGTGGCCTGATTCGTGGAAGACCTGAGTGCTCCCAGCGCATTCTTCGATATGCACATCAAGAGGCTACTTCGGCACCCATCAAGGAATCTGCAGAAGCTGGCTCGACATCCCTCACTTCTACTATGTCTTCTTGGAGGTGAGGAAGCGTTGGCAAGACGGCACGTAATGATTGAGCTCGACGCTGCCGAGACTATCTACACACAGTGCGCAGTGGGAATCAAAGATCGAGGATTACTTGATTCGCATAGTGTGATAGCACAGATACACTCGTATTTCCAGAAAAGGAACTGCTATCACAACTCCTTTCTGTATGGGGTCGTAAGGTGGTTTCAGCCTAGGGTAGTCATCGAAACAGGGGTTCACTATGGCGCGTCTTCAGCCTTCACACTCTCGGCCTTGCGCTGCAATGATGTGGGGCATCTGTACTCTATCGATCTGCCAAACCAGACCTATGCACTCGATAGCAAGGTAATCGACCGCAGGACACACTCAGATTTGGTACCCCGAGGTCGTAATCCCGGTTTTGCAGTGCCGGATCACCTTAGACAGAGATGGTCTCGTGTGCTCGAAGACGTCCGAGATGTTCTGCCGCGCCTTGCACAAACGCAATGTGTTGACCTTTTTTTTCACGACAGTGCACACACGTATCAAATCATGAAGTTCGAATGCGAGACTGTGTGGCCAGTTATTACCTCCGGAGGAATACTGCTTTCGGATGACGTTGACTGGAGTGACGGATTCCAGGACTTCTGCACTAGCAGAAGTCTGAGATACAGCATCCTGGACGAAAGAGGTTGTGAAAGTAAGAGGCTGTGCATCAAAGCCTGATGAATGATTGCATGAGAGTTGGCGAACGAAACGGGTAGCCGTTGGGAAAATCTCAAGCGAAGAGGATCATGCAGGTATCAAAGAGATTGTGTCATACTGGGTTAGCGATGTCCCCTTCCTAGCGCTTGGGTGGTGCTCTTGTCAGGTCAGGTTGCTTGGCGCGGCTCGCGGTGCGTTTGTCCAATTCTGGCGCTAGCTTTTCTCCTGCCTTGGTTAGGTGCGCTGGCCTCATACGTCGGTGCTCGCTACCTGTTATTGGTAATCTTCTTTGTCGTGGGTTCGGTTGCGTTTGCCGGTGCTGTTAGAGTGAGTCCGGCCAATAGGGACCGATTCTTCATTATCTTGATCGGGGCAGTGAGCATGTCTCTGCTCTTGTCCGCGACTCTTGTCTCTGATAATCTCGCCGGTTATGACATTCATGAAGAGTTCTACATGTATCAACAAGTCTCAAGAGCAGGGGTCTGGCAGTCCGAAAGTCCGTTTCTGTACAACACTTCTCTCAGCATAACCATTCTGCCGCTAATCGTTTCTCTTGTGTCGTCGTTCGGCGGAGTACCCCTCTTCAAACTGATGTTTCCATTGCTGTTTTCGTGCGTGCCTCTCGTTCTCTACAAGACCTACCGTAAATCTATGACTGCTGAGACCGCGTTTCTCGCAGTTCTATTCTTCATGTCTTACCCAACATTCTACGAGGAAATGATCCAGCTTTCACGGCAGGAGACGGGTGAGTTCATGGTCGTGTTGGTGCTGTGGCTTATTCTTTCAAGAAAGCTCGCTCAGACGCGTTCAGGAGCGCTTACGATCGTCGTGCTGACAGCGGGAGTTGTCGTTTCTCACTATTCACTCGCGTATATCTACCTCTTTCTTCTAGGGTTCTTGGTTGTTAGCGATCGGTTTTCACGACGAGTGCTCCCGAGGGATATGGTGACGATACTGTTCTTCTCATTGGTGTTAGTCCTATCTTGGTATGCATTTGTTGCAGGACAAACCGCGCTCACTTCCCTAGCTTCAGTATTCTCGTCTGTGGCAAACGGCCTCTGGAACGAGTTCCTAAGTCCGACTTCGAGACCACTTGTCATCTTCGAAGCGACAGGTCTTTCGCAAACGACCCCCGGGATCCTACACCAGGTGAACCGAGCTATTCAGCTGTTTGCGCAATTCTGCCTGACCATAGGTTTCCTTGCATTCTTGCGCAAACCTAGCAAGAGCGCGACGGAACGAACCATGTTTCCCCTGATGACGGTGGGTGTGGCCATGCTGGGGTGTGCAATCGTTTTGCCTTTCTTTGGCGCAGCGCTCACGATTTCGCGAATCTACCAGATCGCACTACTGTTCATCGCACCCTGCTTTCCCTACGGTGTTGAGCTACTCTATTCGGCTGTGTGGAGGATATTCTCGATGGCGCGGCACGGTGGCGTTCATGTTGGGATCCCTTCCTCTCAGAGTCGTGTGATGGCAGCGAGCATCTTGATCATATACTTCCTCTTCTCATCCGGGTGGGTTTGGGCCGTGACGATGGACCAGCCCACTTCTCGCATCTTTGATGGGGAAAGAATGGAAAACTATCCAAACCCCTCAGTGAAGATTCGATATTTCGATGAATTTGTCGTAGCTCAAGATCTTGCGGCGGCCCTTTGGGTCAGATCGTATCGTATGGGTGACCGGTTGGTATGTGCTGACTATATTTCGAAATATCATGTGCTCAATTCCTATGGGGGAATACCGAGATCGGGGGTGCAGTTCACTGAGCTTCCATTGGTGTGTCGTTTCTCGGACTCGTATTTCTACTTGAGCGTACTCAACATGCGCTTCGGGATAGGGGCCACCGGACTCAGGGGTCCCCTTAATACGACATGGTCAATCTCTGAAATCTATCCTTACCTCGTGACCAAGAACCGAATCTACTCGAATGGTGGAGCGAGCATCTACGGGTGACCGTCCTGCGGTCAAGCGCTTGGAGACCAGAATCCGGTGCGAGCGACGATCCCGTAGCAGATGGGCAGTTGCCTCAGTGGTGCTGAATGATTGATTCTCTCGAAACAGACACCCTGAGCAGCTGGAAGCACGAAGAAAACGTTAGACAAGAAGATGCAGGCGATATTGATCCATATCCGGGAGACAACGCCCGCGGCTGCTGGCTGCTAAGCATTTTGTGGCTAGAGAAAGGATCTCTTTTCTCAAGGTGGATTGTTGAGCATTCCGGGCCACCGCACAAATCCCTCACCAAACGAAAACCGGCACTCTGAAACTTCCTTAGTAGTGCCCTCTTTACCTCCCGGGTATGGGTCTCTATCATGTAGTAGCGTATCCTTCTGAGAACCTCGTCGGGCAAGTGAATCAGGCTTTCCTCAGCGCCTTCGCAGTCAAACTTCGCTACGTCAGCACCACTCTCTTCAATGACATCCCTGGCGCTCCTAATGCTGATTCTCATCTCTTGTTCTCCCTTGTCTTCCAGTCCGAAGATGCAGTCTGCAGTGTCATAGTGGATTATCCTATAGCCATCTTCGTTCCCAATGCCTTCCTCATGGAGTTCAGCCTCGAATCCGTTGAGTGCTATGTTCATCCTGATGAATTCATGGAAGTAGACGACCGGTTCATAGATGATAATCTTCTTCGCTCCCCAGGCCGAGAAGAACACAGCAGTATCGCCGATGAATGCGCCAACATCGAGCACAACTCTGTTCTCGCAATCGCACTTGTAGACGTCACTAGGGTCTTCGTTTACGATACGGACAAGCTGCACCGGTCCTACGATTTTGATCCTTCCCTTTTCTACGCATAGGAGTCGATCGACTTGTCTCACCCTATAACCATTGGACAGAAGATCCCTTACAATGACGTACTCGGGCCAAGTCAGATCCATGACGGCGCCAGATCTCAAGGCTATTCTCGTCTTCTCTGAGGGCTTTCTGATTATACGTGCTTTCAGGAACAGCATCAATGCATGCCAGAAGTTGCTCGTCGTACAAATGGTCATGACCAGTGCTCTTGGGGTCCCTCGCATGAGGACCATGGCCTGACCAGCTCTTTGAGCCGTCGGCCTGACGTTGCTCGTGATCCTGTTCAACACACATCCCTCAATATCGGACACGCTTTTCCTTGACCGCTGCGGGGGAGGAGTTGCCCTCGGCCCCATTTGGCTCTATCCTCAGGGTCACTAGGAACAATCTATATGATGTATGCTCCTGCGCAGTGTCCTGTACTGCCGCTTGTGTGCTACCGCCAACCCTGATAGAAGAAAGGGTCTATCAGAGAGGAATGACACATTCTTTCGGTGGGCACAATCTAACTTGTTCTTAAGATGTTGGAGTACAAGTAGACTTTGTCCATGTTGTCGTTCGGTATTAAGATCTCAATACCGTTTGTCATAGCGCCGAAATCGCAGTACTCGATACGCAACTGGTCGATGATCGTGAGTGTTGCAGCTCCATACAGCATGACTCCATATGGGTTAGTGTCGGTGAGCATCTGAACCACCTTGAGTCTGCTGATTGTTCCGCTCAGCGTGCTGGGAGTCTCACCAAGTTGGATTGCTCTCATAGCATAGTTCGAGGTACCTGCCACATCGAAATCCACCGAAACGTTGTCGACATCTATCGTAGCGCTGCCTTCCAAATCTATCCCGACTACTGAAAGAGATCCTGCACCGGAAGCCCTTGAACCCCTTATCAGTAGGTCTATGTCTTTGAGCGAGGCAGGAACCGTTCCTCCCGTAACCTGCAAGTAGATCAGCGTGACTCTATCACTGCCTGCGGTATTCTTGTTGACACCTTCAACGACCGCCCTGAACTGTTTCACACTCAGCCCAGCCATGCCGCTTGACGGCTTGACCGCTATGGCTTCTCCCTGCCTGAAAGAGGACAGCCCTGAGTAGAACGAACAACTATCAAGAACAAGAGCGCCAAGTGCCACGGCGAGGTTCGCCTCGGCCTTGAATCCCAGGCCGGCAAGGTTCGGCCCAAGGTTGATCTTTCGAGCGACACAACCTCTGAAGGTTACTTGTTGCTCGTTGGCAATTTGGGGTTGGTTGTAGTTAGTGTGATAGAAAGCCACAAGTGCTGCGTCTACTATGACCGTATTCTCTACCAGAGCGTTCACGGCGTTAATCTCAACGCCAACGTCTCCCGAATATTCACCGTAGGAGTTCGCAATGTGGGCGTAGCCGCCGAACCCGCGTGATCCTATGTGGAAATTAGCACTGGTGAACGACGATGCTTGCGCTGAGAGCATGGAATGACTGCAATTCAGAATGTTGACATTGTCAATGAAGATGTTCAGTCCTGTGGCCGATGGGCCTGCACCGCCTATGGCAATGCCTTCGTTGCCGCCGCTGAAATTGCAGTTCTCTATCAATATGTTCGTGATGCTGGTTTGTCTTTCGCCAGGAGCGGGATGGTAGACCATGAGATGGATGTTTAGCCTATGATTGTTGCCTGTGGGGTCGACAGGCACGTTTCTAGTGATCACATTTCGTATGATGATGTCTTGAATATCGATGCGCCTCAATTCATATCCGTCCTGGTAGGTACCTAACACGACATGATGCTTGCCGCCCACGTTGTTGCAGTCTATGATGAGGTTCTCGATCGAGATCTCTCGGAAAGTATCGTAGTCTGCCGTTCTGTGAAAATCAAAGGCACGAGGGCCACTTGCAGTGAGCTGGATAGTAACCGTGCCCTGTCCGACAATCTTCAACCAGTTGGGCAAGTCTTTGGGTAGCGCGGGAACGCTTTGCCAGACATAGGTTCCAGCAGAAAGCAGAATCGAGCCTCCTGTGCTAGCGAGTGCATCAATAGCACTCTGGAGGACTGCGGCAGGATCACCACCAACGAAGGCTATGTTGCCCGTGGCGTCCTCTTTCGCTTTGATCTTGTTGCCATCTGTTGAGTCTATGAAGATAGTGTAGCTCGATTCCTGGCCAAGTCCATCCGGCGACATGTATACGGTAAACGTGTTGTTGCTTGGTTGAATATTGATAGTTGCACTATAGCTGTTGTAGCCGTCCTTGCCTACTGTCAGCTGATGCTGACCCGTGTATGCTCCAAGTGTAAGTGTACCGCTTGAATCCGTTGTTCCTGTGGAGACGCCGTCAAGAGAGACCGAGGCACCTGCAATGGGGGTCTGCGAGTTCGCGTCCTTCACATAGATCATGGGCCTACGCAACACTTGTAGAGAAGCGTAGGCCGTTTCTCCGGACGTGGCCAGTACAATTGTAACCATCATCACGCCCAATGCCACTAGGCGGAGGATCTTGCCACCTATCACAATGTTTGCCCCGTCGCATCAGTGGGGCATCATCCGGGATGTTCAGGAGTTTGTCACCGAACCGGCAGAACGTCCGTGACAGACTCGCGAGCCTCTCGAGACTGATGTGTGTTGCAAAGACTCAGAGGTGAGAGGAAGTTTCGAATTACACGTACAGGCCTCCTTTCTTGCCATTGGTAGATCCAGAATCAAATGTAGCACTTGCAGATGTTGCGAATAGGACAGACGAGTACCCACGTCAGATGGCCTCGCTAGGACACCTGCGCGAGCCACATCAGACCCAAACAGTCGCGTTCGGGTTTCCGCAATCACTAGAATGATCGCAGATGCGGAACGCACACCAGATGACGGCGTCGATAGCCCTTCAATGCGGACAAATGCCTTGGTTCACTCGCAGTATCGATGTCTGTCGGAAATACGGTTGGCCAAGGTATTCTCCACTTGAGGGAGCCAAGGGGGGTTGGGATGGTTGTGCGGGTCCAGAAGAAGTGGAAACAAGGCGCGGAAAGTACCGTTGAGTATTGCCAGGAACACGATAGCTACCACCAAAACAGCTGCAAGACTGACCATTCGAGACCACTCCTTTCTGCTCAACTTGGTACTGAGCATTGTTTTCAGGAACAGGAGCCCAAAGGCGGAGGGAATCTGAAAGGGCGTCAGGAACAAGGCGCGAAATATCTGAGTCTGGCCACGTCCAACTTCGAGAGGGTCATACCTCATTGGTGCAGCCACTGCGGTCGCAATACTAGCAGCCACAAGCCAAGACAATACAACAGCCCCAAGTCTATCACGTCTACGAACCAGAACAAGAAGACCGAGAATTGAGGGGATCAAGAACGCAGGGGTAAGGAACTGGCTCCAAATCTGGGAGAAAAACACCAGAATCTCCCAACTCCCAAGTCCAAGATACTTGCTTCCAAGTGAGAGATCCCCCACCAATGAGATGGCGTCGGCTATCCTCCAACCTTGTGCTCCCGAGAGGATAAACAGGCCTATTGCCAGAGCAATCGCGTTGAGAATAATCACGATAAGGATCAATTCAAGATCGCGATGAGTCCTTTTCAACCCAAAAGCAGCAACAGCAACAGGATAGATGCAGAGGGTCAGCATCATCGCGATCCATGTCCACGGATGAAGGAAGAGGACAAGGACAGAGCCAAGGCCGACCGCAACAACAGAGAACAGGTAATGGTTAGGGCGGTTCTTCCTGGTCGCAAGTGGAACTAGTGATAGAACCCAGACAATCAAAGGAATCCACTCTTGGCCTGATGAGCTCCGGGGGATCTGGGATCAACTAGGGGACACGCGCGGGGGGATAATCGGCATCGTTGGACTCCAGGGCGTCGGTAAGAGCAGCGCGTTGTAGGCGATCTACAGAAGCCGCATCGAGCAGGAAGACGCTCAGCGTGCTCTGGACCCTGACGCAAAGGGTCCTGTTCCCGTATACGCATATGATGTTCTTCTCTTCAAATGGAGGAGGCGGCCTGAACT
>Ga0315296_10001178_pt1 | contig 22847 bp, 17 predicted proteins | sample YL17G14_18_MG_FD_203921 | JGI IMG/M metagenome (GOLD analysis project Ga0315296, IMG submission 203921) | Sediment microbial communities from Yellowstone Lake, YNP, Wyoming, USA - YL17G14_18 | ecosystem: Environmental > Aquatic > Freshwater > Lake > Sediment | place: USA: Wyoming | collected...
TGCGCCGCGGTACTCCGGGCTCAGGAAGTTGCTCTCAAGATGGGCCGGCAGCACCCGTGCCGCGCGGCGGTCCGGCGCAATGCGGGAGTCGCGCACGGCGGCCAGCACCCCGCGCAGTGAGGCCGGGGCGCAGGCGACGGTCGTGGGACAGAAAGCGGTGACGCCAGCCTTCGGCAGGCGCGCGGCAACCGCCCGGATGGCACCCGGGCCGTCGAGGACGTCGTGCCCGTCAATCCCGTGCACGTGCACGTCAATGAAGCCCGGCAGCACGTAGCAGCCGTGCAGGTCGACGTGGGTGGCGGGAGGCGCGGGCGCCATCGAGCCGTGACGGATCTCCGCGATCCGGTCCGCGTCGATCACGAGCGTACCGGGGCCGATCACGCGACCGGGCAGGACGAGATCCGCGCCGGACAGGATGATCATGCCTGTTCCGTCCAGTCGGGATGCACGAGGAGCTTGCGGCCCGCGAGAGGCAGCACGGCCGGCGCGCCCTCGCCGGCGTGCCCGCCATCGGCGCCCGGCCCGGCCCTGAACAAGCAGCGGTCCAGGCGCGACAGGACCCGCGCCATTCCACTCTCGTCGGGCGCCGATACGACGAGCACGCCGCTGGTGCGATCAGGCGGGAACCGGCGGTCGTCGAGGTAATCGCGGTCCAGCGTGACCAGCGTCCGGCTCAACTGCTGCGCCATCTGGTAGTGCTCGCTGTCGGACAGGCGACGCATCTCCTCGTGCTCGACGACGGACAGCACGTCCCAGCGGAGACGGGATCGCATGAACTCCACAAGGCCCGCCGGCACATTGGCGTCCGCGTACACGCGGGGGCACCGCGCCAGCAGGTGCGCGAGCTGGGAAAGTTCCGAAGACAGCGTCTTCATGCGCTATCGGCCGTCAGTCCTCGCCATGACGGCAGTCAGTCCCCGCGCCGCTTCGCGATGGGGTGGAGTGACTCGCGACCCCTCAGAACTGTGAACCGAGAGCTATCCCCTGTCTCCCCAGCGTAGCTTAACACCGTTCCCCCGGTTCGTGACGCGTGAGCCGACGTCCAAAATGGCTTGACACGCGGCGGAGCGTGGTCGAAGGTACATGGCCATGACCATCGAATTGCTCGTGCTGACCATGCTCGGAGCCGGCGTCGTCGCAGTGGGCGGGCTGGCGCTGCTCGTGTACTTGAAGGGGCGCCCGTTCATGACGGGCGACGTCTTCCGGGCGAGCCGCTGGAGCCGGGGAAACCACATATTCCCCACCCAGGTGGCCATCACGCCGACGGGCGTGGTCCACTTCACGCCGCAGTGGATCGGGAGGCTGGAGCAGTCGATCCACATCGCGCACGTGGCCTCGGTCAGCATCGACACCCACATCCTGTTCTCCGACGTGTACATCGAGACGAGCGGCGGAACCGACCCCATCAGGTGCTACGGCCATCACAAGCAGCACGCCGTGAAGATGAAGGGGTTGATCGGGCGCTACCAGTCCGCCTATTTCCGGACCCCGGCCGAGGAGCGGGCCGCCGGGCCGGATCTGTTGTCCAGCCGGCGCGTGGCCGATAAACAGGAGGTCAAGACCTGGGCCGGAGACCTGTGAACGACCTGAGCTACACAGCCAGCCGAGCCGTTGCCGCCCCCCCGCGCACTGTCGACATCCAGGCCGACCTGCAGTCGCGTTTCAGGATCCTCGTCCAGTCGCCGCTCCGCGCGGGCATTCTCCGCTTTCTGAGCGCCAGGCCCGAGGAGTCGTTCGACGGCGAGTCCCTGATGACGACGTTCGGGCGGATGCGCCTCGATGTCGAGAACTGTATCAACGAGCTGGTGGCGTTCGGAGTCGTCCGGCAGTTGCCCGGCACGCCGGCGCGGTACGTCGCAGCCAGGCCGGAGAATGCGGCCACTGCCGACCTGCTCGACACTTTCCTCGAGCGCCGGGCCACGATCTCCACCGAGGACCAGTCACCGTCGGTGCAGCGGTTCCGCGAGATGATCGGCAGGGACGAGAAGATGCTCGTCGTGTTCGAGTGGATCCGCACCGCCGCCAAATCGGACATCGCGGTGCTGATCCTGGGGCCCACCGGCGCGGGCAAGGAGGTGGTCGCGCGGATGATCCACGAGCTCAGCCGGCGCGGGTCGGGGCGCTTCCAGGCGGTCAACTGCGCGGCGCTGCCTGACACGCTCTTCGAGTCCGAGATCTTCGGCCACGAGAAGGGCGCGTTCACGGGCGCGCACGATCGCAAGCCCGGACGGCTCGAACTCGCACAGCACGGCACGCTGTTCCTCGATGAGATCGGCGATCTCTCGATGGCCGCGCAGGCCAAGCTCCTGCGCGTGCTCGAGGAGCGGCGCTTCGAGCGGCTCGGGGGCAACCGGGCCATCGAGGTCGACTTCCGCCTCATCTCCGCGACGAACAGGTCGCTCGACCAGTTCGTGCGGGACGCCCGGTTCCGCGAGGATCTCTACTACCGCGTCAACGCCTTCTCGATCCGCCTCCCGTCGCTCAAGGAACGTCAGGTCGACATCCCGGTGCTCGCGCAGCGGTTCCTCGCGCGGTACTGCGCGGCCAATGGGCTGCCCGTCGACGCCAAGGTGTTCTCGCGCGAGGCGCTCGACGCGCTCGCCCAGTACCCGTGGCCTGGCAACATCCGCGAGCTCGAGAGCACAGTGTCGCGCGCGGCGCTGTCGGCGCCAGGCCGCAGCATCCGGGGCAGCGACATCGAGTTCCTCCACACGAACGATCAGGCGATCGAGCCCGCACGCGAGCGGCTCCCCTCCCTCCGGGAGGCTGAGCGCGCCCACGTCTTTCGCATCCTGGAAGCCGTCGACTGGAACAAGAAGGCAGCAGCGGAAGTGCTCAGCATCAGCCGCGGCACCCTGTATCGGAAGATCTTGGAGTACGGTCTCGAGCCCCGGCCGCGGCTGAAGGCGTCCCAGAAAGGAACACTTTAGGCGTCTGCCTCCGGGCCCCAAGAGGAACTCCCCAAAACTCGGCTGGATTCTCACGCGCGTGAGTCCCTTGACTGTTCAGTTCTTGGACGCCGGTCTCATTACACAAGTGTCTGCCGAAAAACGTTTTAGTTACAGCAACAGCACGTCCTGTGCCAAAACGGCGCATTCGAGGCTCGGCCGGACCCTCCCCGGCGAGGGCACTCTGGCGGCAGTTGCCGCATCAAGCGCCTCGTGTTCAACGACTTATGCGGCGGACGACAGGACCGCCGACAGCTCGGCAGCACTGTTGCACGAGGGAGGGCCAGCGTGAGCCGTGCCCGGCAGCATGCCGGCCGCGGGCTGATACGCAGCCTGCTGACGCCGGGCCACTTCCGTCGGCGTGGCACGACGGTATGCTGATGGGTAAACTCCCGGTTCCCGCCCGCATTTACGTCGCTGGCGTCATCGCGCTCGGCGGCGTACTGCTCGCGGTGTTGGTCCCGCACGCCACCTTCGGGAACCCTACGGCCTTCGTCGTCCTTCTCGCGCTCTCCTCGCTCACCTCCGCCTTCAAGATCAGCCTGCCGCTGCCCGGCAGCGGGTCGACGATGTCGGTGTCGTATACCGTCGACTTCGCCTCACTGCTCCTGATGGGCCCCAACGTGACCGTGCTCGTGGCCGCGGCGAGCGCATGGAGCCAGTGCACGTTCCGCATCAAGGAACCGAACCCGGTCTACCGCACGCTGTTCAGCATGGCGTCGCTCGTGGTTACGGTGTTCGCGGCCGGGAAGGTGTATCACCTGGCGGGTGGAGGCGTGCCCTCGTTGCTGCTCCCGTCGCCGCTCATCGGGGCGACCTTGACCTACTACCTCACGAACACGGTGCTGGTCGCGATGGCGATGGCGCTGTCGACGCGCCAGCCGTTCGTGAAGCTGTGGCGGGAGAACTTCCTCTGGAGCGCGCCGAGCTACTGCGCCGGTGCGGGTGTCGCCGCGCTGGCGGCGGCCGCGCTCGTGGACAAGTCGGGATACTGGTTGGCCACGCTGGCGGCGGCGCCCCTGTATCTCACCTACCGCGCGTACAAGATCTACCTCGACCGCGTCCAGGATGAGCGGCGGCACGGCCGCCAGATCTCCGAGATGTACCTGGCCACGATCGAGGCGCTGGCGCTCGCCATCGACGCCAAGGACCAGACGACGCACACGCACATTCGGCGCGTGCAGATCTATGCTGCGGGCCTTGCCCGGGCGCTGGGCATGTCGGAGAAGGAGATCCAGGGGGTGACGACGGCGGCGCTGCTGCACGACATCGGCAAGCTGGCCGTTCCCGAGCACATCCTGTCCAAGCCCGGCGCGCTGACGCCCGAGGAGTTCAAGAAGATCCGCATCCACCCTCAGGTCGGTGCCGAGATCATCGAGCACGTGCCGTTCCCGTATCCCGTGGCGCCGCTCATCCTGAACCATCACGAGCGGTGGGACGGCAAGGGCTACCCGCACGGCATCAAGGGTGAGGAGATCCCGCTGGGCGCGCGCATCCTGAGCGTGGTCGACTTCTTCGACGCGCTGATGACCGACCGGCCGTACCACAAGGCGATGTCGCGCGAGGCCGCGGTGGGCATGCTGCAGGAGGAGGCCGGCAAGGGACTTGATCCGGCGCTGGCGCGCCGGTTCCTCGAGATCCTGCCGGGGCTGATGCCCGAGGCGAAGATGGGTGAGGCGGCCATCCGCGGCCTGACGATGATCAGCAACCGGGGCGTTGAGCGCGGCGCCCCGGCGACGGGGCTTGTGACGCCGGACACGCCGGAGCGGAGCGCGTTCGAGAGCATCGCGATGGCACACCGCGAGATCTACGCGCTCTACGAGATCGCGCAATCGCTGGGCACGAGTCTCGGCGTGTCGGACACGATGACGCTGATCGCATCGAAGCTGAGCAAGCTCGTCCCCTACTCATGCTGCGCGCTGTTCCTCCACGAGGAAGAGGAGGACGTGCTGCGCTGCCGCTTCGCGACGGGGATTGACGCCGAGATCGTGCAGGGCGCGACCATCAAGGGTAGCTACGGGCTCGCGGGCTGGGTTGCCCGCAACCGGCGATCGCTCGTCAGCGCGCAGCTGAGCACCGGTCTCGAGGCGGCCGGGGTGCTCGGCCTTCCGACGCGGCTCCAGTCGGCCCTCATCTGCCCGCTCGTGTTTCACGATCGGCTGATCGGCACGCTCGCGGTCTACCATACCGAGCCGGACCGCTACAGCGACGATCACCGGCGGCTGCTGGATCACGTTTCGGATCAGGCCGCCGGGGTCATCGCCAACTCGATCACGTACGAGCAGACGAAGGAAGACTCGCTGAGCGACCCGCTCACCGGCCTGCCGAACACCCGGTTCATGTTCATGCATCTCAGTCACGAGTTGTCGCGCGCCGAGCGGCTCGGCGCCGAGGTGGCACTGCTGGTCATGGACCTCGACGATTTCAAGGACCTCAACGACACCTACGGCCACCACACCGGCGACCGCGGGCTTCGGCAGGTCGCCGCCGTCCTGCGGAGCGCAATCCGGCCGTACGACACGTGCGTCCGGTACGCGGGCGACGAATTCGTGATCGTCCTGTCGGGATGCGATGCGGAGCAGGCTGAGACGAAGCGGCTCGAGCTGCAGCAGGCGGTGGAGGAGCTGTACTTCGAGGCGCGCCCGGGCAAGCCAGTTCGACTGGGCGTGAGCGCCGGCGCCGCGGTCTTCCCGCACGACGGGAGGACCTACGAGGATCTGCTGACCGTCGCCGACAACCGGATGTACCACGACAAGTCCCGCCGCAAGATCGGAGCGCACCACGGCATGCTCCCGAGCCGCGACACCCTCCCGTTCAGCGACGAGCGCCACGGAACGGAAAACGCCCCCCGCGCCGCCGTCGGCGGGCTCGCGTAGGACCTCTGCTAGACGCCCGTGATGTGATACCCGGCGTCGACGTGGACGATCTCGCCAGTGATGCCGGAGGCGCCGTCGCTCAGGAGGAACGCAGCCGCGCGCGCGACCTCGGCAGCCTCGATGTTCCGGCGCATCGGCGCGCGGTCGCGATAGACCTGCAGGATGTCCGAAAAGCCGGAGATGCCGACGGCCGCCAGCGTCTTGATGGGCCCGGCCGAGACGGCATTGACGCGTACGTTCTTCGGCCCGAGATCGGCGGCGAGGTAGCGCACCGAGGCTTCAAGCGCCGCCTTCGCCATCCCCATCACGTTGTAACCCGGAAAGACGCGTGTGCTCCCCAGATAGGTCAGCGTGAGGATGCTGCCGCCGCCACGTTTCGCCAGCAGCGGCTCGGCAGCGCGCGCCAGCGCGATCAGCGAGTACGCGCTCACGTCGAGCGCGATCCGGAAGCCTTCGCGCGAGGTTTCCAGGAACGGGCCGATGAGCTCGGCCCGCGGGGCGAACGCGGCCCCGTGCACGACGAAATCGAGGCCGTCAAACTCGCGATCGACGGCGGCCACGAGGCTCGCAACCTGCGAGTCGCTCGCCACGTCGCAGGGAAGCACGGGAGCGTCGCGCAAGGTCGACGCCAGCTCTTCGACGTTGTTCCTGAGGCGCTCGTCCTGGTACGTCAGGGCGACACGCGCGCCGCGGCCGGTGACTTCCTGGGCGATGGCCCACGCGATCGAGCGCCTGTTGGCGACGCCGACGATGAGACCCCGCCTGCCGTCGAAGTCGAGCATCTACTTGGAGTGCTTCTTCCCGGGCCGCGAGGGGCGCGCATGCGGCCCGAAGCCGCCCTTGCGCGAGCCTGCATGCTTCGGCCCGGCCGGCCGGCCGTGCGGCCTGGCGCCGCCGCCACCGGCATGGTGCGCCCGGTGGGCACCCTTGGATCGGAAATGGCCGCTCCGCGGCGCCGGCTCGCGCAGCGTGAACTGGGGCGCCGGGCGCGCCACGGGCGTGTCGGTGCGTGGCAGCGTCGCGCGAATCAGACGCCGGTGCACCGGCCCCTCGTCCTGGGCCTGAGCCGCTTCGCCGGTCTCGACGACAGGTGCTGACTCGATCTCGGCCTCCTCGGCCTGCGGCGCGGCCGCCGCCTCCGGCTCGGGAACGACCGCCGGCTTCGGCTCCCGCCACCGCGGCGCCGTCCTGTCTTCCGGATCCGACGGCACGATCGCCCCGGCCGCCGGGTCCTGCTGGACGGCCGCGAGGACCTCCGTGTACGCCGCCGACACTGCGTCCTTTTTTCTGCGCGTGGCGGGCACCTTCGCGTGCTTGTACACGTGGTCCGCGTCGCACGTCGTGCACCGGGTCTGCTTGACCTCCTGGTCGATCATCGCGACCACGGCGTGGTTGGTGATGCGGCGTTCGCGTGGACAGTAGTCGTCGAGGATGTCACCAAGCCGAGGCTGGCGCTGCTGCATGAAGTCCCCCGAAGAACTCTCTGGCGGGAAAGGAAGAATAAGAGCAGGACACGTGATTGTAACAGACCCGTTCGCGTTGAGGCAACAGGCAGGCGCAGCCTAGTGCCTGCGCACGAGGGTCAACGGCTCGCTGTACGCCTCGTCCGTCCTGAGCGAACCCGCAATCCACTCGCGGAGTGCCGACGTTGGCGACGTCAGGACAAGGTTCTTCCGCCCGTCCACGGCGTAGCGCAGCCCTCTGAGCTTCCCCTGGCCCGCGGCACGCATCCACCACTCGTAGTCGAACCCGGTCACCGTCAGCGTGTCGCCGGCGAGCAGCGTCCGCAGCGCCGCGTGCGTCGGCACGACCAGGGGGGCCGCGTCGACGCCGTGCTCCGACGCTACATCGAGGAAGCGCACCCCACCGATCCACGTGGCGTACACGGTGAGCTTCAGGGTCGCTCCACGGGCCGACCAAGCGACATCGTAAGATCGCCACGCCCCGCGGGCGATCACGACCGAGGTCCCGTCCTCGGCGTGCTCCCATGTGCCCAGGAGCTTCTCATCGAACTCGATCGTCTGGTCATCGTAAATCGGACTCAACGCGAGGACCAGGCAGCCCCCCGAGGCCAGCGCCGCCACCACGAGCGCAGCGAGCCCGATGAGTCGCATGGGAGACTGCCTTGTCGTGTCCAGCTAGAGGGCGGCTCCCTCCGGGTACTGCAGCGCAAGCCGCAGCTCCTTGGCCAGCCCCTCCACGGTCGTCCCGGTCCGCTTCCATGCGCCGTCGCTCTCGAACCTCAGGTCGCCGATGCGGCGCCCCCACGGCGCGATGACGCGCCCGATGGCCCGGAAGTCGGTGCGTTCGATATGCTCCTGGTCGAGACGGCGCACGACATCGGGAGCCACGCGAATGAACGCCCGGAGCGCCATCGCCGACTTGATGCTGTACTTGCGGCCATTCCACGCGCCGCCGAAGACCTGCGCGATCTGCCGGAAGTAGTTTACGTAAAACCTCTTCGCGTCCTCGAGGAAATCCTCCGCCTTCCGCCCCCCGCCGAAGGCGTCCGACTGGAACAGCCTCTTCAGCTCCTGCGCCAGCGGGGCCTGGGCCACGCCGCCGCGCCCCACGCCGAGCAGCTTGATCGACTGGTAGAGCGGGGAGTCCTCGTGATCGTTGAGGGCCCGCACCACGTCGTGCGCCACGGCCAGGTTGCTGTCGCGGTAGAGCTGTCGGCCCGACAGCGTCACAAGGTGCGACGCGTTCAGCCGCGTGTGCTTCGCATTGATCGTCACGAACATCTGGACGATGTGGTCCTCGGGCAGCTGGTCGAAGATCACCGCCGGCACCGCAAACGTCTCCCCGCCGAACTGATCGATGTCCGCATGCAGCGCGAGCAGCCGGTGCTGGCCGTCGATCGCGCGGAGAACCCCCTCGCGCTCGGGCATCTTCAGCACGCCAAGCCTCGATTCGTCGCCGTCAAGCGGCACGAACGTGAGCTTCTCGTCCGACGAGATGATCACCGCGCCCGGAATCGACGGCAGATCGCGCGCCTGCCGGCACTGCTCGTAATACTGGATTAGTTCCTCGATCTTCCGGCGGATGATCTGCCGCTGGTACGCCTTCTCGCTCGACGCGATGCGCCGCTCGAGCACGTCCCAGTTCACCTTCGTCTGCCGTCGCCGCCGTCCCCCGCGCATGGCGGGCTCACTCTGCCCGCCGTAACTCAACACCTCGAAGCGGACAAGCTTGTCGATGTCGCGGGCCGTCAGCGAGGCCTGATAGAACTGCACCCCGAACTGCTGCATGCGGATGGCGGCAACGTTGATCATGGCGGTCAATGTGGAGGGCGCGTGCGCGCCTGTCGAATTCGCGCTGGAAACCGGCATTCTATAAGCCGGACGGACCCCGCTCAATCCTTTTCTGCAGGGCTCGCGACCGGACCCGTGCACTGTTCCTGCTATTATCCCTCCGCATCTCGCTGGATTGAAAGGGGTTGCTTAAGCGAATTGCCGCGGCAGCCGGAGCCAGCGGCGGGCCCCGCGTCCGGCGGGCACCGCACGCGCGCCGGAGTGGCGCTGCACGCGGGCCGCTGCCAAGCAAAGCCAATTTTAACAATAACTTACGGCCAGGACGCCGCGGGCCTTCTCCGGGCAACGCGCTCCCCGCCCGATCGATTGGCGCGGCGTCGCGACGACGATCTCACCCTTCGTAGAGTGGTCGCGCCCGGCCGGACGAGAGCGCGGCCGCTGCGGACGTCACCGGGCGGCACCCGTGAGCGGCACGAGCATCAGCCGCTTGCTGGCGTTGCGCACGACCGCCTCCCGCGAGAACACGAGCGGGTGGTAGCGGCCCTCGGCCCAGAGCGGCAGGAGATCCGCGTAGTGCGGGCTACCGGGCTGGCCGGACAGGCCCGGCACGTTGATCGTGGTCGAACGGTCCCAGTTGCCGAGGTCGATGACCTCCCGGTACGAGGCGCCGGACGTCTGCCGCGCGCCCGCGCCCGTCGCATTCGGCGTCGTGCCGTCACCGCCACGCGGCACGTCGGGAAGGTTCAGCACCGCCTTCCGCTCCGCCGTGAAGGCGAGCGGATGCTCGAAGACGGCCCGATGAATCCGGCCCCAGGCCCATGCTTCCGGCTCGGGCCCCATCTTGGCGGCCGCCTCGTCCCACGCGGCGTCGAGCGCGGCCCCGGCGAGCACTTCGATGGCTACCTGCCGGACACGCGGATCGGCACCGGCCCGCCTCGGCGTGGAGCCGGCCGTCCGCAGCGAGCCGTCAACCCAGCGATCCGCGAGCGCCGTCGAGTCGAGCAGGCCGGCCTGGTCGAGGAGCGCGAGAAGGCGATCGTTGGAGATGCGCTCGGCCGCCTCCGTCCGGCCTGATGCCGCGGTGAGCGCTTCGCTGAAGGCCCGTGTGAGTCTCGGCAGCCAGATCTCGTAGAGCACGGCCGCTGCCGAGTCCTTCGCCAGCACGTGGTTCCACCCTGCCAGCATGGTCGCCGCCCGCCTGGCCTTTGGCGTCATCGTCGCGCCGGCGCCGCCAGACGAGCGGCCAACGAGCGCCACTGCACGCTCCAGCGCCCCGCACGCCGCCCGGGCCACGACGGACAACTCGTCGTGCTGCAACCGCTCGAAATCGGTGACCGAGAAGCGCCTGCCTGTCCGGGCACCCTCGCGCAGGACCTCCGTGATGCGGGTGAAGCGGTAGGGCGCGCTGAACTCGTAGCCGAGCACCTTGTCGTAGCCGGCCGGGAGGATGTTGTGGTTCGCTGTCGCAATGAACCCGCTTCTCGGGTTGACCAGCTGGGGAAGCTCGGCCGATCTGAGGAAGCCGTCCCACTCGTACTTGCCCTCGTGGCCCGGGACCGGCAAGAGCCCGTTCCAGTTCCGTCTGACAGGCGCGAAACCGGCGGCAATCCAGCCGATGTTCCCGTCAACGTCGGCATAGACGAGATTCTCCGATGGGATCTTCCAGCCTTCCGCCCCCTTCAGGAACTCCTGCCAGTTCGACGCCTGGTCGAGGGCCAGGGAACGCAGGTAGCCGGCTGCGCCCGGTTCCGATCCTACCCATCGAAGCACGTACGCGCGGTGCTTCTCCGTGTCGGCGTGCAGGACGGCCCCGTGCCGCGTGAACCGCAGCACGATGTCCCGGGGCGCCGCGCCACGGATCGCGACTCGCTCGCGCTCGACCCGCATCGGCTCCCAGGCGCCTCGATAGAGATAGCGGTCGGGATCGGCCGGGTCGAGCTGCTCGACGTAAAGATCCTGCTGGTCGATGCCGACGATGGTGAATCCGAAGGCGATGCGATCGTTGTGACCGGCAGCGACGCCCGGCAGCGCCGGTTCACCCGCGCCTATGACGTTCCATCCTGGGCCATTGAGGTGAACGGTGTAGCGGAGCGACGGCAGCATCAACGTGCGGTGCGGGTCGTTGGCGAGGAGCGGCTTTCCCGTGGCCGACCGCGCCCCTGACACGACCCAGTCGTTTGACCCGGCGGGTGGCGGCTCATCGAGGAGATCGGCGGGTGACGGCATCCGCGGCTGTGCAAGGGGCGAGAAGTCCACGGTTTCGCTCGCTCCGGCCGTCAGGCTCAGGACATCGTCGGTGATGTCGTTCAGATCGAGGCCGTCGGGCACGGTCAGGACAGTTGTTGGATCGAGCGGCATCCGGTCGGCGACGCGGCCGAGGCCCTCGGTGCGTGCGAGTCGGGCGCGCTGAACTTCGGTGCGCGCGTTCCTCGTCATGACGTAACCGGCCATCCGGCTGATGACCGTCTCTGGCGTCCAGGGTCCGGGCCTGCTGCCGACGAACTGGAACTCGATCGGCAGCTTCTCCGGCCGCGACGCGGCCAGCGCGATCTGGGCGTTGATGCCGCGGACGAACGCGTCGACGATGGCCTTCGTGCCGGGCCCGTAGCTCTGCCACTCGGCCTCGAGGTCGCCGCGATACCTGAGCAGGCGGGCGAACGTGTCGCGGTTGACCGCCGCAGGGCCGAGCACCTCCGACAGCCTGCCTTCCCCGATCCTCCGCCACACATCGAGCTGCCAGAGGCGGTCCTGTGCGGCCACGAAACCCTGGGCGAAGAAGAGATCCTCGACCGTCCTTGCGTAGATGTGGGGAACACCCCACCGGTCCCGGATCACCTCGACCGGCTGCTGCAGGCCGGCGAGCGCGATCTCGCCCGTGGTCTGCGACAGCGCCGCCCCGGCCCTGGCCCGAAGATCGCCGGCGTCCTGGGCCGAAAGGGCCACGAGTGCGAGCGCGACCGAGACGGCCGCCATCCAGCGCGCACGGGTGCACTTCACAGGGGTTTCTCCCATGTGGAGAAGGGACCGGGTTTCAGCCCCTGGTTCCCGGAGGGGCGACACGGGCCTTGGCGTGGTCAGCACGAGCATCGATCAGGCACCCTGGATCTCGAACGTCACCGCGAGCTCGATGTCCTGCCTGAACGAGCCCCAGACGGAGCAGTACTTCTCGCGGGAGAGCTGAATCGCGCGTTCGACGATGGCGGGGGCCGCGTCGGTCGCGAGCGTGAAGTGCAGCCCAATCGTCGTGAAGCGCTTCGGTTCGCTGGCGGCGCGCTCGCCGGTGAAGGTCGCGCTGAGCGACGTGAGGGTGTGCCGGCCTCTCGTGAGGATGTGCACGACGTCGATCGCCATGCAGCCCGCCAGCGACAGAGCGAGGTACTGCATCGGCGAGGCCGCGGTGTGCGTTGCGCCGTCGAGGCCAACCTCGTGCTTACCGGCACGGCCGGTGAATTCCAGGTTTCCGTTCCAGGTAAGGCTGACCGACATCGGGGGTTTTGCCTTGGTCATGTGCGGATCTCCACGAGAAGGACGGCCACCGGAGCTGGTGCCGGGGATTGTAATACAGGCGTCGCTGCCGCACACCAGGCGGCGCGGCAGGCGGTTCTGGTCGCACAGCTCGCTTGAGTCGGCACAGCGGCACTGGTGGTAGGGCGAGGCTTCAGCCTTGCCAGGCGGCGCCGGATCATCCACTCAAGCGAGCTTCAGGGTAGAGCGTTGTCGGGTGGGTTGCCGTGCGAACCGTCTCGTCAAGCCACGCGCGGACGTCAGCCACCTGCTGCGCGACGGCATCCGGATGCGTTTATTGCGGCAGTCGCGCGATCAGGACCTCGCCGCGCCTCAGCCGGCACTCGTAGAGGGACCCCTGCTTCGCGACCGCCGGCCCGCTCCACTCGGCCGCGGCACCGGCGAACGGATCCTGCAGGCGCAGCACGCCGCCCGCAGTGGCCTCGACTCGTACCTCCGCGGTCCGTCCGGCGGCGCGCCGCGCGCTGACCTTGAGGCCGCCGTCGGCGCGAAGGTCCGTGAACGTGACGTCCGCCCAGCGGTCGGGCACTGCGGGAAAGACCCGGATCACACCGCCCCAGCTCTGGAGCAGCATCTCGTGCACCGCCTGGGCGGCCGCGAAGTTCCCTTCGAGGGTGAAGGGGCGATAAGTGAAGTTCGAGTGGCCGGACTTCGTCTGGTCGCCGTTTGCGTGGAAGCCATTCCGGAGAACAAACGCCTTGACGAACGTCTCGAGGTACGCGGCGGCCTGCTCGCGGCGGCCCGCCCGCGCCTCGAGGCACGACGCCCACGCGAAGCTGTAGCCGACCCAGTACTTGGTGCCAAGCCGCGCGAGTTGGTCCAGCGAGGCGCGGATGACCGCGCGGTCCCTCTCTCCACCATCGAGGTTCAGCGTGCCGAGCGGATGGATCGCCATCAGATGCGAGAAATGCCGATGGGAGATCTCCAGCGACTCGCTCGGGGAGACCCTGAGCGCCCCCGTCTCGTCATCCACCGCCAGGTCGTCCATTCGCGCCAGGAGCCCCGTCCAGCGGCGCTCTTCGCCCTTCTTGCCCAGCGCCGTCGCCATCTCCGCGAGCGCTCCGAGGAGCCAGCGGATCAGCGAAAGGTCGTAGTTCGTCATCGGCGTCATCCACGCCTTGAGCGAGTTGTCGTGGATCTCGGGGGAGGTTGACAGCGGCAGCTTGAGTTTGCCTCGCGCATCCGCCCACAGCAGCGGCCAGATCCCGTCCGCGACGAGCGAACAGTACGGGTAGGCGCGGTCGCGCAGGAACGCCGGGTCGGCCGTGTAGCGCCAGTGCTGGTAGAAGGCGTGCGCAACCCACGCGCCCTGCACCGGCGACAACGAATACTGGCCCCATCCGCCCATCGGCTTCCCATCGAGCGTCATCACGCCGGGAACGACGATGCCCTGTGTGTTGAAGAAACGCTGGGCGAACGCTCGGTGCGCCGGGATCAGGTCCCACATGAAGTCGAGAAGTGTCGCCCCCTCGTCGAAGCGGCCCGCGTGCAGGTACGCCCAGTAGCTCAATTGAACGTTGAGGTCGAAATGATAGTCGCCCTTCCAGGGTGGCAGGTCGCCGGCATCGGCTGTCCACACACCCTGCAGCGGTATCGGCGGCGCGCCGCGGCGCGAGGCGGCCCCATAGAAGTACTGCACGAGGTTGTAGTGCCGCTGGATCGTCGGATCGGGCAGCACGACCGACGACCGGGACCAGAAGTCGCGCCACCAGGCCTGGTGCGGCTCGAGGAGCCTGGCGAAGCCGGACGCAAGGGCCGTCTCGGCGCGTTTCCTGGCGAGTGCCAGCGGATCGGGCGCGTCCCGGTTCGAGGCAACGGCAATGGCCAGGTGCGTGTCACCGCCCGCGCGTGCGCTCGCCACATAGACGGCGAAGACCACTCCCAGTGAGCCTTCCTGAACGAGCCAGCGGGCGCTCACGCTCCCGCCGGTCTGGGCGGGCGGATAGCCGAGCTTCGCCAGCGACGCCGGCGCGACCAGCCTGAGCGACGGCGACGGACCGGTCACGCGCATCATCGCGACCGGCTCATGGGCGCTGAAAAACGCCTCCGCCACGCCTCGCGACAACTCGGCGCGTCCAATCGCGTGCCGCATGTCGAGCGCGAACGCGTCGACCCGCTGCCCCTCGTCCAGCGTCAACTCGAGGCGAGCTGCCGGCAGCTTGGTCGGATACGGAATCTCCTCAAACGGCGCATCGAAACGCCGCACCAGCTCGGCCTGGTTTTTCTCCCTGACGAACCGTTTGACGGTCGCGTAGTTCCAGTCAGGTTCGAGGTATTCCGACGGCGTGCGCAGGTCCCACAAGTCGCCCCGATCCAGCGACAGGCGAATCGTCCGTCCCTCGCCCCACAGCAGTCCGCCGGTCAGTCCGTTGCCGAGGGGAATCGCCTCGTCCCACGTCGCAATCGGCGCGGCAAGCCGAAGCTCGAACGTTGACGGCGCGGCGGCCGGGACATCCTGCGGGAGATCCGCCGAGAGCGCCTGTGCGGCCAGGCAGATGACGGCCGCAAGTCCCCGAGCCGTTCGGACCGTGCCTTGTTCCATGACCGGCGCCTTCACCCTGCCTTCTGTCTCTTGTCTTCCCTTCTGATTCCCGCCTTGTCAGAACCTCAGCGCGTAGACCACCTTGAAGCTCCTCCTACTTCCGGCACGGACTGCTTCATGTACGAACGGTGGTTCCGGTACAGCTCGTTGGTGGCGTTGTCGAGGCTCGCCCTGATAGTGGTGGCCGCCCTGCCTCGAAGGAACGAGTAGGCGGCATAGAACCTCAGCAGGCCATAGCCTGCGGTCGGCTGCTCGAACCCGAACACCCGCTCCTGCTTCGCGGCCGCTGTGACGACTCCGCCAATCTGCAGGGCATTCTGCTGGTACCGCAGACCGCCACGGAAGCGGAACGGTGGAATCCTCGGCATCGGTGTGTTCAGGTTCCGGATCTCGCCCCACACGTAGTCCATCGTTCCATCCGCGTAGAGCCAGCGGTTCAGTTGGATGTCCGCGTGCAGCTCGAATCCCTGCATGAGGCCGTCGCTCCCGACGAACTCCACGACGGGGTAGCCTTCTTCGAAATCGCCGGTGTAGTTCCGCAGGATGAAGTGACGGATTGCGTTGCGGAAGTACGAGAGTTCCCCGGATGCCCGCTTGTGCTGCCAGCGCAGGGCCAGGTCGATGCCTGTCGCGCGTTCGGCGCTCAGATTCGGGTTTCCCGCCTCGAACGCGTAGTTGCCCGGGTGCGGCCCCATGAAGTACAGCTCCTCGAGGGCCGGCGGCCGAGCCACATGAGCGAGGCTCGCCGCCACCGTGAACACGGCGTTGGCGTGAAGAATGAGCCCAACGGCCCCCGACGCCGCGTCGAACGATCGCGATTGCAGATTGCCTTGCGGTGTGTAGCTGACGTGATCGAAACGACCGCTGAACTCGAAGGCGATCCTTCTCAGGTTCGCTTCTTCGTACAGAAACACCGCGAGGCCTCTCTGGTTCACCGGTGGCGAGAGCGCCTCCGCCCCGGCGGCCTCGAACGTGCGGACGAGTCCCCACGCCCCGAACGTCCCCTTGAAATGCCCGACAGGGCGATGATGGAGATGAGCTTCGACCTCACTGGTGTTGTTGCGAAACGCCGTGCCGATCTGCCCGGCATCGAGCTCGTCGTGGCGGTAGCGCCGGACGGCGACCGACGCGCGGGCGGAGGTGATGAAGCCGTCCAGCTTGTTTCCCTCCAGCCGGAGGTCGGTTGAGTGCCGTCGCGGCGTCAGTTCGACATTTCCGCTCTCCAGAACCGGCACGCCGTACCTGGCATCGTCGTAGCCGTAGCTCCCGCCGGCATACCACTTCGCGCCGACCCAGCTCAGCGCGACGTCGCCGGTAAGGGCCCAGGCGTGGCTGTTGTCCACCCGGCCCTGCGGCGTGCGCGCGTCACCCGAGCGACGTCCACTGCCGCCGGCTCGCCACACGAACTGCCCCAGGCCGACCGCAACGTTGCCGGCGCCGCCCGCCTCCCCCGCGGCCGAGCCCGCGTCGAAGGTGAACGCCTCCTCCGGTTTCCTTAGCCTCCTCATCGGGATCGACTCGGTGATCACATTCACGAGACCGCCGACCGCGTTGGAGCCATAGAGCAATGTCGCCGGGCCGCGCACGATCTCCAGGCGCGATGCCAGGGCCGGGTTGACGGCCACGCCGTGGTCCGCCGACTGGCTCGACAGGTCGCCCATCCGGTTGCTGTCCTCGAGAATGAGCACGCGGTCACCGTCCATCCCGCGGATGACCGGCCGCGCCGGCGCCGGACCGAACGACCGCTCGGCGATCCCCGGCTGGCCGTCGAGCACGGCCGCCAGCGTACCTCGCATGTCGCGCGTGAGTTCCTGACCCTGCAGCACGGAGGTGGGTTGATACGATTCGAACTGGCTCCGCGGCTCGGGACTGACCGACACGACCTCGGTGAAATGCAGCTCGGGATTGAGCGTGAAGTCCTGCGTGACCGGCGCGGCCGCCAGCGTGACCTCGAAGTGCCCCGGGATGAACTTGTCAGCCTGGATGAGCAGGTGATACGTGCCGGGGGGCAGATTGTCGAAGCTGTAGGCCCCGTCGGCGCCCGACCGCGTCTCGCGGGCCAGCTCCTCGATGAACACGAGGGCGTTGGCCACGGGCTGGGCATTCAGCGAATCGGTGAGGCGACCGCGCAGCGTCGCCCCGCGCGGTTGTGCCGTGCCGAAGGCGACAGCCGCCAGCCACAGGCCCATGAGAGGCACCGCGACACGGAGCGGCCGCATCAAGCAAGTGTGCATAGCGGGACGCACCGGTTTCCAGACGTTCTACCGATTCTACAACCGGTTTCATCACCGATGCAGCGACAGGCCATCACGAGGCTGTCGAGCTGCGTGTCGGGCCTGCGCCCTTCGGCGAGCTCAGGGCGGAACAGGGGCCAGGCGCCACGTCTGTCCAAACTGGCACGGTGGCGACAGGCCCCTTTCTACTCTACCGTGCCGCAGGCGCTGCAGGGAACAAAGGGCCTGGCCCCTGTTCCGCGCCCGACAGGACCAGCAGCCGGACCGAAGGCGGCAGGGACCGGTAGAGCGACTCGGCGTCCTTGGGCTTCAGCACCACGCGCAGCCTGACGACATCGTGATCGCTTGACCCCAGCGCCGCCGCCACATCGCCCCACCTCGCGCCCCACCAGGCGCGCAGCCGCGCGAACCGCCCGGCATTCCCGTCCGTTTCCCGCGGGCGGATCTCCACCGACAGACCGCCGGAAAACCGGATGTGGAAGCGCGGCGGCACGCGGTAGAGTTCCTCGGCCACTGGCGGAATGGGGGGTGGCTCCGGCTCCTCTTCACCTTTGCCCGGCGCCTCGGCCGTGATGACGATGCGATCGGTGGGGCGCGGCGGGTCCAGCTCGCCCTTCGACCAGATCATCTCTTGCCACGTCCGCGGATCGCGCCGCCCCACCCACAGGACCCTCGGGTACCCAATCTCCAGGCCGATGACGGGAAAGTGCCGCAGTCCGGCACCTCGGAGCATCAGCGTCAGCTCGGACGCAGCGGGATCCAGCAGCAGGTAGAACTCTTTCCCTCCAGCCAGTTCGAGCTGGCGTTCGAGCTGCACGGTGCTCCGCTGGAGCCGGGCCACCTCGGTCGACGCGCCGCCCGTTGCCGACGCCGCCGGCCTCCGCGCGCACCCGCCACAGGCGAGAACCAGCATCAGGCACGCGGCGGCTGCCGTACTGAGAGTTGGTGGAAGCGCCGGGCGACGCGACGTGATGCGAGCGTTGTGCCGTGACATCAGTAGATGTAGATGTGCGTACCGGGCTTTGCCGCCGCCCAGACCTTGCGCAGATCGTCGCGGCCGACGCGGATGCAGCCGTGCGAGACCGCCCGCCCCAGAAGCCGCTCGTACAGCGTGCCGTGGATCATGTAGCCGTTGCCGAAGTACAGCGCGTACTCGCCGAGGGATCCGTAGTCGAGGCGGTCAGCCGGGTTCTTCGGGATGGGTTGGCTTTCCTCGACGAATGCCCAGTCGGGCTTGCGCCACACCGGATTCTCGGCTCTCGACAGCACCTCGAAGCTCCCGCGCGGCGTGTCGAAGACCCATTGCCGCTTCTTCCCGCTCGCCTCGTTGAGCACCATGCCCGAACCAGCCGAGCACACAGCCTCCAGCACGATCTCATCGTCTCGTTTCAGGTACAGCCTGTTATGGGTCTGGTCGATGACGATAAAGACGCCGCGCGGGGCGGTGGCCTTGTGTCGAGAGACGAGCTGGCGCTCGCGGGCACGCAGGCGGGTGGCCAACGTCTTCAGCTCCCGCTCGCTGGACGGCGTTCCGCCTGATGGCGCCGCGACCGCCTCGACGTAGGGCCCGTACCGGTAGCCGGTGCCTGCCCACATGGCAACCAGCAGGAGTCCCGCCACGGTGCCGGCGATCAGGGATGTGCGCCGGTCAAGCGGAATCACGCCCAGGCGGCGCAGCAGCCGGGCCACCGGCCGTGCCCAAGGCGGCGCGGCAGCCGGCCTCTCCTCAGCCCGGCCGGCGGGCGACGGCGCATCAGCTGTCGCCGACGCTGGCGCGGCGCTGTCCTGCGGAGACGGCTTACCGCTGTCGCGCGGCGCCGGCGTCCCGGTGCTGGACGGCGAACTCGGCGATCGCTCCAAAGTCGTCGCTCCCCACGATCGTCACGGGCGTGCCGACGGACACGCGCACAAACAGCTCATCCATGTCGGTGTTCGTCAGCGCGACACAACCCCGGGTCCAGTCGCGGCCGCGGCCGCCCTCGCCGTGGACCTCGATCAGGCCGCCAATGCCCGCCGAGCGGGGCAGATCGCCGCTGCGCCGGGCGCGCTCGAACTCGGCGCGGTCTTCCGCGTTGGGGTAGTCGAGCAGCAGCGCCTTGTGGAACTGGCTCGCCGCGTTGCGCGAGACGATGCGGTAGCGCCCTTCGGGTGTGGCGCCGTCGCCCGAGTGGGCCTTGTCGGCGATCCAGTTGAAGCCCAGGTCCACCCTGTACGTTCTCGCCGGCTCGCCCCCGACGAACAGGGTGAGCAGGTGCGCCTCCTTGGCGATCACGATGGCGGCGCGCCCCTCGCGCCGCGACCAGGCGATGGTCTCCTCTTTCCAGCGGCGCCAGCGGGCGAGCGTCTGCGCATCGGCAAAGCGGGCGGCCACCGCCGCGGCGTGATTCCGTACCTGCCCGGCCAGTTCCCCGGCCTCACGCGCTCGCACCGTGGCGCGACCAAGGTCGCCTTCGCGCTCGTAGACGCGCGCCTCGGTCAGGGCCAGCTGCGCTTCGGCCAGCAGGCGGCGCCGATCAGCGTCAAGGTGGATGGCAGATGCCAGGCTGGCGCCGGCCGCTACGGCGCTCGTCGCGTCCTGGATCAGGGACGCGGTGGTTGTGACAGCCGTCGCGTGGCGATCACGCGCGAGCGCCAGCGTCTGGCGCGCTGCCCGTTCAGTGTCGGCGTACGCTGCGCCGACGCGAGCCGCATCGGGAATCGGCCAGACACGGTCTTCCTCGATCCGGTGCGCCAGCAGCGCGTCACGCAGCCGGCCTTCGGCCGCAAGGAGCTCGTCGGGTGCCCACGTCATCGCGTCAGCGGCCCGGGCTGCCCTGACAGCGGCTGTCGCGGTGTCAGCGGCCGACCGCATCGCGGCATCACACCGCGACCCGATCTTTGTCACGACGAGCGACGCCGCGACAAGCACCATCGCCACGCCCGCCATCGTCAGACGCCACCGGCGCACGAGGAGGCCGCCGACACGTGAAACCGGGTTGTGCTTCAAGATGGGTCTTTCCTGCGGTGAACTCACGGCTGGGCGCCCGTGCAGACAGCGCCCCGGGGAGACGCTCGACACCTCATCCTGGCGATCCGCGGCCGTTCGTCCTGCGGCCGCCAAAGGCCGCTGTGATCCCTTCAACACGCTCAGCGGAGGCCTGGCGAACTGCACGAACGGACGGCCCAGGATTCGCGAGGATGACCAAGCGGTGCCAGACGGCGGCGCCTCCCCGGAGTCCCCTGGGGAGGACTGTTACTTCTTCTTGGCGGCCATCGCCGTTTCGACGGCGCTCTTCACGGTCAGCGCCGTGTTCCTCGCCGACTCGGCCTTCGCCTTGGCGTCGAGGAACCGCTCGCCTCCAAGCGAGGTCTCGGCGTCCGCGATCGCGGTGGCAGCGGTCTCCAGGTCGGTCTTCATCGCCGCGATGTCAGCCGCCGAGCCCTTGCCCTTCGGGGCCTTGGCGAGCAATGCCTGTGCGTCGGCGAGCGCGGTCTTCGCCTCTGCGATGATTGCCGTGGCATCGACCTTGACCTTCTCCTTGCCGGCGGCAGCGCTGGTCACAGCCGTCTCACCGGCCGTCTTCGCGGCGGCGGCCAGCTCGGCGGCCTTCGTGTACGACTTGAACCACGCCCCCTCCTGCGCCTTGAGCTCGGCCTCCAGAGCGACCTGAGCATCCTGCGCAGCCTTCAGCGCGTCGGCGGCGTATTCGCCCGCGCCGGCCGTGACGGCCTGGTCGACGGCGGCCTTGGCCGCGTCGATTGCTGCCTGTGGCGCCGACGCGCACCCGGCAACAGAGATCGCCACACCCAGAACCAGGACCCACCATCCAAGCTTGCTCCGCATCGTACGATAGCTCCTTCTGCGCTTCTCAGAGACCCTCTGTCTCAGGTGCGCAACCCCACATTATACCCCCGACCCACGTCTGTCCAAACGGCGACAGACGGCTCGGGCAATCTCGCCAGATGTACCGCTGGCCGGATTCCTGCGCCCAGCAAGCTTGTCAAATCGCCGCCGAGCAAGACAGCCTGAACGCTGGCGTGTTCCGGTTGGCAGCCCGGCGGCAGCACCTCACCCTCGAGGATGTCCGCAGGCGTGACGCCGCCCCCGTGATCAGAACCCCAACATCGCTCCCAGTCTGAAGCCCGGCGGGAAGCTCGTTCACATCGAGTGGGAATACAACCGGGTGGTTGCGTCCGATGGTCGCAGAATCACCGGTCAAGGTCTCTCCAGCGCGTGAACGATCGCCAACGCCATCTGCCCAGCCCACGAGGTCGGGTTCCGGAGGCGCCCGGGCCGGCCAGGGTTTGACGCGGCCGCGCGGGGGCCGCGCGGGAGCTTGACAAGCACTCGCATACCGCTATACTTGTAGCTGTACGCTAGAAACGTAGCGCACCGCGAACAGCGACGCTCCGCTGGCCGCTGCCACGGCCAGCCTGACCGGGGAGGCAGCATGCAGAACAGACCACGACCCCATTTCACCCGCCGCGAAGGCCAGATCCTCGACGTGATCCACCGGCTGGGTGAGGCGTCCGTCGCGGATATCATCCGGCACATCCCCGACTCTCCGACCTCGGGGGCCGCGCGGAGGATGCTCAACCTGCTTGGAACCAAGGGCGCCGTCGAGTACCGGCACGACGGCGCAAGAAAGGTCTACCGGGCCACCGAGGCTCGGCACGCGGCCGGACGGAAGGCGCTCGGCCACATCGTGGACACCTTCTTCGCGGGCTCGGCCAGCGACGCCGTGGCAGCCCTCTTCTCACGCTCGCGGACCAGGCTCTCCGACCACGAGAAGAGCGTCCTCTCGAGCCTGATCCAGAAGACGAAAGAGAAAGGACGATAACCATAGCCGCGGACACCGCCCTGGGCCGGGAGGTGGCTGTCGTCGAGTCGGATCGCCTCAAGGTGCCCGTCATCGTCGGAATCATGCGCCCGACGCTCATCATTCCCGCTGACGTCAAGCACCGGCCTGCCGAGCGCCTGGTGGCCATTCTCCACCATGAGCTGGCGCACATTCGGCGCCACGACACGCTCAGCCAGTTCCTCGCACAGCTCACCTGCTGCCTGTACTGGTTCAATCCGCTGGTGTGGGTGCTCGAACGGAAGCTGTTCATCGAGCGGGAGCGCGCGTGCGACGACATGGTCCTCGGCCGGAGCATCAGGCCGTCCGACTATGCCGGACACCTGATGGACGTCCTTCAGGAGATGGGATCGCCGAGCCGCCACCTCTGGGTCACGGCGTCGATGGCGGAAGGCACCGGCTTCAAGGACCGCATCCTGTCGGTCCTGAACCCGACCGCTCGCCGGCGCTCGCCTCGCAGGGTGTACACATCGCTGGCCATTGCCGGCGCCTTGCTGCTGCTGGCGCCGGTCGCGGCCGTCAGCCCGTGGGCTGAACCGGGAGCGACCTGGACCGGCACCCGTCCCGAATCCATCGCCTCGGCGCAGGAGCCGGCAGGGGGCCGCGCGAGCGATGAATATGTGTCGATGC
>Ga0315296_10001179_pt1 | contig 22834 bp, 38 predicted proteins | sample YL17G14_18_MG_FD_203921 | JGI IMG/M metagenome (GOLD analysis project Ga0315296, IMG submission 203921) | Sediment microbial communities from Yellowstone Lake, YNP, Wyoming, USA - YL17G14_18 | ecosystem: Environmental > Aquatic > Freshwater > Lake > Sediment | place: USA: Wyoming | collected...
TTGGTAATAGTGATCATGCCAAATACCCGTTGCCCGTGCCGGTACTATCCAGCGGATTATATCGGATGCACAATACAAACTGGTGAGAAGAACGATTGCAATATGGACAGGTGCCCTCTTAAGGGCCCTGACAAAAAGGAGCGTGATTAATCATGAGCGTATTTGAGAATATCGTAGTAGTGCAAGAAGAATTCGAACATATTCTCCTTTCAACGGGTCGGGACGGGATAATCGACTTACTGAAATATCTTGAATCAACAGACTTCTTCACAGCTCCATCATCCACGAAATATCATGATACTGAACCGGGGGGTCTTCTCAATCATTCAATGAAGACTTACTATTACCTGAACCGTCTCACTGATTTATTCACGGGAATTTATCCAGAAGACACCGTGAAAATCGTTGGTCTTCTCCATGATATTTGCAAGGCCAATTTTTACAAGCGGGATTTCAGGAATGTCAAAGTTGAAGGGATCTGGACCCCACAACCTTACATCTCAATTGAGGACCAGTTACCTCTCGGTCATGGTGAGAAGTCCGTGATCTTGCTGCAGCGGTTCATCAAATTGACCGATGATGAGATCATGGCGATCCGCTGGCATATGATGGCCTTTGATGACCTGCATTGCACTTACGCGGGAAACCCCCTGGCAATCACGGCAGCTTCAACAAAATATCCCCTGATTGTGCTGATGCACATTGCGGACCTGTCAGCTTTTCACCTGATATCAGGCACATGATTGCATCGCACACGGCCAACATGCATCCCCTTGAAAGGAAAATACGGATCGTATCGCTCTGCCGTAAGTATCGCATTGAGGATGAGAACGACCTGCGAGAAGCTGCAATCATCACGGGGATCAAATTTGAGGAGATGAAGTAATCATGGGAGATGTTGAAAGAATAACAAAAATGACAAGTCGGATCAATACTGATCTGGAAAAGAATCTTGCTGATCTCAAACTCGGTAACGAACATGATGTAATCCTCTACAAAATGGCCTTTCTTCAGGGAGTAACTACGGGGTTGATGCTGCAATGAGAACGATCAAAATCCTTGATACAACCTATGTAGAGCTCGAGGAGATCTTAAAGATGGAGCACATCAGGCAAATTAAAAGTCTCGGATATGTTGTCTGTCAAGTCCCTGAAGACATGATCCCCTGGCTTATCGGTTATTACGTTGCCACAGAAGAAGCAAGAAAAACCGGAGGAACGGAATATACCAGGGATAAGAACATCCTGACAAGAATCAAAGAATTGGAGGTGCAATGATGAAAAAACTATTCTGGAAATCCCTGAAATTAAAAGACGGTAAAATTGTCAGTGGATACGACAATTCCGAGTGGAAAATCGGAGAGTGGCGTACCGTCTGCGCACCGATAAGGGAATGTGAAGGACTAAACGCCTGCAAGAATATCATCGATGCGATCAACTACGTCACGCCAGACGCACTCGCAGAAGTTGAGGTATTTGGTGGGTGCATCAAAGGCGATGATAAGGTCACGTGCGAACGGATGAGAATTGTTCGGGTGTGGAAATGGGAAAAGGAAGACTCGGTTGCGCTGGCAATCTTCGCAGCACGATTGTGCCTGAAGAATTTTGAGGATGTATATCCCGAAGACAACAGACCGAGAAAAGCGATAGAAGCGGCAGAAAAATATCAGAATGAACCAACAGAAGAGAACGTATCTGCTGCGTGGTCTGCTGCGGAGTCTGCGGAGTCTGCTGCGAGGTCTGCTGCGGAGTCTGCTGCGGAGTCTGCGGAGTCTGCTGCGAGGTCTGCTGCGAGGTCTGCTGCGTGGTCTGCTGCGTGGTCTGCTGCGGAGTCTGCGGAGTCTGCTGCGTGGTCTGCTGCGGAGTCTGCTGCGTGGTCTGCTGCGGAGTCTGCGGAGTCTGCTGCGGAGTCTGCTGCGAAAAAATCAATGAAGCAAAAACTCCATAACTTTATTATCGAAAGGTTCGAGAGAAAGGAGACGCTCTGATGCAATCCCATAAATGTGCATATCTTGATGGGGATGAATGCCGGACAGATGATTATTGTCAATATAAACTTACAACTGCTTGCTATCCGTTAGGTCCAAAGTTCTGTGGGAAAGATCAGATTTTAGGGATTTGGAAATCCCCTTCGGCTCCAGAATGGTTAAGTCAGGCATTGAATGAAGGGGATGGGGTGTACCGACCATGATTCCCCCCAATAACTACTCAAAATATTATACCGTTAAGGAAGTCGCAGAAATCCTCCGTGTTTCTCCTAGGGCAGTTCAACAACTATGCCAGGATAAGAAAATCGGATTCACAAAAATAAGGAAAGGATATCTGATCCCCCGTGAATCGCTTGATGAATATCTGAAGATAAGAAGATGAGTTAATCTTTGAAGTTCAAGCATATTCTCCCACTGTCCATGTTCTCCCACAGGTATTACATTTTTTAGTGATCTTGTGATCAATGAAATGCCTTCCAATATAAAGAGGTTCGCGATTTACAACTGTTGTATCTCTCGACTTGCAGTTTTCATTTGGGCATTCGGTAAAATCTGGCATGTTTTATTTGTCCTCTTTGTCCTCTTTAAGCATTTTCAGGAGATAATATGAAACGGTACAGAGTAAACCGAAGAGTATCACGTAGAAAATAATCAGAGCAGGCTATCCTCCCCATTCAAAAAGACCCGTGTTAAAGGATTTTGGAATCTGAGGTGTCTGATTGAAAAAATCTGTCCAGCATCCATTACTGATCGACATGATTCAAGAACCCAATCCATGTAATCCCAGCGCAGTTTGCCCTTCTTCTTTCTGGTTTTTCAATGGGTGATCCCTGCGCCACTTCATGTAATTCTGGAAATCGATAAGTGCTTCTCCAGTCAGATTATCACGCCCTATATTGAGAGATATCCAAGGACCCGATGAGTACACTTTTCCTCCAGGTTCCCCTTTATGATCAAAGCATTTGTTCATTTCATGCAAGGATCCCCACAGGGCATATCTGCGTTCATCCAGGGAATGCCGGGTGAGATCATCGAATAGGCAGGAACGGAGAAGGAAAGCATCGAAGACCGTGATCTCATCCGTGAAGAGCAATCTTAAATGAATATGCCCTTTTGATGAGCGGCGATAATGTGCAATAATCGGCATTTCAAGTTTGCACTCTAGTTTCACGATCTGCTCCTGGATGTATCCGATAGTAATACCGGATTTCTCGTCCGGGGGGATCTCGTTCTGATCCCGTAAGAAATATTCCATCCAGACATCAAGGTCCACGGTAACGGTATTTCCGACACTGGAATTAGGAAAGAGAGGTTTCAAAGACATGTCGATGTCAGCACCCTTGGAGTTCCGGTACACCATCGCGTACATAACTGCGGAGGTTTTCCGACTCTTTTCATAAAGTCCCGATACACTTTTCCTTCAACAATAAAAGTTCTCCTGCAGGATATGCATACGCATTTAACGCGATTTTTACGGTTCATTCAATCCAACCTCAAAAGAATTTCAGAAATCATCTCTAGACATTCTTTGATCTTTTCCTGATGCTGATTGGTTGATAAAGTGTTTATGTTTAGATCGGACAAATTACATTCAATCTGTCTGATTAGACGCTTTAATTGCCATGACTGATACTTGCGATGATCCAGATAACTTGCTCTACGATTCATGGCAGATCACACGTTTTAAGATATCCAGAAAGAACATCCAAAAATATCATTGTCAATCCTGAACCAAGTAGGAAAGCATAAGTCATAGCACGACGGTATGTTGTATCCGGTTCCCAGGAAGGAACTCCACATGTTGTACATACTGGCCAAATAATTAGAGGGACTATGAAGGCGCAGATAACGACAATGAATCCGACTAAAAATTGATGCTTCATAATTGTTACAGCTCCCTTTGATATTCTCTGCCGATTCCCGGTCTTGGAGCTTGCTTCATTACCGTTCCCTTCCTGTATCTGTGAGGGGGTGTCCATTGTGCGTACTGCGCTAAGTCGGTTTCGATCATTCTTTGCAGCTCGCTCATTGACTGAATGATTACATGATGCTCTTTAACGATCTTCGCTCGTTCCAGCGCGGCGCTTCGAACCTTCCAGATCGTTGCTTCGACAAAATCGGGCTGGTACTTGCTCATTAAATAAAGCTCGACTCGCCATAAGAACGGTTCTTCATAAGGGTTCTCTATTCCTTCAACCAGTTCAAGCGGTTCCGGTTCTGTGAAATCGTGTACGTATTCTGCCATTTTTAGATCCCCCCACTGTAAGGATAGTTGTACCTATCATATGGTCCTGTGGGTTGCTCGAATGATACTGATTCCATCTTTTCTGCCCCAACTTTTATGTGTGAAGACCAATCGTCTATGGTAACGCGATCTGCCTCATGGATTTTTGTACCAGCAATCTTTTTCGATACGAGTTTGTACCCGGCATGTTCGACGATGCTGAAGATGTCTTGCACCCGGATATTATCATCTGATACGAAGTACACGAGATCTACGAGGCTTCCGCTACCCCAACCATGGATAGGATCGCGTTGCAAGACCCATCCATAGATTGTAATCCGGGTTACCATTTAAGCCTCAATCTGGTTTCAACAATTCTTTTTCTCTCTTCGCTTTCTCGTAATAATATTGTTCCCTTTCGATTGCGGCAATGTGCCGATCAAGATCGTCGTGCATTAAACCCAGTTCTTCAACGATTGCCTTGATCGCCCGGTCACTGCCTTTCAGATCCCTAGACATTTCAGTGAGCCGGGTTTCAATTGCGCTCTGCACGATTATGGCATCATGGATACTCAAATTTGGGAATCGATATTTCAGTTCTGGCATTTCAATCACTCCTTTTTAATCCGCAGGTTATTTTCTGCGTATCCCATATCTGACAATTTTCTTTTATACATTGCTGATAATATACTGTCGGAATGGTTCTCAATATCTCTGTAGGAACTGTGGTTTTGAACTCCATGCTGACCTCAATGCTTCCCGTAACATCGCCCAAAACGGTATATCTGTTTTGGGTAGGTTGCCCGTCAACCAGCCAATTGTAGCGTGTCAGTGACATAGTTACAAGCCCATGAATTTTATCCATGGGTAGTTGACTCATCTCCGAGGGGATGTTTAAAGGTTTTCTTGCAGGTCTTCGCATCGCAGATCCAGTTGCCAAGGAACTTCCGGTAATGAATCTGGGATGAATGGCAGTGAGGACAGCGTTGCTTCAGAACTTTTCGTTTCCTTAATAATTCCATAAACATAAATAATCTTTATCTTTATTTATAGGTTTCCTTTCAATCTCTATCTTCATCCCATGCCGGATTATAATGCAGAGAGTCTTTCATCTTCTCATCGGTATCAAAGAGCTGCCCGATCACCCATGAATTCAGGATTAACCGAGGTTTTATCATTTCTTCAATTGTGGCAGGGGTTGGATATTCTTGATAGACAAGAACCTGGTGGCGTTCATCGCAGATATCGAGCGGGCAAGGTTCAATCGGAATGAAATACTCATAATCGGGACTCCATTTGCAATGCCATTTCTCCGGGCGATAGATATAATCCGTTGCATCTCTCCATCGCTTATCGGAGCTGCCTAAAGTCTGCGAGTCCCACATGATCGGCATTTTGCTTTTCCGTCTTTGCTGCAAGCATTTCTCAATATAGGTAATGAGCTTCGCTTGTCGTCCGGCAGAATTAATCAGGCTTTGCAGTTCCGTAATTCCAATGATTGTACGGTCGGGGAAATCAAACCAGTTATCGAAAATACTCTGGCTGTGCATATAAGTAGTCCATGAAGGGGTACCCCATTCTGCCCCAATATGCCGGGTATGGAAATTCGTTATGATATTCGCTTCTTTTAAAAGAAACTCCTGATAAAGAAAATGCACCAGCGTTATAGTCTTCCCATTCCCGCAAGGAGATGGCATCTGGAATCCCGGTACGGCTATTCTCCGATCAGTCATCAATTGCCCGAGGATTCCAAAAATCATATTTCATCACCTTCTTAACGTCTTAACAAGGCTTTCTGGAGCGTATCGCTCCGTTCGCTCTCCTGCATGGAGACCTGGAAAGATTGCAACATACGGATCAATTCTTCTCTTCCAAGTCCACCTAAGGAGATTACCAATTCGTTGAGTTTCTTTTTCAGTACGGTAATTGAAGGTATCAAGTAAGGATGCTGATTAAGAAGCTCCACGAATTTCTTCATAAATAACTCCTCTATGTATTCTTCTACGGTAGCGAAAGTAAACAGATCGTCTTCTATTTGAATGAACATCGTGCCGGACATAAGATCCGCACCAAGGACTTCCCCCATGACTTCCCCCTCAATATTATCCCATTCAAGCCGTGTCTGCATATCGACATTCTTTTCTGAGAAGGCAATGGCATGGATCGCACCGAGGAAATCTTCATACTTGCTTTTCTGTGGTTTTGACTCACCTCTTTTCCCTATACCTTTATCTAAAGGCGTAGTCCCGAAAGCGGCGAGGGGGGGAGGAACTGCCATTAGAACATCCCTACTGCATGGAGAAGAAGTGCGATGAACACAAGAATGAATGCAAATACCGCTATGATTATTATAACATCCTGCCATCCGGGTTTCGGTGCCGGTCGGGCCAGTACCTTTTCCGCGATCATCGCATTTGCCTGATTGACGTAATATGAAGGCATAACTCCATATCGTTTAATCCGGGATTGTGAAACAATCGCGTGAATTTCCTGATCGATTTTAAGATGTTTCGGGATCCAGTACATGAGTTTTGGATATCTCATGCAAAGTTCAAGACAATCCTTAATGAGCTTGTTCTTTTCGGACCCGTCAACTTCTTTCCTCAATTTTGATAAGGTATCCATTAATTTTTTACTGGTTGTGATTAGGCCGGGTTTTTTCGGTTCCTGAATTTTTTGCACTTCTTCTTTCTTTTCCGTTTCTTCTGTAACAGGGATAGAGACGGGAGCGGATTCAGGGGCGGATTCGATTTCAGGCTTGTTTTTGATTTCCTGGATAATATCCTGTAGAGTTTTTTTCTTTATTTCCTTCGTTTCCTGGATCACTTTGTAATTCTCATTGATTTCATAGACCAGATCGGGAATCACGTCAAGCAGATCTGCCATAGGCGTTGCATCTTTGATATCGAAATCAAGTTCCTGAATGAATCCCCCGAATATTTTAGGGGGGATGTCCGGGTTGATCATGAAGGCGAGTTTTGTTTCTTCTCCTAGGAACCCCAATATTTTTTTCTTTACGGTGATCGTGATGTATCGCTGTCCTCTATCCGGGACTTCCACGGTTGCAATATGCAGACTATGATCGAATATGCGAGCGCGATAACGTACTCCTTTCCATTTTTCCAGAAGACTCATTTCTTAAGCACCGACTTTCTCAGGTAACTTCTCTTTTAGTTTCTGGAAATCTGAATCTTCCCGGCCCAATCCGTAAATGAAGATAATTGTCATTGCAAAAGCAAACAGGAAGGGAACAAGTGACAGGAACGATAATTCCATGAATCCCCATAATGTACAGACTCCGATAATATATACGGTTGCAGCACAATCAACGGCAAAACCCGCACCGAAAATCATTCCTTCAATCTCGTTTTTCTTTGGGTCATTCTCATCTACCTTAGCGAAAAGCGTATATGAATTTCTCCGATCAAGATGAATTTCCAGAACGTCTATACCATACCAGAGTCCCATGAATGCATGGGCCGGTTCGTGCAGGAGATACATGATCAGGAAGATGAGGAATACTTGTGTTCCCCAGAATCCATTACCGAAGAGAAGTATTGTGCCTTCATAACAGAATACAAGGCAGAATACCATTGCCAGATACGCTTTTGAAATCGAGATATCAACCATATTTTAATTCACCACCATTCTTTGAAGTACCCATATCAAAGGGATTCCTATCATTATGGATACGAATATCGCAGAAAAGATAAGAAGATATATGAACTCTTGCCCCCATCCGCTTTCAATCCCATATTCTATAATTTTAATGCAGAAAAGGAAATTAAGAAAGAGCACTGGATAAAATAAAACCATCCCCCAAAATCCCCAATTTTGATATGCCATATCAAACTGATTTGCATATCTGATCGGAGGGATCCATAAAAGGGGAGATGCGGATAAATTCTCGAAAAACATCAAGCCACCTTCTTCTCTAATTCTTTTTCGGTGATATGATATTTTTGAACAAGATATCGAGCGGCTTTAATTGGAGCGTCAATACCAGCAAAGATAGAGGGGGTACCCTTTGATCTCGGAGAAATCTTTTTCTCCCGTCCATCTTCAATAAACATGCGGATTTTCATTTTAATAATCCCCCTTTGAAATATAGGAGTACATAGGGGAAGATGAAGAAGAAGATATAAAGCAAGAACTGAATATGCCAGATATTAAGCGTGGCCATTACCGGATTTTCCTTGAGATAGAGAGCTAAGGCATAAAGGGAAACACACGATGCAACAACTTCAAGGAACCCGAGCTTCCGAATCATTCCGAGAAATACCAGCGCAATAATGAAGATCAGATAAGACCAGGTATTCCATTGCGTGATCATTCTTGTCTGTGGGGAGGGAAGAGTATATGCCGAGCTCTCATAGACATTGGCAAGAGTATCAGTAATTGTAATGATATGGGATTCGTTAGGATACAGATTGTTTTGGACGATCCGGGTAGATGATGCATCATAACTTGTAATCGTGATTCCATCGAACGCAATCGCTGAAATTATCGTTCCTGGAGGCAGTTGTGTAAGGTTCCAGACTATTGATGTTTCTGTGATTTCATCTGGTGTTATATACGGCGATGCAGATACAAATGGAATTAAAAATAGTGTCAGCACTAAAAATATTAGGATTGTAATCTTTAGTTTCGTGATTTTACTTTTTATTTTCATGGTACTTCATAACTCCCAGATACAATTATTTCTATGTATTCTCCATCAGTTGCATTCTTGAAGTCATAGAAATGGATTTTATTATCCGCACCATTCGCTAGGATATAACCTAATGGATCGGAATATTTATTGAAAGGGTATAAAACACTGACATAAGAATTTTTTGTAGTGACTGCTGTTCCGTCGGAACCTTTGACCGTCAGTTTGACATTATAAGATCCCGGTAATGTGTAAGTATGTGTGGGATTCCGTAATGCTGATGTTCCAGTATCCCCGAAATCCCATGCCCAATCATAGAGTCCGTCGCCCGTACTCATATCAACAAAATTCACGGGTAGATTGGCATATCCTACCGTTGGAGCGCCGAAGAAATCCGCTGTCAAAGTTACATTGACTTGGATATATCCGGTCTGGTTGCTCCAATTATAGGCATGATGGGTATTCGTTGTCCCGTAGTTGACCGTGAATGTACCATCTGATGTGTACTGGTGCGTCGGGCTTTGAATTGCTGACGTTCCGGTATCACCGAACTTCCAATAGTATGTACTTGCATTATTTGACGAGCCGGTAAACGTGACGGTTAAGGGATTCGCTCCCATCTGCGGGGTTCCTGAAAACGATGCTGGCGACCAATTCCAGACATCAATGAATTGCTGCGTTGATGAGTAGTTCCCGCCACCTGTATTCTGCGCCCACAACTGAATGGTGAAATTCCCCCCGGTATATGGTATCCACGAAAGGTTCTGAAATGCAAGCGTGGTTCCGTTCCACCATTCAGTAGTCCCAGCACCGTTGTTCTTGATGCTATAATTCCACATTGTCGGGGTATTTGTGGAGGTATCATTAAACTGTGAGGTATTCCCGACCATTAGACTAACGGGTGATGCAGTAAAATCGGCAACTGGGGCAAGAGATGTCATCTCCTCTTGTGTCGGTATTTGTGTACCATCGATTACCGTCCCGTTATAATATTTAAATTCATCAATGTAACCTTTAAACCAATACGAACCATCGCCACCAACCTGAAGGTACGGTGCGGTGATTGCTGTTGCATCAGTCCGTGTCCCGACAAGTGTTCCATTTACATACAACGAAATAGTGTTTCCACTTTTTGTGAGGACATAATAATTCTGTCTATCAAGTACTCTGTATAAAGTCAGATCGGTATCACCACCTAACATTTTGATTCGTATTTGATTCTGGTTATTTCTTAATTCTAATCCGATCTGGTCTGTTGCATATGTTCCCGATGTTGACAACATAAATGGAGTGCCATAATCCTGTCGTGGCGAAGTTTCATTCATCCAAAAAGATACCGACCAAGATCCGGTTCCGCTATTCCAGTCCTGCGAAATATTTCTGGTTGCATCTCCAGTACCAACTGAATTTAATATTAATGATGCGCTGCCAAATTTCGGTGTAATTGTTGATAGATTGGCTTTTCCGATAGCAACGGTATAGTGATTGCCAGAATTTGAAGAATCCGGAAAAACCGTGCTGCCAGCAGTACCGTTGTAAGTTAAGTAATATTTTATCGATGTGTTGACAGCAACAACTGGAACAACACAGAGCAGAAAAACAATTAATAGTATTATAATAAATTTATATTTCATGTGCGTTCCCCCAAAATATATATCGATCTGAATAACGGATCTGTTGGATGCGGAGGTTTCAATATTTCTTGTTTTGTTATTTTAAACCCGGCGTTCTTCAATAGTCGTGGATAGTTATGTAGGATTAGTTCCCCTCTGAATATCACGGAATCTTTGTCTTTGTTTTCGTCTGGGTTATAATAGGATAATGTTTGAATTGAAAATCCATACGGTTCAAAGATTGATACATACTTGAAATCCATCGTATGCAAGAACTCAAAAAGATTTCTCAAATATTCCGGTGTGAAGTACGTCCCTATATTAATCATTGAGAAACAAGACCTGTTACAAATTTCCCTCTTGTTTTCTAGGTAGGAGAAGATATTATCAGATACTTCAAAAATATTCTTTCCAAATTCTTCTCTATTTAATTTCTGATTTTCTTCTGATCTATCCAGACCTATGACTTTGTGCGTCTCTGATAATTTGTTTTCTAACCAACCATACATCGTACCATAGTTGATAAAATAATTAAAGTCAAGATGTTCGATCTCACTGCGGACGTAATTGTTCCTGAACTTTATTTCATTGGATTTTTCTTCAGTATTAAAACTCCGTTTGTATTCTATGTACTTTTTGATCTCGTGTTCTTTGGTGTAGTGATCGCTGTAGGTTCGTATGGACTTCTTATCATATATGTCATTTTTTAAATTGGAAATGAATGGTGAGCTCCGTTTGAATTCTGTGATGTATAATTGTGCGGCTGAAATAATAGCATTCATTTCACACTCTCCCATGCCGGAATCTTCCCACTGGAAATTATTGCATCATAGGTACTACGAGGGATCACTCCAAGCCACACGGATTTTTTCGAGAAGTCCGCATAGATCACATACGCATTATCCTTATTGATCTTCTCGATCCTGAAATAATATTGCCACGGTTCAAATCGGGATTTCTGATATCCATAATAGACTTCCAGTAGGGGATATCCTTCTTTTGTAGAGGTCTGCATTATATTGGAAGTCCCGGCAAAATCTGTTGATAAAAGAACGGTTGCCTCTGGATACAACTGAACTGTCTTTGTTTCAGAGATTTTACTTAATTTCGATAATTGCAATTGTACCGTCTGCAATGTATCTATTTTTAAATCTTTCTCTACAATTGCTGTTTTGCTAACCACTCCGTTAGTACTGATAGTTTTTATTGATATTGCTGCTAGTGCATCCTCAATACTGAAAATCCCTGCGGATACTGAACCAATCAGCACAAGAATAAAAATCAATCCGATGAACCAATATTTTTTAATCATGGTGCTGCACCCCCGGTTCTTTCGATTGATGTAACTGCAATACGGTTCCCGTTATTTGCCGGCGCTTCTGGTAAGGAGATGATCAGTCCGGTACATCCATTGGAATCAGCACTTGAAATATCGATGGTGAAGGTGACAACTTTTCCAACTTTGATGTACCGGGCAATTGTTGTAATTCCTGCCGGTGTTCCGGTTTCCCATGTTTTTACCGGGATGTAATCTGCCCAATTTCCACCAGATACCGAAGTATCGACATAATCTTTCATAGAAGTATTCACAGCAATGACATATGCACTAGTATTTGCAGTTTGTGAATTATTGACTGCGGTTAGGAATGCCAGGGTAGGAAAATTCGTGCTGATGTTGTTTCTCATTGAAGTATTGACATCATCAACATATTTTTTCGTTGCTGCGTCCTGCTCTATGGTTGGATCAGATACACTTTTGATCTGATGAGAATTCATATCCAGATACGGCTGCCCAACCCCCCCGACAAATTTTCCCGCGATCAGGTTGGCTACATAAGTCATATCTGGAACGTAAAAAACTATTGCATCATTCGGAGCGAGATCCTTTCCCTGGACTGATACAATCCCGCCTTTTCCTGCTGTGATCGTTCCACCATATAAATTCAAATTTTCGGTATTCACGTTTCTATAAAGATTCGATCCGAATAGTGCCTTTGAAGTATCGTTTTTATAATAATCATTTAGATTTATGGATCCCGAAACGGCATTATCAACATAGAATTTTGTTGCAGCATCTTGGTTATTAATCGGATCTTTCAGGTCAACGATTTTATTACTTGCTAAACTGAGCTCTGGTGTATCTGTTCTTCCCAATGTAGAAAATACTATTTTTATTGTGTCCCCCGTTGTATTTCCGACAACCATTGCAAGTCCGCCATTCATCGGGATACTATCCCCTCCATATAATTGAAGCTGACCCCCATACGGAGCTCCTGCAGTTCCACCTATAAGACTTAAAAAATCATTGTTTACATCTCGATGGACGGATTCTCCGGTTAAGGCTCTTGTAGTATTAACCCAATAATACCAGGCATCGTTATCCGGACCAGGTGCCCCTGTTGCACCTGTCGATCCCGTTGCGCCGGGGGGGCCTGCTGTCATGTTATCAGCACCGGGAATTCCTTGTATCCCCTGGATCCCTTGTGGTCCTGCGGTCATATTCGGAGTCATGTTAGGAGTCTGATTCATTGCTCCACCTGCACTCCCGGGTGTCCCATTTGGACCGGTTAACCCTGTTGCACCAGTATGTCCTCGCTCACCAACACATCCCGTAATGAACGGAAATAAAAATAGACATGCGATCAGGATAAGAACTATTGTCTGCGTTCTTCCTTCCATTGCTGAATCACACGCCCCGGAGGATTTCAAAACCGATCAAAGATAATACTGTGAGACAAGGGAGTCCGACAATCGCCCAGAACCAGAATGGGACAATTGCAGTATTCTGAAGACCCATTGCTCCACTAATAAGACTGAGGAATCCTCCGAAAGCTCCTAATGGATCAAGAGATGCGCCTCCTACAGATCCAGAAATTATAGATGAAGACGTATCTAGAATTGGAGTGTTAATGAATCCTTTAACAACAAAGTTTATGGTATCTGATCCTGCTCCACCATGCCGTACCATATCGTTAATATTATTTCCCGGAAGGATGGATCTTGCGTTAATTGTGAATAATTGAAGACCGTCTTTTGAAACCGTTAAAACTGCGGTATAATCTGGGATGTTTGAAGGGGTTGAAGATACGGCTTCTGTAAGTTCGGTTTTTATAGTTGATCCTCCGGGAAGTGTGTTTCTCGCATTTGGCAAAGGATAGAAATAATCATCTCCGGCATCAAGAATCCCATAATTTAAAGGGAATTTCTTGACGTGCACGCCATCGGCAGCAAAAACAACTTTGAGATCGCTTCCGGAATATCCGTCAATAAATCGGGGGAATACATAGAAATCTCCGCCACTCATGGAATTATCGACAATCACATTTTCGGTATAGATCCCACCAGAAGACTGAGCGTTCCTCAAGATTACCGCACTTGGATTTAATGTGCCGGGAAAGAACGGCAATCCGGTTAAAACCAGTCCTTGCCCGTTTGTTAACGTCCACGGTCCCCCAATAAGCGTAGTTACATTTTGATTAATTGCGGATGCCGTAGTATAATCCAAACTGGTGAGAACAGTCCCATTTGCAGTATTCGCGCCTTCAATATATACTCCACTACTCCCGCTTGCGATAAATTGCCCTGGTATTGCTCCTTGAGCTCCGCCACTTGCAATTCCTGCGACAGTACTTAGGCTGACTTGCCCGCTTGCTGCGGTATTCAAAACACCGGATATTCCAGTAATAACGGCAAAGAATATTAGGATCCTGAAAAATAATTCTTCTCGTTGTAACATTTCTCGATCACTACCTTATTTTAGCAAGAAATACCGGAAAGCCACCCAGATAATTACCACAATAATCCAGAGAACCGAGATGAACCCGAATGCGCAGGCCAGAATGAAGGCGAAAACTCCGCCCGCTTCTCCACCAGTCGCGCTGAATGGAGCTCCGGGAATGATCGTTCCCATCCCGAATCCTCCGACAACAACACCGCAAAATACGAAGAAGCAAGCCATAAGAAGCTGCATTTCAAGAGCTGTAGCTCCCATCGCGCTCCACATTGAATATATCGGTCCAAAGAACCCAGTATAATTCCCTGCCGGGCCAACTGGAGATGTAGTCGGAATCCCTGACGGTATCGCAGTCGGTACGGTTACAGTTGGAGTTGGTGCTACAGCACGGTGAAGAGTGATCGGATAAATAACCATTACGTTACCAGGACCAGAATTGATTATTATTACACCATTCTGATATCCTGATTTCGATGCAGTGATTGTGTAATCGGTATTTTCCAAAATGGTAAATGTTGCCACGCCTGCAGACGATGTATATTTCGCTTGGTTATCTGATAAACTGACTTGGGCATTCGGAATGAATGAATTATCATATCCATCAATTACTTCAATGTTCAATGTCACGTTTGAGACAGTCGGTGGCGCTCCCCGATACATGATCATCCATAGATCATATGTCAGATCATTTGTGACCGTCCAATTCTTGACTGACGTATTCCAACTTGATCTTTCAGATTCAACAAAGATTTTCGTAGTGAACGGATAATAGAAAATGGTCGACCCAGTTACCGCTGTTTTATTATCCCATATATTTGTCGCATAGTTCAGGACGTGGATATGAGCCCCCGTAATTAAAGCTCCGGTTTCAAAATCCTTTGCATCAATAGTAAGAGTCTGTAAATTGGCTGAAGTAACGATGAGAGCCGTATGAAGCGAAATTACCTGTCCATTTGTTTTTATGAGATATGCGTCAATGACGTAATTTCCAATCCCAAAATTCGCAATTGCAGATTCTACAGAAGGTACTGTTGATCCTTTATTGACTGAAAAGGTTCCTGCACTATTATCCAATTCAAACCACGTTCCACTGAGATTGGTGAATGATAAGAGATGTGTGGGATCGGTTGAATCGGTTAAAAGACCGGTTCCTTGCGAGAAAGAATATCTTATCTCTGAAATATCCGGGAATGTTCCCGTTGATGATAATATTGTGGCTGTGAAATTATTACCGTAAGCTACTGAAGAAGGCGATACTATAAGGCTGTATCCTTCTGTCGGAGTGAAATTTCCCACTGTTGAAAAGTAATTCGGTGAGAATATATTGCAACTTCCATATACATTTGATGCAGAAAAATTAAGATCATAAGTTCCTATATTGTGCAGAATATAACTTGATGCTTGTAGAGTTGAATGTAGTGATTCTACGATTGGTGTCCCATTATTCTGAATAACCCAATCCCATGAGGTAGGTGTGTTGCTGCTGGTATCGGCAAATGTTATATCAAGTGGTGCTGCACCGGATGTCGGACTTGCCGAGAAGGAACAGATGGGTGCATACGTGGGGGGAGTTTCATTCCAGATTACTGTATGACTTCCTCCAAAACTCCACGAAAACCCCTGTGCTGGATAAATCAAATCTTGCGAAGGTAATGATGATGATGTTCTATTTCCTACTACGCTACATCCTGGATCTGGAGTTAAATATGAATAGAATCCCCAATCTCCACTTGCAGTAAGTGGAGTGGGAAAATCATATACGTAATGCATAGTTCCAACAACACCCGGTGCACTATTAAAAACCCATGTATATGTTCCAGTTCCTATTGATGGATTCGGAACTGTTGCCTCTTTTAATTCAACCGTTCCTGAATAAGATGATGACGGACAATTATGTATAACCGTAATTGTACCTTCCATCCGTGTAAGAAAAGACGTGAGATTGCCATAGAGTATGTTTGGCACAATCGTCCCATCAAAAGTCATAGCAACTTGTGGGGAATTAAGTGTGTAATCTATTCGAGTTGCATTTACCGGGCAACTCAAAAGCAATATCGAAATAAGAATAGCAATAATCAGAACTTTTGAAAGTTTCACTTCTATCAACTGCCTGAATACGGTTAGTGAGATATTAGAAGAATAGAGTATAAAAGAGTTTCTTTTAGAGAATCGGAAAAAAGGGGAAATGAATTGTGAATCTTCTCATTCACTCTGCGCCACGCCGGAACCGGGCGATGATGAGCATGATGAGGGCCGCGAATGAAACCGTGAGGATCGTTCCCCAGATGATGATGTTCGTTGCACCCCATCCGGTTGTGTTGGTCGCAATGAAGATCGGCACTGCGATGGTACCGATTATGATTGCGACCACAAGAAGTCCGCCTCCGAGCTCAATCGCTTCGTTCATCAGGCTTGCCCGAGCTTTCAGGTACTGTTCCTTCAGAGACATACCACATCACCTCTCGAATTATGTCAGAGTAATAATATAGATTTACACTATTTAAAATTTATCCCATTACGGGATCATCACAAATAATTTTTCAATTTCTGCGCGATTTGCATTACGAGAACAGCAAGGGCGACAATAGTTATTATTCCCCATAGGATGACAGATGATGTTCCCCATCCAGTAGTTGAGACGTTATAAAAAATAGGGAGGTCAATTGCTCCGATTAGAATTGCGACGATAAGCAGGGAACCCGCTATATCCATCGTATCATCAATCAATCCGAATCTGGCAATTAGGGGCAGCATTTTATCGGATGCTCGGCCAGGCCCCATATTTGACATGATAGATAATCGCCATCATCATTGCAGCGACAATGATCATTGGCATTATCCCCCATAGGAGTATGGAATAGGCATCCCATCCGGAGGTACTGACAGCAACAAGCTGGGGAATTGCCACTTTGCCGATGATGATCGCACCGACAAGCGATCCAATACCCAGCTCAATCAGGGTATCAATCAATCGGCATCTGAAAGTTCCATTCGGGAATTTTTCAGTACTGTATTGTCCGAAAATCCAAAGATAGATTAGGCATACACGATTTTTGAGATGCTTGTAAACCTCCTTAATTTTTTCAAACATTCAAATCACTCCTTAATAGAATAATTCCATATTACTCTATTTATATGTATTCCAATCAGTCCTCTCCTTTCACAGCATTTTCCCGGGCGTGTTGTAGAGTTGCTTCATCCACTTTCTGTGGTGGAATTTCAGGAGCTCTTATAGATCCTGAAGACCGAGTAGGTTGACCCTGCCGCCGGATATCCTGCCTTTGCTGCCGCTGTTCCTGTTGTCTTTTTACAGTATCGTCAATCCTGCGCTGCTCGGTTTTCACATCCGCCTGATGAAGAGATCTTTCAAGATCGCCTGATTGCTGCCCCATTGCTTCTCTTCGTAATCTGTCTTTTTCCAGCTGCTTCTGTGCTTCTTCTTTCTGCTTATGGATTTCCTGTGCGATTCGTTCTTCCCTCATTTTTGTATTGATTTCTTCGGCATTCTTCTTTCGTTCTGCCTCGTCTTTTCTTTGCTGTTCCTGCTTCTGGGCGCGCCCTCGCAGGTACTCTCCCGCTTTTTTCCCGATTACGCTGATTACTGATGGACCTGATGCTCTTGGCCTAGGACCATAAACAGGGCCGACACCTACATGTGGAAACGCTCTTCCTGAAGCTCTACCTGCACTTGGGTATCCCCGCCCTCTCGGATATCTCGAGAATCCTGATATTCTGGTACTTATCCTTCGTCCGGTTTCTCGGAATGCCGGAGCTACTGATACGCGTTCTCTGGGTGCCCTGATTGTTCCTGAGGGAGTTATCGTCCACGTCCCATCGGAGTTGTGCTTTGATCGAACACCAACGCCCTGCTCATGCAATGCTTTCAGGACGCGCGTTTTCTCCCGTTTACCTTTTGCAGTAAATGTTCCATCTGCATTTTCAGAAATTCCCTGCCAGTTGAATTCTTTTCTTGACCGTTTCTTCACCATGTCAATCTCCTTTTACTGCGGCGATCCTGGCAGCTTGTAGATCGTAATTCTCTGCTTTTTTCCTCCGGTACTGCGAAAAATCCTTTGCAAGTTTTGAGTCTTGATAGAGATCCCACGCTTTGATTGGATGCTCTGCGCGAGCTGCCTTCTGTGCCATACCAGCCTCTTCCTTGCCTTCTTTCTCGGCTTGCTTTGAATATCTGCGCTGTTGTGCGGATGTTGCCTTTAAATCGCTGATTTGTGCATTTCTCCCGGATTTCGTCTTTGCGGGTTTGATATCGGAGATCGGTTTTAATGTTGCTCCTGCTTCAGAAACATAGGCAGTGGGATCTTCCTTGATGTGATCGGATGCAATCCGTTCTGCGGTTTTCTTACCAGCCCACGGATGTTCTTTGCCTTCTTTGATCGATCCGATATGCTGCGCATAGAGTTTCGGATATTTCTTCCGTGCTGTGCTCCACGCGATCCGTGCGCCTCTGGCTTTTATTTTGGGATCTTCGCCTGGATTCTTCTCTCTCCATGCACCGTAAACTTTCCTGACTTCTTCCCTTATCAGTTCTGGCCAACCGTGAGTATTCGGGCTTTCATATCCTTTGTAAGTACCTCGTCCTTTCTTATGAGGCATATGCGCTCCTTAAAAATGAATGGGTTTGATAGAATATTAATGTTCTTACTTTTCAGCAACCGCTCAAAGCATAAAACAAACTGATTGAAATTGAGAGAATAAACGCATCGATGATGACAGCCCCTCCGATATTCATTATTTTATAGGTGAGAGATTCGGCGGATCTTGTCGCGTAATACCAGAGAATCACTATTGAAATGAGGATAGATATAAGCGGGATGAGTGTGAAAAGAGTGACAACTTCCAAAGGATAGGCACAACTTGGCATTGCATTGTATCTCTTTTACACTAATATAATATTTATCATCTCTTTCTCAACCAGAACAAGGGTATCCGCCTACAGCCAAGTACTGCCGGTTTTGATCCGACGACGACCTACCCTTATCTGGTTTTACAGAGGTATGAAATGGAAACAATTTTATAACCGTTCCCCCAATCGTGGGGGATCTCACCAATCCGGATTTCGGCTGGATCATCGCCGGTCATTTCAGAGCACCACGATAAGCACGAATCCAATAAGCAGGATAATTACCACAATAAGAATTATCCAGTAATACCATGGCCACCCCGGTTTTGCTTGAACCGGCGGCGGGATTTCCTGAATAATTGGTTCCTGAATAATTGGTGTCGGCGTTTTTGTTGGAATCCTGATCGTTGGCGGTATTGTCGGAGTTAGAGACGGTGTTGGTATTATTGGAGGATAAATGATCCTGAAGGCTAAATTATTATCGTTTGCATAAGGCAACCATTTTGCCTTTCCTGTTTCAGAATTGATAGTGTCAATATAACAACCATCCCATTGCCACCAGTTCCCGACTTTGTATTTCGCCGGATCGATATAGACCAGTTTAGGATTGATTGCGCCGCGTGTTTCGATGTAGCTAATGGTATTTACAATGTCCGGAGTACAATCCATTCCCTGTATTTTCCAGTCTTTCCACCATGCGAACTGTTTTGAAACTCCACTGACGTAAGTAAGATCATATGTTCCGCCTAAGTAAATCGTATCACCGGGTTTAACAGTATATTCTTTCGGATTGTTCTTCGGAGTTTCATTGTTGAAATAGAATACTTTGTTTTCTTCCGGCGGATGATCAGGTGAGAGAAGTTGATAATAAGTCCCATTTACGAGTGATGCTTGGACTGGTGCAAGAAAAAGGAAAATTATCAGTATTGCCAGAAAGGGGGGAATCCCGTTGAAACTATACCGTGCTGTTCTCACGAATTTTTGCTTCTCCGGTATTCCCATGCTTATTCTTTTCTTCATTCTATTTCACTTTTTCTCCTACTGACGAAGTTCATTTTCAACACGTCACTTTGTTATCTTGTGATTGTTCATATGTCCTTGCGATTTTCCTTAATCGAGGTAATCCGACTTTGAACTGCATGATTATTTGATGAAGGAACATTCCCCTTTTACGAGAAAATCAAGAAGATCAAGAAGTATCTGTTGCGGTTGCGGTTCGCCGGTCATGGTCGCACCTCAATCACTTCCACGGGCTTTCCAAGTTTTCGCATATACGCTATCATATAACTTGTACCACCAGATTTTCCATTCCAGAGAGCGATAAGTGCATCTGCATAGTCTCCCATCTCGCGGTTGCGGATAATTCCAGCACTACGACCGTATTTATTCCAAGCGGGAAGGAATTGTTTTATTGGTTTGTGATTCATTATAGCCCACATCTCTCCAATTTTATCTGCACCATTTGCTCCACCCGATACTACTTCGGAAATGTTAAAATTGCAATTTGATAAACAACTAAAAAGGATGTCGATATTATCCGTCGGGATTGTTCGACTTCCTGCAATAATGACTTTCATTCCTTTTCATCCCTCCCCTTGCGGGTGGAGTTCTTGCAATCCATAATGTTTAAGGATGATATCCATACATTCCTTGATGATCCTTACTTCACCGAACATTAGGTATGCTTCTCTGTCAGTTCCGGTTCGCTCATCCGATGGCGTTTCATAAAAGTTTTTCATACCTTCAAATCGCCCATCAATATCATCAATGATATCATGCAGAGCTTGTTTCAGCACCTTCTCCCGCTCGTTCTGTGCTGAACTGTGCGAGGCGCAACCAACTTCTGATGTATGATGCATTTGAGATCGCGAAATCCATCGTGGTTTCCCATCAAAATTAGAACACCATAATTCGGGTTCCCATCTGCACCCTTTCTTTGGTGCTGGTCTTGGCGTTTCTGAAAATTTCTTGCACGTCTCACATCGTTGCGGATGCGGCTCCATCATTGACTCACCCCCTCGAAATTATCTATTGTTATAAAGTTTCTTACTGGGTAATTTTTACAAAATGGGTTCACACAACACGCCCATCCCCAAGTAGGCATCTTAACAAGTCTTTGCCCACAACGACGACATTTTTCATTTGATTGGTTCGTCCAAGGTTTCATCCGCTCATCCCTCCCTCCCCTTGCTGGTGGAGTTCTGCTTTGTCAATTTTCAGGCAATCTCGGATTATCTCAATTTCAGAAATTGCATATTGCAATTCCTTATTCGTCATCGTTTTGCCTTTGACCGGAATATCCAATAAGATTTGAAGTCCCTCAAGTCGCCCTTCAATAAATTCCAACGCACCATCCAGCACCTTCTCCCGCTCGCTCTTTGCGGAACTGTGCTCCTTGATGATATTATAAAACGCTCCTGCCATACAGTTGCGTTCTGCATTTGGCATTTTCTCCCATTCTTCTTTCAAATCTGGCTGTTCTCCGATTCTACGGAATAATGCAATAATCAAATCTAGTTCCGGTTGTGGCTCCGTCATGGTGCTTCCCCCAACAGGCAGACTTCAAACTCGTTGTTCCCATCCTCATCGGCAAGCGTGTATTGCCGGGCTTCGTTCACCGTTGCCCGGAAGAAATATTCCTGATCGGTCGTATACCAGACCTCTAGGTTCTGGTCAAGGGTTTTCAGATGTTTGATTAGTTCACTGACGTTCATCGGTTTTCACTCCTCCTTTTTCAATGTCTGCAATCGCTTTGAGGATCGGATAGACTTGTTGCGGGACGACGGCATTTCCAAGACATCTAAGTCTGTCCACCCTTCTGGGAATCCCATCATCCACTCGGCAAAGGCGGGCTGCAACTTTAATCCATGATTCTTGCCAAGCTCTCTGCCCAACAAAGCATTGACCGGCACATTCTCCATCGTTCCCACATCTTTGTAATCCCTGGTTGTTACTGTTGGAAGTATCTTTATTGCAGTCGCAAGACCGTTGCCACTCGTTTTTGATGCTCCCTTCCGGTTGTAATTCCCGCATACATTTGGGGTTGGTAACAATGAGATCGTTCTGCTCAATGCCATTCCGTTGTCCTGTGAATTGTATTGGCATTTCTCCGAAGTCCGGCGCATGTAGTGTTTGTGGCATGAGGGGCAGATCACCAGACCGCGCCGGTATTTCCGATGGCACGTGCCGCATGCAGGCGTCATATTCTGCGGGTCGTAGTAGACTTCTTTGGTCAGGTACATCCAGTCCTCGTCGTGATGGGCGAGCGTTGCCGGGCGACCACAATAGGCGCAGGGTTTGCCCCGGATGGCTTCCGCCGCGATTGCCTGATACGAGGGATCTTCCCACCATTCCCGATGGAGTGCCTGTCTTCCGATCCGGGCTATCTCTGCCGGGCAGGTGGTGGTAGTCGGGGAGATCGCCTGCGTCATACGTTCACCGCGAACTCTGCATAGATCTCTATGCCTTTGTCAGCCCACTTGCGATCCGATTCCTTTTCTTTCTCAGAGAGGTCTTTATAGTCGGTGAGAATTTGACGCGACCAACGGATCACATTCTCGTCTCTCCCAAGATCTGGATGACCATCGAGAAGTATTTTCAGCATATATGCCGTCCAGTGCGCCCATTGTTCGTGTTCAAGAGCTGCTGCCTTCTCTCGCATCTCATTCCATTCTTCTTCGAGCGTCACGGCCACCGCCCCCAGCACAAGGAGATCCCCAGCATGAACGGCACCATCGACCCGATCACGATCCACATGGCACGCTC
>Ga0315296_10001180_pt1 | contig 22831 bp, 32 predicted proteins | sample YL17G14_18_MG_FD_203921 | JGI IMG/M metagenome (GOLD analysis project Ga0315296, IMG submission 203921) | Sediment microbial communities from Yellowstone Lake, YNP, Wyoming, USA - YL17G14_18 | ecosystem: Environmental > Aquatic > Freshwater > Lake > Sediment | place: USA: Wyoming | collected...
ATATTTATTGAGGGTGTTCCGGATTACATTGATTTTTATATTCAGACTCTCTGTAATCACAATATTATGGCAAATTCTACCTTTTCCCGATGGGGTGCGTATTTTAATGAGAATCCTGATAAGATAGTTTGCGCTCCTGCTGTCTGGTTCGGTGGCACTATTGCAAATGAGATAACAGATGTATTTTTAAATGACTGGAACTTTATATCATGAAAGTTAAATTTCATTACAACTATCCGATTAACTTAGATATTGACTGTAATAAAGAGGTTAATGTTTATATAGATCAATTCACACTGGAAGACATCCCGCCGGATTCATTAAGGATTGTCATCTTACAAGAGCCGTGGCGGTCGCCTATGGTCCCGCTGGTGCAGAAGTACGAAGGTTATTATAATTACGTCCTGACCTATCAGGAAGAAGTTTTATTGACTAATCCAAAAGCTCGGTTATTTCATTTTCCGAATACATGGGTTAAAGGTTATGAGCCGAAAAAAGAGTTCAGTGTTTCAACAGTTGTCGGAGGAAAAAACATACCTATATTGGAGGGTCACGAATTAAGGCATGAACTATGGAGAAACAAGGATATGATAACTATTCCAAAGAAGTTCTATCTTAGTGGGAACGCAAAGCATTTTCATACGTTTGTTCCGTGGAGTGAGGCGGATTATACCGGACAACTTGTTTTAGGTGCTTCAAAAACTCCTTTATTCGATTCAATGTTTCATATTGCGATTGAAAATACTTCAATAGCTAATTTCTTCACTGAGAAACTTGTTGATTGTTTTCAAACCCGGACGGTCCCGATTTATTATGGATGTAGGAATATTGGTGACTATTTCAATATTGAGGGTGGTATGTTTCGGGTGAATAGTGTTAATGAGATTATTGAGATATGTAACCAATTGACCCCTGATATTTATGAAAGGATGTTACCGGTTTTAAATAATAATTTTGAACGGTCAAATAAATGGTGCGATCAGATAGAGCAATTAAAAAATGGCTTAACTTTGCTACTGAAAAATGAGGGATATGTTTAATATTTTACCTATAAATGATTTAAAAGAACATTCAGAAGATTCGACCTGTGAATGTAAACCAAAAGTTATTTATGCAAATGGCGAAATGATTATTGTTCATAATTCATTTGATGAGCGGGAATTTATTGAAGAACTTTTAAAAACTGAAATGTAATGCCAGATAAAATCAAAGATAATGGCAAAATTTTGATACTTAAAGCGGAGGGATATATATGAAAGATCATGTAATAAAATTTCTAAGGTGGGTAAACAAAAACGCCACTCCACGAACAACTTCACGTAATAATATTTACAGGGCTTACTGGAAGCTTAATGATACGGGAGTTTTATATACTGATGAGGAACTATATGATTATTGGATTGAAATAACTAAACATGCCTGATACAAGCCTTGAATATCGCAATAAGTTTTTAAAACGTCAGTTGCAATATGACCGTAAATTCCGGGAAATATTCAATAAAGTTGCTGATGACTTTGCAAAATTAAGCAATGATCCGAATATTCGATTTTCAAAAGCTTTTAAATATAACAGCGCAATAAATAAAAAGATTGACATTATAATCGAGGCTTTTCATAAAGACGTTTTGGATTTGACTGAATTAGAAATTGAAAAGAGCTGGGGACTAAGTAATTCTAAAAATGATCAGATAGTCAAAGATTACCTTTCTACTATTGGCAAAATTAAGGCAGCGCAAAAGGCCGCATATTTTATGCCTAATATCCCGGCACTCAAAGCATTTATTTCCGGCAAGCACGGCACGGAGACACTTTCCGATTCAATTTGGCAGATAGCAAAACAGGCAAGGAATGAGTTAAAAATCCACCTCGGAATTGGCATTTCTCAAGGTGATTCAGCTCAGGTAATTTCAAGGCGTATTCGTCAATACCTCCGGGATCCAAATGCACTCTTCCGCCGTGTACGTGACAATAATGGAAGATTAATTGCAAGCAAAGCAATGATTGAAAACGCACCAGGCCAAGGAGTTTATAACAGTGCTTTCAAAAATGCTATGCGGGTGACACGTACAAATGCGAACCAGTCGTTCCAATTAGCTGACTCGATCCGTTGGAGACAATTAGACATGGTTATAGGTATCGATATTAGATTGAGTGCGCAACATCCTGAGTATTCATTCCCCGAGATATGTGAAGAACTTGCAGGAATTTACCCGAAAACATATATATTCATAGGCAATCATCCGCAATGTTTATGTATAGCAGTTCCGATATTAATGCCAAAATCTGATTTTAATGCATATTTAAAAGGAAATGAACCGCTAAAAGCAAAACAAATAACGGAATATCCGCCAAATTTTAAAGAGTTCTGGAAAGAGAATTTTGATAAGTATTCAAATTATAAGCAAATGCCGTTTATCATGGAAGAAAATTTGGAGGCAATAAAAAATATCCTGAAATAGGTTGATTATTCAGAATATTGATTAAATGAACGGCCAAAGCATTGAAATATTTAAAAAATAAGTTTATTTTTTTTCTTTATTATATTCCTTTATTCTTTTTACAGCATCCAATACAAAATCTTTATTTATATCACATCCTATAAATTTCCTATTGTACTGCAAACATAAATCTAATATAGTGCCTGATCCTAAAAATGGTTCAAAAACAATGTCATTTTCGTCAGTTGTTGCCAATAACAGCCTTTTGACAACCCTACTTGGAAATGTTGCAGTATGATTTTCTTTTGGTTCTGTGGGTATTACCCATACCTGATTATCTAATCGCATTTTACCACTTCTTCCTTTCACCATGATTGCTTCTGGATTGAATTTATATTTACCTTCTTTTGTAAAATGGAAAATATATTCAGCACTCTGCCTAACTCTGTCTTTTATATTTTCTGGCATTGGATTTGGTTTTTCCCATATAATTTGTTCTCGCCAGATATAACTCATATCCACTAATTTTAATGCTATTCTATAAGGTATTCCACTTAATGATTTGTTTTTTATTGTATTATGTCTTGCGGTAACGCTACTTATATTTCCCTGTTTCTCACTATCAGTTCCTACTCTTTTGTATGATGGATTTTTATTATTTTCCCAATGATTATGATGTGAACGTGATACACCACTTCCCATGTAACTATCTTGTATTACAAAAAATAATGAACCCTCTTTTTTCATTAAACTTAATAATGACGCATAAAGATTAACATTTTTATCAACATATTCTTCCAATGTTTCGCTACCAAACTCTTTTTTATCTCCTGTAAAATTTCTTTTCCCCCAATACGTAGGACTTGTTATAACAGATTGTATGAAATTTATTGGTAAATACTTTAAACACTCAAAAGCATCACCATAAAATAATGTTATATTTTCGTCAGAATATACTTTTTTTATTTTATTCATTTTCATCAAATAACCCTGGTTGATATGATTGCCCCATTAATCTTTTATAGTTATTTTCAAATGTTCTTTTGCCGGATGAGGTTTTTAATACTCCAACAACTTGCCAAATTTGTGATTTTATAGCTGGCAAACCAACATCTTCGCTTGTTGCTGAATGGTGTCTATATTTTCTATAACCCTTATTGTTTCAAAATCGCTTATTTTGAACTGACCTTTACCCCATAATTTTAGTATTTTTTTACTCATAATAAATTGATTTATTGTTGATTAAGCGACTGAGCTATCTATCATAAATTTACTGCCTTTATCTATGACATTACCGATTATATTTGTACCAGGTAACATACAAATGAAATTAGAATATGACTAAATTTGGTGTAAAGTTGTATATCATTACCTAAAGAATTACATAATCACCACATTTAAGCTCTGGATTTATTCAGGGTTTTTTTATTATCTGAAACTGTAATATTTCCTATTTAGTGATTTTAAATCCGGTTTTGGCGGATTTAATTTTGTTGCAATTATTTCTGACGGAGTTTCGTCCGCAATTTCGATAACCCAGTCACCGCCGGGCAATTTCCGTGCGTGGTGATGCGAGGGAAGCATCCCTTCGTCACAACGTCTAATTACAGTTTTTACAGATACTTTTTTCCCTTTAAAGAGAAATTTTTCTGAATACTCTTGAGGTGTAATTATCATAATACTGTCTATTGAAAGACAAAGTTACAACTTCCAAATGAATTGACAATATACTTTAGATTAATTTTGTCAAAAATATATTTTTTATGAAAGAGAAAATTTTGGCGTTCCTGAAAACCAAATTAATTGGGGTTCCGGACAGTTATTTAAATGGGGTTGCAGACACATTTAGCAAAACCATAAAAGAAGAAAAAGATATTGAGGCCACCTTTACGGATGGAATCATTGAGACACTTAAATATTCTGCTTCTCAACTTCAAATTGAAGGGGACAAGAGAATTAATCAGGCTAAATTAGACCTGAAGACATGGCAAAAGGAACACGGACTTGATGAAAATGGCATACCAATTAAAAAACCTGTTGGCAGGCCGCCGAAGAAGGACGTTGATTCTGATGATTCGGATGAACCAGATGAGAAAATAACTGCATGGGCAAAGAAAATACTCGCTGATTATACCGAATTAAAACAAAAAATTGATGCGCAAATTCAGGAAAAGACTTTAGCTGCATTATCCGAAAAGGTAAGTAAACATGTAAAGTTAAAGGATGTTGATCCTGATTGGCTTGTAGGACGTAATCTGATACCAAAATCAGAGGACGAAATTGAACAACTTGCTACCAATGTTTCTGAACAATGGAACACTTATAAACAAAAAAAGGCTGAGCAAGGGGTCATTATTTCAGTACCGCCAACGGGAGGCGGACAGCAAAGTGAGAAGTCAACGATTGATGCTTACCTTGATGAGAAGTTACCGTTACCGAAAGAGCCGCAAGGCAAAATATTAATTAAAAAATAATTTATTATGCAAACTTCTAAATCAACAGATACCGAAAGGAATTTAGCCGTTGAGCTTATCCTTGAGGATGTTCCTGGTGGGGGGACGATTGCGATAAGTGATCTACCTACTGCACAGACCGAGCTAAAGGCTGGGACGCTGGTAGCAGAGGATTCCGACGGGAAATGGCACGTCTCAAAAACTGCTTTGGTAGCAGGTGCATTACCGGCATCAGGAATTACAACTATAAGGGTTTATAATAACCACACATTCAAAGCAGGTGATCTACTTGGCACAGCAAGCGGAATTGGTGCATCAGGCGTTAGGATTACAACAATCGCTGCTTCAGGTGCAGGATATGACGTATTCACAATTAGTGCTTCAATGTCAGCAGTTATTCCTGTAAGTGGAATCTTAATTGAAAGTGCTACATCCGGATTTCCAAATGCTACTGCATGGCGTTATTCCCCGACTGCCGTCACTACTAATACCATTGATACAAATGCATCGGGTAATCTGGGATGCGGATTAGTAGTACGTGGCCGTGTACGTGAAGGCGAAATGCCTTATCCGATTAATGCAACTGTCAAAGCGTTGCTTCCTTTAATTCGTTTCGTTTAACCTTTAAAAAATAAAAGAAATGGAAAGATCAATTTTAAAAGAGTTAACGAAAATAAATGTTGAGGCATACGTTAACCGTCAGCGTGAACTGTTTTTGCAGAAACTTTACTGGCAGCAGTTCTTCCCACTAAAATATACCACTCAGTTAACATGGGAATCCCTTGCCGGGTCTGGTGGTAATCCTGTTATGGCAGATGTTATTGAATATAACTCATCTGCTCCTCTCAAGTCCCGCAGGGTCATTACCAAAACAACCGGGGATATTCCAAAGATCGCCCTCAAAAGGCAGATGGATGAAAAGGATATGAATGACTATAACATCCTGAAAGCATTATCAACAGGTGATGCAAACAGAAGTGCACTTCTTGACCTCGTGTTCAATGATATTGATTTCTGTTATACAGGAGTCATGGCACGTACCGAGTATCTTGCAATGCAGGCTCTTAGCTATGGGTCAATATCACTCACAACTTCCAATAACAATGGAATTGTAACCGAGGTTGCTTGTGATTTTGGCATCCCTACCGGGAATAAGACAGCAGCCGCACAGCTCTGGTCGGTTGCTTCGGGTACTCCGATGACTGACATCAGAAACCTTACAGATAATGCAAGGGCTTCCGGCTTCCCGCTTGAGTATATGTGTATGGATAGAACAGCATTTACAAGACTGCAGGCATCTACACAGGTGCAGGAAGAATGGGCTGTGCTCCGTAATACGACTACAAAAGCAACTCCGACTTTCGCAGATTTGAATAATCTATTTGAATCCAGACTTCTTCCGAAGATCATACTTGTCGATTCAAACGTGAGGTTTGAAAATGAATTGCATGCATTAAGCAACGTTGCAGCATGGAAAAATGGCTATGTGACCTTTATTCCGGATATAAAAGTCGGGAACATACTTCACGGTCCGATCGCCGAGGAAACCAGCGAATCAATTAGCAAGAAAGCCATTCAGGTCAAGCGTGATCATATACTTATCTCGAAATGGGCAGAATTGGAGCCCTTCGGCGAGTTTACCAAAGGTCAGGCAAATGCTTTTCCGAGGTTTACCGATGTGGATGGTATCTTCATCATGAAGGTTGACGCAGTTTCGTGGTCTTAATCATATTTTAACAGGGGAGTGGGATATTCCTGTTCCCTTTTTAATAAAATTAAGATGACAAATTTGGAGGCAATAAAGGCAAAGTTGAATTATCCACTTTCGGAAAATGCTTTTATTCTGGCATTACAAGATAGGGGACTTACTTCAGCCGGTATCTATTCAAGTTGTGAAGCCTTTGATCTGGCTTATGCTGATGCGATCACTACATTGGTAACAGCTCCGAATGTCACTGAAGGGGGTTATCAGATCAGTTTAACTGACAAGACATCTCTTTTAAATTTGGCAGCCGGGATTTATATAAAATACGATAAAGTGAATCCGATTAGTTCTTTGAAAAAAACGGCAACTTTTGTACAGCGATTCTAATGAATCAATATCCTGATAGTATTGTCGTAACTACTTCCGCATCCGGTTCGCAAAATGCAAGCGGGGTGTGGACGGCGGGGGCAACAACTGATTATACTTTCGATTGCCGGGCAGAAGTGAACGGCACGGGGAAAAAGATAGCCGGGTCTGATGGGTCATTGACAGAATATTCATTTGATGTCTTTATGCCTGTTACAACGGTCATAATACCTCCGGGGTCTGATTTTGTTCTTACTGCACTTTCAAATTGTTCGATTACGGGTAAGGTAAAACGGGCTTCAAATGGTCAGTTAAATTCAAGATTATGGCTTTAAAGAGTAATTTCAACGAGGCTAAGTCGATGAAGGATGTTGAAAAACAGGCCGATACGTTATATCAGAAGATCATCAATGCATTTATTTATGATGCAGAGGCTTTTATAGCCAATGCACGCGGACAGATGCAGGATCATGCAATGGGGACTTATAAGGATCAGACGACAAACCTTCGTAATTCAATCGGTTATTTTATTTTCCATAATGGAAAATTAGTACATGAAAAGAATGAGATTGTTACAAATAAATCAAAGGTGGAGGAACTTATCAAGCCTTCGGGATTTCAGATGATTCTTATTGCAGGTATGAATTATGCATCGTACGTTGAGTCGAAAGGATATAATGTTATTTCTTATCAGGCAGATGTTTGTATGATAGATTTGGCGTTACATCTCGAAAAGTTAGAAATAATCAAAGAAGAAACTGCGGCACAGATGGAAGAGACTTTTAATCCTTAAATAAATGAGAAAAGGTACGAAAATTTACCATTGCCACGGCAAGGATAAAGGCAAGATTTTGAGCAAACATAAAACTGTTGTGAAGGCTAAGGCAGCACATAGGGCAATAATGGCTAATAAGAAAAAAAAGAGATAAATGTCTGATTATAAAACAACAGATTATATAATAGGGGTTATTTATTCACTTTTGGGATCGATTACGAAACCAAAATTCCTGAAAACAAAACCATCAAAATCAACTGCACCGGAATACGTGGTTATTAATTCTCTGTCTATAAATGCTAATGTAATGCAAAAGTGTTATGTCAATGTGAATTATCATGTTAAAGATATAGATGGGGGACCGGGAATAGGATTTATGCAGGATGCTACAAAACTTGAGGCCGGATCAGCATTAGTTCTGGCGGCATTAAAAGAAGTTTCAACAACTGCTTATCTCATTGATTTTGAAAGTCAGGAGACAATTCGAGAAGAAGGACTTGGAGAACATTATTCAAATTTAAGATTTAGTTTCAAAAACATTAATAATTAAAAATATGGCAGTTTATTTATTTGGAGTAAAATCCGTCAAATACGGAACAGCAGCAACAGGAAGTAATATGCCTTCTGGTACAGCATTGACGTCATTACCGGACACAGTAAAAGGAACAGTAAGTATTGAGGAAAGTACGGGGGCTACTGAAAAATTTTTTGTCGATCAAAAAGCAGCACCTATTAAAGTTATAAAGACTGAAGAGAGTGAAGTGTTGGCAAAGATGCAATTTTATGATTTGACATTTACAACAGTTGCAGCGCTCAAGGGTGGTACGGGAAATAGCTCAGAATACATTCCCGCAACCGGGTTTTCGCAGATTGAACTGGCTCTTGAGATCGAGACAAATTCGGGGCATAAGTTTCAATTCTATAATGCTTTTATCGAGGCTCATCTCACAGGAGGTGGTGGCAGGGATAAGATGTTCGCTTTGGAATTGAATGCTATCCCGCAGATGACATTAGACAATACTGGTAGCTGGAAGATTAGAGTGGTTTAATTAAGAGCCTCTGAATAAGAGGCTTTTTAAGATGAAACAGCAAGTTTCAAATATCCTACTCGGACGTCCCGGCCCAGCTGATTCATTCCGTTTAAAATGGGGTTGGTTTACTTTTAAATTGTCTATACGGCCAATATCAACAAGACGGTTAATTAAAATCAGCGGAGAGATATGCCAGATAAGAGACTTTGAAGATGAGAACGTATCTTATTTTCAGGCACTCATGGAACATGCCAAAGATGCTGAATTTATCAGTCGGGCTATTGCGATTGCAACAGGAACACGGTTTGTCAGAATAGTGACACATGCAATATCCAAACTTCCGAATAAAGATCAAAATACTCTCTTTAAGATTGTCATCAAAAATTCAGATGCGGAGATTTTTTTTTGGAATATGGCATTGGCCAGAAAGATAAATATACTGAAGAAGAAACCGGAGTAGCAAAAGGAGGTGTTAGTCTTTTTGGTCGCCTTGCAATGTACCGGACAAAATTACATTTAACCGAAGAAGAAGTCATGAATAAAAGTTGGATTGCATTGCAGATTGAAAGTGCTGATTTACCCTGGTGGGATTTTAAGGGGAAGAAAGTGATTATTGGCAAAGAGGCAAATGATTATCTTGAAAAATATATAAAATAATGTCAGAAATTCACTTTTCCGCCGATTTAGACTCCTCCAAATTAGAGGCAACCATCAAACAATCAAATAAAACTATTTCCGATTGGTCTAAAGATGTTGAAAAGGCAGGGGGTCAAGTTGACCAATCCTTTAATAAGCTCGGTAAGTCTTTTAAAGATACAATCAGGGAACAAAAAGAGCTCATTAAATCTATCGAACAGGATGTTAAGGCTTTGCAGAAGGCGTATGATGATGCGGCGGCTGGACGGGCAAAACAAGCTGTGGGTGCTGAATTAAGATCGGCAAAAAAAGCACTGGCTGAAGAGCAGGGAATTTTACTTGGATTACAAAAACAGCAGATAGCAGCAAATGAAAAAGAAGCTGAATCACAGGAAGGGATCATCGGAAAGTTAAAAGGATGGGCTTTAGGACTCGTGACTGTTGGCGCTGCATTGAAAATTGCAAAAGGTATAATTGATTCAACTGAAGCATCAGCAACCGCATTTGAAAAAGTAATTGCCGGAGCCACTTCAGCAGTCGGATATTTTTTTAAAGCGATTGCATCCGGCGACTGGACTAACTTTTTTAGCGGTCTGGGGAATGCCGTGAAAGGTGCAGTGGAGTTTGTCGATACGATGGAGAGGCTTAATAACAGGCTGAATGAACAACAAATAAAGTCCTCTGAGATTGATATACAGATAGCGGAACTGCGGGATAAGACTTACGATAAAGATGAGGCAAATAATGAAGAAAGAAAAAAAGCATTAGCGGAGATTGTTAGATTACAAGAGAAGAAATATAAAGCTGAAGCAAAATTAGCAGAGGAAACCTATAATGCGAACCTAAAAAGAGCTGCCAGCGATAGCGGATTATCAGAACAGCAGATTAAGAATTTCATCAAAGAATACAGTTCATTTGAGGACTTGATTGAAATAGGTGAGAAGTATAATAAGCTTCAAAGGTTAATGTTTATGCCGGGGGTAACTAACATGTTTCTGGATGAACTGGAAAAAGAAGTGAAACTGCTTGGACCAGGTGCTGCAGAGGCGGGGAAATATGTAAAGCAGGTTGGAAAAATAACAATAGAAACAAGAAAGCAGTTAGCTGATTTTGCAGTCAAAGCAAATGAAGCAGAAGCAGCATTTGGTCAGAAGAATCGGAGGGATAAGATGCAACTGGCCGAAGTTACTAATAAAATAAATTCCGAAGCAGAGGCAGCAGCAAAAAAAGCACAGGAAGATACTGAAAAACAAGCAGATTTAAACTTTCAATTAGTCGAACAGAAAAAATTACTGGAAAAGGCAGTTGTTTCCGGCAATGAAAATGAAATAAAGGCTATTGCTGCAAAGATTGTTTTATTACAGCAAGAATTGGCATTAAGAGAAAGGCTCACAACTCAGGCTATTGGAACTGCAATAATTAGGGAAGCTACGATTTCAAAGATAACAGGATTTAAAATACCAACATTGTTACCTGGAGGGATAAAAGCTCCGAGTACTTTGGCTGAAGTTTCGCCATATGATACAGGAGCAGGAGATTATATCCCAGGTACAGTAATGCTTTCTAAGCAAGGATGGGCTAAACAGAAAAAGGATTCTGATGAATATAATAAAAATGCGGAAGAATCTCTTAAAAGACAATTAGAATTAAGGAATCAAATAGTTAATGCCGCTGCTAATTTAGTTTATCAGATCGGTCAGGCAGTAGGTTTGCAGGATAAAGAACTCGCTCAATTAGATAGTTATCTGAATGCATTTTCTCAATTTGCATCTGGTGATGTTGTCGGAGGTGTAATGAGCATGGTATCTTCTGTAATAATGTCATTTCCGAGTGCTGCTGAAAAATATGCCAATGAAATAGAAAGACTTAACGGGTTGTTAGAGGAACAGCAGAGATTAATCGAATTATCGGAACGTAAAGGAGGCAAAGGAACAGCCCTTGCAGGTGTCACTGATATAGCACAACAGACATTAAAAGAAAATGAAGAAGCTCTTGCACAGGCAGAATATAAATTAAGGCATTCCCGTGGAGGGATATTTTTCAGTAAGAGGTGGAAGGACGTTGAGGAGTTAACTCAGGCCGTTAAGGAATCAAAAATAGCAGTTGAAGAAGCACAGCAGGCTTATGATGATTTCATTACAGGCGGAATAACTGAAAATACCATTGCCGATGTTATTGCTCAGGGATTTCAGGAAGGGAAAACATCAGTTGATGACTTTGCCGATTATATGAACCAGGTACTTATAGATGCTGTAATGAATGTATTTACAGATACATTGCTTTCAAGTCCTAAAATGAAAGATTACATGGAGTGGCTTAAGGGTGCAATGACGGGGGGTATCACTGATGCAGAAAAAGAAGAAAATGCCCGAAGGATAGCAGAGATAGCAGCAGAGAATAAAGCAGCTTATGAAGCGATGACAAGCGGGTTAGATATGAGAGGGAATATTGCAAATATAGGAATGGTAGGAACACTTCAAAGATCGATTACGGAAGAGACCGGAACGGAACTTGCAGGGCTTTTTAGAAGATTTGCGGACGATAATCGTACAACAAAAGATTATACTTTGGCAGGATTAAACCATTTGGTCGGGATAGAGAAAAATACTTATGGCAGTTGGCAAGAACTTTTAATAGTTAATACAAAATTAGATTCTGTTATAGCAAATACAAGAGCGCAATATACTTCACCACTTTCTTAATATTTTGTATCTTTGATTATGAAAAATTCAGGAATATATAAAATTCAGTCAGTCATAAAACCGGAACGATTTTATATTGGCAGTGCTGTTAATTTTAAAGATCGTTGGAATAATCATATAAGTCAATTAAGAAAAAATATCCATCATTCTAAAAAACTCCAAAGGCATTATAATAAGTATGGTGAATTGGATTTAGTTTTTATAATCACTGAACCATGTTTCCCTCAATTCTTAATTATTCGTGAACAATATTATATCGATACATTAAAACCTTATTTTAATATTTGTCCAAAAGCTAATAGTCAATTAGGAATCAAACGATCAAAAGAGGTATGCAGAAAAATGAGTATATCGATGCAAGGGAAAAATAAAAGTAAGGGTAGGATAATGAATGAGGAGACAAAACAAAAAATAAGCATAGCTAACAAAAATAAACATTTTGGGCCACTTTCAGAAGAACATAGAAAAAAACTAAGTATGGTAAAAATTGGAATGAAACTTTCAAAAGAACATTGCAATCGTATAAGTGAATCTAAAAAGGGATATATAATGTCAGAAGAAACAAAGCGAAAGATAGGAAAGGCAAATAATGGTAATAAAAATTGGTTTGGGAAACGTCATTCAGAAAAAGCGAAACAAAATATGAGGGATGGATGGGTTTTGAGAAAATTAAAAAAGGCATCATAATAATATGTACAAACTTGACGGATTGGACTTATACAATACTTACAATATACGGGCAGGTCATGCACCGGGTTCAAATATTGCGATTCAGAATTGTTTTAATATGCCGGAAAGAACAGGGGATTGCTTTCATGAATGGGGGGATACTGATGGCATAGAGCCTTATACCGATTCAGAAGATATAATGTTTAATGGAAGAGATATTTTTTTCTCAGGCTCAATTATCGGCACAAATTCAGTTGTCAATGATAATATAAAAACATTTTACAAAGCCATTAATGCAGCAACGGGGCTGAGTGTATTTGAAACGCCCTATATGAGTGCTTCCGGTTATGTTAAGTCAGTAATCCCTGAAGTATTAAACGGCGGTGCTAAGATTGTAATGACTTTCCGGGAACCGGTAGTAACACTGACAGGGATACTTCCGGCATCAGGTTTGAGTAACTGCACTATTGACAAAATACCTTTTTTATCTTTTGGATTTTATTTGTCCAAAGCAGAGGCACTTCATGACTTACCAGAATTAAAAGAACAATTTTTCACGAAATACGGAGCAGAGAGTTATCAGATCGTAAAACGTAAAAATAAGACATTGGACTTTAATGGTTTTATTATGGGAACTTCACTGGCTGATTTTAAGACTAAAATATCAGCATTATATAAATTATTTTCTTCATCCGGGACCAGAAATATAAAGATCAATGATGAGATAAATGTGGATTGTTTTGCTACTGAGGGTTTTAAGGTCAGCGGGATATATCTTTATAATAATCTTACAATTGCAAATTTTATGGCAAATTTAATGGCTGTAAATGTGAATTATATCAATGAATTAGCTAATGAAGACGGGGTATTAATTACTAATGAAGACGGTGTACAAATTTTAATTTAAAAATCATGGCAACCAAAAAGTTTTCTTCCGAGTTAAATAGTCGGGGTACTGTAAAGATTACCGATAAACTCATGATACAGAATATTGACACGGGAGTTGTTGAATATACCACAGTTCAAGAGTTACTTGCTGCACTTGCTATTTATGGCAACGTCGGCATCGGGACGACTGCACCAGGAAAAAAATTACAAGTGGGTGATGGTACTGCAGGAGTTGAACGAATAAGAATTTATGGAAATGCTACCGCAGTACTTGATTTAAATGTTGCGGTGGATGATGCCGCATCTCGTAATTGGAGTTTAGTTACAAATATTGATGATTATGGAGATTTTGCAATTAGTCAAAGTACTGCAAAATGGGGGGATGGATATGGTGGGACACAAAGATTGCATATTAAACCTAATGGCAACGTTGGCATCGGGACGATTATACCTACTTCAAGATTGCATGTTGTGGGATTGCCAGAATATAATGACAATGCTAATGCTGCTGCCAGCGGACTTACAGCCGGAGCATTTTACAGAACAGGTGATTTGTTGAAGATTTGCCATTAAGAGAAGTTGTATGACAACTCTAACTCTATATCATTAAAAACTAACAAGAAAGTAGCATGAATACTTTGGAAATTTTCAGACCGCCGACTACTTCGATTGTAGTTATTCAAATTGACGAGAAAACGGTATTTTCTAAAAAATTGATGGGCGAACATATTATAGTTTCTGAATTTATTTCATCATCTATTTTACCAATTCAGATTGGAGATTATATAATTTTTTTAGCCGAGAATTATTATATCAATAGACTCCCTTCGATTGAGAAGATAAATAACAATACTTACAAGTACCAAATTCAATTTGAATCTACCGTTTATAATCTTAACAAGAAACTGATTATTTCCAGTGATTTATTGGCGGATTTTTCATACAATGGTACGGCATCTGATTTTATTACGTTAATAATTTCAAATATCAATGAGATTGACGGTACTCCGGCTTGGTCATTGGGGACAATTGACACTACAATAGAGAGAACGCTTAGATTCACAAATGAATCCTGTCTGGCGGCACTTAAAAGAGTAGCTGAGGCATTTGATAAAGAGTTTGAAATAGCCAGTAAATCAATAAGTTTAAAATCATCAGTTGGTGCAGATACCACATACCGTTTTGAATATGGCAGGGATTTGGGACTTTATAAACTTGAACGCCAGCAAGTACAGGATCAGAATATAGTTACAAAAGTCTATGGATTTGGAGGTGAAACGAATATACCGTCCGGTTATCGCGATGGAGCAAAACGATTAAAATTTACAGCCGGCAGCGGGACATTAACAAAGAATACTACTTTATACGGGACTATTGAAGGACAGTTTACAGATAATGATATTTACCCTAATCGGACAAGTACATTAACGACGGTGAACTATGCTGCTGCCAGCGGATGGAACGCAAATACGGATTATCTGGTCGATTCTGCAATGAATTTCAATCTGAATAATAATATTATTGCAGGGCAGACAGCAAAAATAGTATTCAAGTCGGGCGATATTGAAGGAGTAGAATGTGAGATTTGGAAATATGATAATAATGCTTCGGGATTTTACATTACTCCATTTACTGATTCAGACGGGTATGTTCAGCCGAATGCAATCGCACATCCGCACGCGGGAGACAGTTACACGCTTGTTAATATCTCACTGCCTCAATCTTATATAGACACGGCAGAGACAACTTTGCAAGTGGCTACACAGGCATATTTGGATGAGAATTGTATTCCGATGGTAGTGTATGCCATTGAGATTGATCCTAAATATGCAAGCAGTATCACTCTTGATCTGGATGCCGGGGATAAAGTTACAGTTGTAGATACCGCTTTAGGAATTAATTCCCTTATCCGGGTTAATAGTATTGAATTTCCACTGGTTGATTCTTATCAGATAAAAGCTACTATTGCCGACTTTATTCCTTATACGCTCCAGGAAAGACTTATAAAGTCTGCAATTTCCACACGCAAAGAAACCGTATTTGTTGATCGGAGAGTATCTGAGCAGGCCCGTAGAAATACTGTCAACCAGAAATCATTAAGAGACCTGCTTTTCGATACAGATATGTATTTTGATCCTGTAAACTTAAAACCATTAAGTATTGAGACGGCTTACCTGGCAGTAGGTACAAAGTCGAGAGATTTCTGGCTCTCAAATGTAACTATTAAAGCAAATTATCTGTCAGATGCGAATAGAATCTATATCAGTGCAGGATCGCTGATACATCTGCAAATAGAGATTACCGGACTTGGTTATACGTGGGTAATTGGATCGGCACTGGATCAGGCTTCACTTACTCCTGCTTCAGCTTATTATCTTTATGCAAGATGTTCAAAAGCAGCATTAACAGGTAATTGGGTTTTATCAACAAGTCAGATAACAGTTGAACAAGAGACTGGTTATTATCATTTTCTTGTAGGAATGCTTTTTGCCGTCGCTGATGGATGGAGAAATTTTGACTTTACTAATGGCATGACTTATATAAATGGGAATACAATCACTACTGGAAAGATACAGTCTATTGACACGAATAATTACCTTGACCTTACCAATAATAAATTTAAAATCGGCAATGCGAGCGGATTTGTTGACTGGAATGATAGTGCTTCTGGCGTGTTGACAGTAAAAGGAGCTGTTGTATCAGATCTCGTGATGGCTGAATATGCTACTATTGAAAATCTGGCTGTGCAGTATTTCAACGGTATCCCTGTCCTTGCTGGTGATCTGGACGGGACAGTTGTAAATACCCAGGCTAATTATCCTTTATCTGCTCAATGGGACTCTGGTTTTTATTATGTGATAGATGATAAATGTTCTAATGTTGCTATTAATTATATATCAAATGCTTCTGGCGTAAATCACGAACCTCCGAATGTCGAATATTGGGATGTTGATCCAAATCAGCCAGTAGCTCGCATTGATACAGTTACATTAAATACAGGGACATCAGGAACAGCGAATATCCTTTGTGACGGCGTTACTAAGTTAGCTACTTTCTTTAACTCATATACTGAAACTGCTACTGCATTTGCAGTCTTATATGCAGCTGATTATCTAACAGGTGGTGTTGTGGTTACTTCATCCGGGGCAGATATTATTTTCACAGCTCAAACAGCTGGAGTGAATTTTACAGGTAACACAACAATAACTAATGTGGCAAATAAATGGAAAGGAGCTGTTAATATAGAAGGTAATGATATTTGGGAGAATGAGGAAGATAATGATGATTATGGGGTGGTTAAAATTAACCAGAAAGGATATCATGGAGGAGTTACAAGAAGAAGAATAACAATAATCGGCGGGGGACTTGGTTATTCGGTTGCTATCTTTAGCCCTACAGAAAAACCAGCATTTGCACTTCGACCCGGATTAGATATTAGAGTTGGTGCATTATCAGTCCCTCGATTGACGACTGCTGAAAGAGATGCTTTTACTGGAGAAAATGGTATGATAATTTATAATACCACAACCGGACATTTTCAGGGTTATGATCAAAATTGGTATAATATAACATTAAGTTAACTATGAAAAAACTATTATCAATTTGTCTATTAGTTATTTGTCTTTTCAGTTGCGAAAGAAATGATTGTCAAATATGTACAGTATATGCGCCGGAAACATTAATTATACGAACCTTTATAGTTTGTGGAGATGAAGTTGTCGAATATCAAAATAAGAAAAACATCGAAATAATTGACGGGGTAAATATAATAACAAAAACAACTTGTATAAAATATTAATATTTTGACAAATAAAGTATAACTGTAATAAAATTATGGCAACAGCATTAAATATAAAACGAGGCAATCCGTACGATGCTACGATAACAGTCACAAATGCATCCGGTAATCCTTACGATCTGACTGATAAGACTGTATTTTTCACAGTTAAAAAATCAATAGATACGGGAACAGATGATTCATTGGCAGTGATTACTAAGAACATAACATCTCATACTAACGCCAGTGGGGGAATAACTACATTGGCATTGACAGCATCACAAACAAATATTGTTCCCGGCGATTATAACTGGGATTTAAGAATATATGCCGGGTCTCCTTTGGTGCAACTTAATACAACTTCAGGGGCTTGTAACATCATAGAAATTATAACTAAAAGAACTTCATAATGGCAGACAATATAAGTGTACCAATAACAGAAGAATCCATCACAGTAATTATATCAGAAGGCGTTACATGGGACGGTATTTCCGGCAAACCTACAGCCGTTGCTGAAAGTAGTTTTATAGTTAGTGATGCGACTCCATTCAGTTGGTTTGTTAAGACACTTGCTCAGGTTAAGACAATACTCGGATTAAACTTAGCAGTCCAGACAATCCCTTTTGCTATTCCGCTGGCTATTGATGTCACGACTTATAAAGATTGGAAGTGTACCACTGCATCAGGTGATACGACTCTTAATATAACAGGTGAAGCAGACGGCGAGGCTGGCATGGTTGAAATCTATAATTCTGCCAGTGGTGTTATTACTTTAGGTACGATGTTTACAAAGAACGCAGGAGGTGGAACGATGGATTCAGCAGCCAGCGGTGATAATATTATTGCTTGGACAAAAAGCGGTAGTGATATAATTTTTTCAATCAGTCAAGTATCTTAGATAAATTGAATATCTTTATATTATGAAGATCAGTGGCATATATAAAATACAGTCAAAGATTAAGCCAGAACGATGTTATATCGGAAGTGCTGTTAATATTGATTATAGGTGGAAAGTTCATTTATATGATTTTAAAAAAAATAAGCATCATTCAATTAAACTTCAAAGGCATTACAATAAATACGGTAAACAAGATTTAATATTTATTATTGTTGAGCTTTGTTTTCCTGAATTTCTAACAGCCAGAGAACAATATTATATTGACACATTGAATCCATTTTTTAATATTTGCAAAATTGCAGGCAGTTCTCTTGGGATAAAAAGATCAGAAGAAACTAAGCAAAAATTATCTATTGTTAGAAGAAGAAGAGATCCACATTCAATTGAAACTCGTAAAAAAATGAGTTCATCTAATATAGGAAAACATTATAGAGTGGCATCTAAAAAGACAATATTAAAATTGAGTGAATCTCATAAAGGTAAAATACCTTGGAATAAGGGTATTAAGACAGGACTTCATCCTAAGAATACATTTCAAAAAGGACATGTGCCTTTTAATAAAGGGAGAAAGATGTCTGAAAAACAAAAGGTTAATAGTGGTAGAAAAAAAGGTTTCATTCCTTGGAATAAAGGGAAAAAACTTTCTCCCGAATCTATAATAAAAAGAGAGAAAACAAGAGCAATTAACAGAAAATTAAAAATTGCATAACTGTATGAGAAAAGATCAGTTCATAAAACGGTGGATAGCATCTGCTTTCTCCTGGTCGTCATGGTGGGCGAAACAAACCGGTAATATTGCCGCATCATGGGTTGAAAGTAACAGAGAAGGAGAAGGATGTATGTATTATCTTATCACTCAGAACATAGATAACGATTATAAGAATTTTTTAATGTATAACTTATTAATAAATATTTAAATGGCAAACGCACCACGATTTACAAAGACAATCGTAGCAGTCCCTATCGTCAAGATAGCCGACACTACAAGAGTAACTATTTACGCTGCAAATTCAACGTATGATACTCGTATTACAGGTATTAATATTTCGACTGATGATACCGCACCGGGAAATGCAAAGTTGGAGATATATGATGGTATTAATTATTACCCGGTCAGGACTACTGTTGTACCTTTAGGTTCCGGGGTTACAGTATCAGTTGAACCTGTTGGTTTAATAGCACTTGCTCCTATTGTATTCAGAGAACGTGATGCCAATGGAGTGACTATTTTAAACTTACCAAAAGGAAATAGTTTACTGATTACAATGAGTGCTGTTACTGCTGGTAAGTTTTTCTGGGTACTTGTTAAAGCAGAATTATACGACTAAAATGAACCCTATGCAAGAATCAGGTAATCATACTGGATTAAAAAGTAATGATAATCTTTCTCTTTGCCGATTCCCCGCATGGCAGAATACCGGTAATTTTGAAAGGATAAGAAAGGCATGTAATGGATTGCCGGGAGGGGGGACAGATATAATCACTACACTCGGTGCTGCAACGGGTTATTATGGCGGTGTTCTTGCCCCTAATGGCTCTATTTATCTTATACCTTATAGTGCTACTACAATTAAGAAAATAGACACCAATACAGATGTGATCACTACATTCGGTGATGCAACTGGTTATGCCGCCGGTGTTCTTGCCCCTAATGGCTTTATTTATCTTATACCTCTTAATGCTACTACAATTAAGAAAATAGACACCAATACAGATGTAATCACGACTCTTGGTGCAGCTACCTTGTATGCCGGAGGTGTTCTTGCCCCTAATGGCTCTATTTATCTTATACCTCTTAATGCTGCTACAATTAAGAAAATAGACACCAATACAGATATAATCACTACACTCGGTGCTGCAACGGGTTATTATGGCGGTGTTCTTGCCCCTAATGGCTCTGTCTATCTCATCCCTCAAAGTGCTACTACAATTAAAAAGATTGATCCTCAAACAGATGTAATCACTACACTCGGTGCTGCAACTGGTTATATTGGCGGTGTTCTTGCCCCTAATGGCTCTATTTATCTTATACCTCTTAATGCTGCTACAATTAAGAAAATAGACACCAATACAGATGTGATCACTACATTCGGTGATGCAACTGGTTATAGGGGTGGTGTTCTTGCCCCTAATGGCTCTGTCTATCTCATCCCTCAAAGTGCTACTACAATTAAAAAGATTGATCCTCAAACAGATGTAATCACTACACTCGGTGTTGCAACTGGTTATATTGGCGGTGTTCTTGCCCCTAATGGCTCTGTCTATCTCATCCCTCAAAGTGCTACTACGATCAAGAAAATAAATGTTTCTAACAATAATGTTGACCAAAATATGTGTCTTTCACGATATTTTAATAAATTTTAATGAAAAAATTAATCTTAATATTTCTTTTAATTGATTTGTTCCTTTCACTTTCAGGGCAGACTTTTGATAATATTTATGTTAAAGAAAGAAAGATTCCTGAAGCAGTAAAAGTTATTACTGTTTATACAAGTTCAATAATTCTTAATGCGGTGGGTGACGGGTTGAATGATTCCGGTGAGAAACAATGGGGACATCTTTGTAATGCTGTTTCAACAGGATTATTGCTTGCTTCACCTTTTATTATTGACTATGAAAAGGCAAAATGGTTGTGGTATTTAACAAGTTATACAAGTCTCAGAATTGCGTTCTTTGATTACAGTTACAATTTAACAAGGGGCTTACCGCTTAATTATATCGGTGGTACAAGTACGTGGGATAAGATTTTGGGAAAGATGAATCCGCCGAATACCTATTTAGGCAGAGGAGTGGTTTTGATTGTTGGTATATCAATTCCTATAAATGAATTAAAACGAAAATGAAAGAATCTGAAATACATAATCTGGTTGACAGAAAGCAGATAAAGTAAAATGACAAAACAGGAAGATAGCATAATCATCAGCCTTGTGGACAGGGTTTCAAGAGTAGAGGAAAAAGTCGGAAATCTTGTCGTAACAGTTAATGAAAACTCACAAGAAATCAAAGCTAATACGACTGTAATAGCAAATCTTATTACGAGTCTGACAAGAGAAGAAGGACAAAAGAAAGGGATAAAAAACGAGCGGAACAGGATTGAGAAAAAGCAGTTGACTAATTGGCAAAAGACTGCAATAATAATTTCTGCAATTCTTGGCATTACCATTGTTTCATCGAGTTGGATTTTACATTTTATTAAATAAATATCATGTCTCAATTTAGTACAATATCCAAAGAACGATTAGATACATGTCATTTGGAATTACAATTATTATTCAATTATATTATTCAGTTTTATGATGTCTCCATTATTTGTGGTTTCAGGAATAAAGTTGATCAGGAGGCAGCTTTTAATGCAGGAATATCAAAAGTTCATTATCCTGGCACTCATTCAACAAAACCCTCTATTGCTGTTGATGCAGCACCTTATGAAAAAAATAATATTGATTGGGGCAAGCTGCAATCTGCTTTTTTTGCGGGATATGTAAAAGGATTTGCCGATATGCTTTATAAATTCGGAATTATGAAACATAGGATTCGGTCAGGCGCAGATTGGGATAATGATTATGACATTGATGATACGACTTTCTGGGATGCTTGTCATATGGAGTTGATACTATCAGATGAAGAAAAATCACAATTAAAATATTACGAAAGTTGAGAATCTCGACTATTTTTAAACTATATTTAATACTGAAAAAAATAAAAATATTTATCTTAAATTTGTTTAAAATTAAATGATATGAAACTTTATAAAAATTATGACATTCATCCGGCGAATTATGACAAACCGACTCCAAGATTATTAAAACGAATTGCAGATTTTCTTCTGGCTACTATTTTAGTAGTTAATCCTTTAATATTTTCTATTCCTGATTTCCAGGGCAAAGAATGGATCATTTGGAGTTGGAATGTATTTATTATTCTTTTTAAATTTGCTACCAAAACAGTAACAAAAAAATGAAAAGTATTAAACAATATCTTATTGTCTTTGTAATTATATTCATTTTTGCTTTTGTTGCCGGATTGCAAAATAAACGAATAAAGATACAAAATGATAAAATCGTAAGATTGACTAACAATATAGAGCAATTATTGCAGGAGAATGTTACGCAAACAACCCTGTTTTTAATTCAACAGGAAGTGATGGGGCAAATCAAGTTTAAAAGAGACAGTCTTGCAAACCTTCTTAAAATACGTCCTGCGACTATAATAAAATATATTGAAACAGTAATTATTCAACATGATACTTCTCTTATTGAAGTGCCTGTTTTGATTGCCGGACAGAATTTTTGGAAGATTTCCGATATTGATAAATGCTTTACCTGGAAGGCAGATGCATTTCTTAAAAATGATTCTCTTAGTGTGCAAAGAACCTTATTCAATTATCATAATAAAATTTATGATATTTTCTGGTGGAAACGTAAATTTCCGCTGATAGGTAAAAAGAAATATTATCAAAAATCTATTCCCGAATGTGGTGAAGTTCAGGAAA
>Ga0315296_10001181_pt1 | contig 22827 bp, 22 predicted proteins | sample YL17G14_18_MG_FD_203921 | JGI IMG/M metagenome (GOLD analysis project Ga0315296, IMG submission 203921) | Sediment microbial communities from Yellowstone Lake, YNP, Wyoming, USA - YL17G14_18 | ecosystem: Environmental > Aquatic > Freshwater > Lake > Sediment | place: USA: Wyoming | collected...
CACAGCGGCTACCGAGGAGACCGAAGTGGACCTTATTAAGGTTACGGTCGCCAAACTCGGCTTCAAGAAGGGTGCCCGGCGCGACCAGATCTATGAACGCGCCAAGGAGTTCGGACTCGAGCTCTGTCTGCCTGAAGTTGGCCCTCAGTTGCGCCTACAATACCGGGACCAGCCCAACGGCGAGTGGATTCCCATTGCCATGGAGCCTATTATTACTTCCGGCGGCGACCCGGCGGTGTTCTACGTGAAGCGCGATGATTCTGGGCTATGGCTCGACGGCTACTGGGGCTATCCTGGCCACTTCTGGGATGCTGACTACCAGTGGGTCTTCTGCCGTCCCCGCAAGTAATCTTCGTCCAACCCTTGGGCCCTTGGAAACTTGGTTCCCGTTTGGAAACTTGGTTTCTTGGCCCCTTTGGACAACAAAGCCCCCTTGCGAACTTGTCTTTTATAGACTTGTTTGCAGAGGGGCTTTTATCTTTCAATAAAAATGATGAAAAATGGGGTCAACTCTATTTTTTAATCCTGTTTTTCCTTATTTTTTATTCTTCGTAGAGTTCTTTTCTTAAAAATCTAGCCAGGGCATAAAGGACGCTATACTCAAAACTTTCTTGACGATTAGAATAATTTTTGAGGAAAAAACCAACGGCTCCCCATTTTTGTTTAGAGTTCTTAACCCCCTGAAGTTCATCCATAACATCTCCCAATTCCTCTCCTTTATCAAGTCTTTCTACTATTTTCTTTGGCAAAAGAATTCCATTGCTCCCGCTAATACCCAATTTTCCTTCTTTATCTACAATAACTACGGCTCCTCTCATTAATACTCCAAATTTAGTTTTCTCGTAGCCTCCTTCGAGACCCACTCCAAAATCGGCGCCTGTTTTCTTTAGAGCAGCTTTCGCTCGGTTAATTGCTCCTTGGGCAGTATCTTTCCACGAAGAAGGAGTATGAGAAACGCCGGAATCTACTTCTATGCTTAGAATCTCTACATTTCCAAAAACTCGCCTAAATACGTTTTCTACTGCTTTAACCTTTATTGGATTTTGGGAACCAACTGCTACTTTCATTATCCCATTCTACTGCGTTCGTCCGAAGCTCACAAGAGCGAAGGAGAACTTTGTCCGTCCGTAGCTTTATGCGAAGGAGGACCAAAAAACCGCCTGTCTGACGACTGTCTTCTCCAAGTATCGGATAATTAGGTGGAGAATTATTCTCCGCTATTTATTATTTCGTTCATTTTCCGGCAACGACAAAAGCTTTAAAGGGCTTTTAAGCTTTCAGGTGTTACGGTGGGCTAATTCAAACTAAGGATAAGGGATAATTCTTTGTGGCGGCATTGAGGAAGCTGGCTGATTTTGTTTGGCTTCCCACATTTTATTTTTGAAATCTTGAAGCATTTTTTGTAATTCTTTTTCTTGTTCGTATCCTTTGCCTATTAAATTGTTTTGTTCGTAGAAATCCTCCGATAAATTATATAGTTCGTCACTGGAATTGGTTTTGCTGTCACTTCCTAAAACCCATTTCATAAAAGGTGTTAGTAATTCCTTATTTTTATTATTGCTGCTTTTTTTTGATGGGTCACGCATGATATATTTCCAGCCTTCTTTGATTACAGTATATTCATCAAAGGGCGCGCGTTCGGAAAAGACTTGTCTTTTTTCACCCGACATCTCGCCTTTAATCAAAGTAGAAAGGTCTTTACCTTCTATATTTTGCGGCAAAGGTATGTTGGTAAAAGTAAGGATAGTCGGCATGATATCTGCATTACTAACATTTTCTTTAATTCTTTTAGGCGAAAGTTTTGGATAAATTATAGCTAAGGGAATGTGAATGTTATTGTTGTATATATCGCCGTGGAAAAAGAGGCCGTGCTCCCCCAAATCCTCGCCATGTTCAGCGCTAATAATAAAAAGAGTATTCCGATAAAACGGTTTATCTTTGACTAAATCAAAAAATTGTGCCAGCTGAGCATCTGTATATTTTATACTTGTATCATAGGAAGCAATTATGTATTTCTTGTCTGCCAATCCGATTTTCAAATAACTTTTACATGTTTCTTCGTCAGGATTATTCCCAGAATCAATACACAGACCGTCTTTAGTTTGTCTACTCCAGGGGAAAGACGAGACGGACGTGGACGTTGGTATTGATTCAGACGTTTGGTAATTAGAAGTATTAAAAAATAACGAAAGAGGGCTTAGCGAACCATTGTATTTTTCGGGATAAAATTCTGCGGAAGCGGCAAAATAAGGTAGATGAACATCGTAAATGTGCCAAAATCCAAAAAATGGCTCTTTGCTTTCTTCTAAGGTTTTAGCAAAGGAAAATTTTGTTTGATCGATATTTTTCATGTAGGGGTTCATTGTGTAAGTGCCAAATGACTTGTCCATTTCGAAATCTACATAAAGGCTGGGCGAGACTTGGGCGAAAGTTCTATATCCGTAGAAAGAAAGGATTTTAGGTAAGAGATTCAGGTCTTTATTAATAGGCTTATTCCAATCTGTAACATTGTTTTGGGAAGGATACAGCCCAGAAAAAATCACAGCATCGTCTTGGAAAGAAAAAGGCGCTGCCGCAATGGCATTTTCAAATATCACGCCTTTTTTGAACATTGAATCTAAAAAAGGCGTTGTATTTTTGTCATAGCCGTAAATTCCCATATGGTCCGCTCTTAAAGAGTCAATATGGATTAGGACAATATTCGGTCTATCAAGAGGTTCTTCATCAGTTCGATCTTTTGATAATTCATAGTTTTGGTCTAACAAGGAAATATTTTTTTCTTTCAAAATAAAAACTTTATAACCGGCTAAACCAAGAACAACGCAAAAAAGAAGAGAAAAGAAGATAGTGAAGATGTATTTTTTTTTCATTGTTACTTTCATCAAATTATTGGCCAAATTATTGGCCAAATTATTGGCACTGATCGCTGTAAACCGGCAAGCAACCTAAATTCCAGGGCCCATTAGCCTGCATTTCATTAAGCTTGTTGTAGACAAGCTGTTCGAGCTCATATCCAATTCTGGGCTGATCATGGATGAGATTTACCGTTTCATTCGGATCATTTTTTAGATTATATAATTCTTTTTCATTTCCTGAATTGTACATGGTTATTATTAGCTTCCAGCCGTCTGGAGTTTGAATGCTGCGTTTGTGAGTGTAGAGTCGATAATCAGTTTCGGAAAAAATATTTATTTTCGGAACAGCACCGCCCTCATCAATAACTAGACTTAGATCATAGCCACGAACTTGTTTTATTGGTGATATATCTTCGCTGAGTAATCCAAAAATAGTGGGAAAAATATCAAGAGTTGAAACCGGCTCTTTAATGATTTGGCTTTTTTTATCAGGAACATAAAATGCCATAAGGACATTAATAAGCTCGCTGTAAAGCGAGTGGCCATGGTCAAATTTCTTGTGCTCCATAAATTCTGTTCCGTGATCGCTGAATACAACAACAATGGTATTTTGCAATAACCCCATTTTATCAATCTGTTTTATAAAATAACCGAATTTTTCATCAGTCCTGTTAATTTTTTCGTCATAAACTGCTCGCCAGAAAGTAATATCTTCGTCGCTCATTGTTAAATCGCCTTTATCCAAACCTTCTTCACGTAAAGCAGCCTGTTCTTTCGTGCTGCCACTATATACTCCGTGGTATGGCTTGTTCACGTAACGATAATCATAACCGTCTTTGGGTTGGTTTTGGCCATGCACATCATACCCGTGCAAAAAAAGAAAAAACTTATCGTTCTTGTTGAGACTAAGCCAATTAAGAGCCAGTGGGATCGTTTCATCAAAACCCTGAAATGGCTTGTCTGTTTGGTAAAAGGTATCAAACCCTGCGTCAAAACCGAAACTTGCGCTTACACCTGCATCGCCAGTAAACGCGGCTGTGCGATAACCCCGCTGTTTAAGAATTTGAGCGAGAGTCACGGCATCGGGCCTAAGTTTATTTAAGTTTGCTCCAACCATTTTATTAGCCGCTTTGTCGTACTCAACAAATTTATTCACGACCTTATGTTCGCTAGACAACATCGAAGTGAAAATTGACATATGGGCCGGTACGGTCCACGGAGCCGGACTTATCGCGTTAAGAAAAAGCGTTGATTTTTTCAAAAAAGAGTCCAGATTTGGCGTTGTTTCTAAAGGATATCCATATTCATGAAGGTGTTTGGCCTGCAACCCATCGAAACACACGAAAATAATATTATAATCTTTTTTTGTCATAATCTGGAAAATGTTTTTTTTCTTTTTAAAATTGTTTGTTTGCAAGACAAAAGTAACAACGGTCAAAATTAATAAAATGATAAGAATTGTAAAAATATATTTATTTTTCATATCTCTATTTTACCAAAAAACCGCCCCGCACAAAAGCTTCACTTTTATACGGGGTAAACCTTCTTAGCGATTAGTAATTTAATAATAACCAAAAACAAACCAGTCTTATCTTATTCACTATTTGCCTTTAAACTTATTCTCTTTTTTGACAACCGCAACTGCATTCTGGCGGACATTCACAGCAGTGATAACAAACTGACTCCTCGCAGGGACAATGGTCTTCTTCCTTTTCAAGCGGCATGCCACATTTTTTACATTTTTCTTCAGCCATATTAGTAATTCTATTCTATTACAATAACAAGAGATGTCAAATCCGAAAAAAAATCTCGGGCGGAAATAAAAACTGCCCCGCCCCACACCAATCTTGGTGTGGGGGCTGGGCAGTTTATTTCAGAATTTTTTTCATTGGTTGATAAATCATTCCGTCTTTTTTAACTAATCCTCTTGTTTTTTTATAACCCATCTTTTCATAAAATTTCGTAGCATATGAAGAGGAGCGAATTAACATCTTTTTTGCTCCTCTTTTCTTGTATAGTTTTTCAATCTTATTCACCAGTTTTCTTGCGATACCTCTTCTATGATATTTTTTGTCAACGAATAACCTTGTAATCCTATTATTTTCTTTCCCCTCAATCATTCCAATAATCTTATTATCGCTTATTGCTACATAAACATCTCCTGTTTTGGCCCTTTTAATTTGTTCCTCGGGGACCTGTTCTTTTAACCATTTCTGAACAGCTCTTTTGGTAAATTCAGATGCAACAAATTCATTAAAAACTCTTGAAACCATTTTGCAAACTTCTTGAGAGTCTTCTTTTTTAAATCTTCTAATGATCATGGATGTTATTGAATTATTCTACCAAAAAACCCTTGCCCGCCAAAGCCCGAAGGGCGTAGGAGGGGCCTTCTTGGCGATTTAAGATTCGGCTTTTATTGCCTCTCTTGTCTTTTCAGATTCGTATACAATCAGCTGGGCGATATACTTTAGAGTCTCAGCTATCTCTCGTGCTACTCCCCAGCCAAAAAATGGTCGCCTTCTGTCGGAATATACATTTTAAAGAGAATAAAAAAAGGAAAGGAATTACATTACAAACTCCTTTCCTTCTGGTGCGATTAGTAGACTAGAGCTGTCCCTCCAAAAACTTCTATGTAGTATTTTACACCATCTAATCCTGTGTATACACCATTTGAGGATGAAATGAGCCATGGATAAGGAGGTTCATTTGGTGGGCGATTTTTACCAACAATGATTCTAGTTTTAATCCCATTTTTCTTCAACAACTCTATTGCCTTCTTACTATCTTCACTATCATCAACCACCAATTCTAGCTCCTTAGGTCCTTTAGAAAAGAACTTTTGTTTCTCCACTTTTTACCTCCTTTATTTTTTAAGATAAATAATTAGTTCAGATAAATTTTTAAACATTTCAGCCATTTCTATTTCAAAAGCGGCTCCTAATCCTTTTCATATTCCTTGAAACACTTTTTGCATAAATGAACCTCACATTTAAATCCCTTTTGGTTAAACCAGATGTGCCAGGCTTTCCGAATATATCTTTGACAATTGGCACACCTAAACCTTCTATATTCTGGCTTTAATTTCAAATTCCAACTTTTTACAGTTTTTAATAATTTTTCTTTATTCATATATTTTACTCTACCAAAAAACCCTTGCCCGCCAAAGCCCGAAGGGCGTAGGAGGGGCCTTCTTGGCGATTTTCCTCAATCTCGATTTACCCGCCGTAGCCTTCGGCGAAGGCGGGGCCTAAATTTTGATTATTTCTTTTTAGATCCAAGCACCCAGCTAAAGATTCCTGCAAATATTATTGGTATTAGTATTATTCCCAATATTGAAAATTTAAAAACAACCAGTAAGGGTTGCGTAGGAATTTTACCCATTAAACTAAGAAGTATAATCGGTATTATAAACATACCAACACCAGCAAAAATAAAAATATTTATAATTTTTAACGAAAAAAGATTACATTTATTTTTGAAAATTTCAAATAAAAAATAGATTACAAAATAAATCGCGACCACCCCAGCATAAGCAACGGCAAACTCACCGGATTTATCATTATTATAAATATCGGACAATTTAGACATTACCGTATAAAAAAATATAGCAACCAAAAGAATAAATCTAAATCGATCTTGGATTTCTTTAATAATTTCAGAATTATTTTTTATCTCTTTGTCCATAATTTTACTTCTCTGTCCTCACACTAAATTTTAGTAGTGATGGGTCAATTAATTCCTTTGTCCTTCCGTAGTCCGCCCAGGGCGGACGAAGGAGGGTTCGATTTTTTGTTTATTGCCCGGCGATGGGCTTTTAAGAAAAATATAATTTATTTTTTAAATCGGTGAAATTACTAGCCCTATGGTGATTAACTATTTTTTCACATAAAAATTTGATTGTTTCTATGGCGGTCAAGAGGTGAGGTTTAAACCCTCCCCAAACCTCTTCCCTTTTTCCTTCTTGTATCCGCCATACACCATTTTTATCAAAATTTCCAACTATACCAAAATGAGCATTATAATTTGGATGTCCGTAGTTGCAAATATCTTGGTAAAAATCAAATATTATTTGTCCGACATTTATTAAATTCTTCTTACCTTCGGCTTCCAATTCTTTTTTGGGGAGAACTAATTCTGATTTTTCAAACATTGTGATGACATTTACTGCCCTACGGCTACCCGAAGAAAGAACCCCAGCTTCCTTATTGCCCATAGTTAAGTCGGTGAATATCTCCAACGTTTCTTCATTTGATATATTTCTTCCGAGACTATAAAGTACGTAACCAAGCATAGCTGGGATTTCTAAAAAAGATTTTAAATTAGAATACATAGAGGCTAAATTATTTTCATTCAGAGCTACGACTATCCCTTCTTTAAGGTACAATGAACGTAATAAAATACTGCTAAGGGAAAGTTGAACCCGAGATTGAAAAAATGCTGCCTCGTCAATTGATTGCATTACGCTTATATTGTCATAAATATATTTTTTAATACTATCTTCATAGCCATCTATAATATCAAAATCTTTTTTAACCTCATCGGGAGGCTCTATTTTTTCGTTTATATTAAAGCGTATGATTTTTGTATTTTTAATCATTAATTGGTAGGTAAATTAGTTTCTTTTTCAGCTTCAAACTATCACTTTTTAACCCAAAAAACAAGTTGATTTAAAATAAAAACTGCCCCGCGATGGGCTTTATTAATTTTTTCTTTCATAGATTTATTTCGTTTTATTCTTTTTATTTTTCCATTTATCAATCCAATCTGGAATTAGTCTTTCGAAGATTATTTTGAATAAAATTAGCACGCAAATTATAACCCATACCCACCAAGGAATTATAGAAATAAGCAATTTTATAATAAATTTTGCAAATCCCCAGGCCCATTCAAAAATTACTTTTAAAGATTGCCAAACATCGATTTCAAATAATTGAGATTTAATAACCATAACTTTATTCTCCTAATTTTTGTTAGTCAAAATTTTGTATTTCTAATTTGCCTCTTCCTCCTTTGCGCGCGGCAATTTTAGGAACTCCAGGGCCGGGCATAATAATCGTTTTAATCTTCGTATTTTTTAGATTTTTCATCAGTTTTGCCATTGGAACCTTGGTCTCTCTGCTTTTTTTCATTAATTCAGCTATCTCATCGCCAGAGATGGTTTTACCCGGCATTGCCTCGACGAAAGTTTGAATATTCCATGTTGCCTCTGATTCCTTATCTGTATTGGTCATAGTGTCTAAAAGAGTCTCGGGCGGCAATTCATCTATAACTCCTTGCATACCTATTCCATGCGTCTGTACGTGTTTAATTTGATCAAATTCACCCTTTTCAATTGCGAATACCCACAGATCGTAATCTGTAAATGGAATATGGAAATCAGAATATCTAATGAACATATTCCCACCTATCCTCATTTGGAAATGATAGTGAGGTTTCCTCCCCCAAATCCTAAAAAAATGTCCAGAAAAATCTCCTTTAGAGCAGGAAAAAGACCATTCAAAGTTTTTATACTTAATAGTTTGTTCAATAACTTTTGATGAGCGTTTTTCTTCAACCAGGTCATTTATGTTTCTAAACGGCGCCTCACTATTTGCCAACCATCTAAAGTAAGGATTAATTCGCCAGTAATCGAATCTGCTAAAAACCAAAGGGAAATGTTTTTTGTCGAATCCGGTCGGTCTTAACAACCAATGTACGCAAGGATGATCGATGGAAAAGTAATTAGATTTCTGATGACAAAGATAGCATTCACTTTTTTTAAGAGCATCTTTAAATTCTCGATATTCTTCTTCCGTTTCTCTGATAGTCCTTTCATTCATTCTCTCAATTTGTTGAGGTGTTAATTTGGGAAAATCCATAATTCATTTTTGTTTTCTATGAATAGAATCTTCTAAATTTTATCTTTAACCTTCTTTTCTTATCTCAGATAATAATGAAATAAGACATCCCTCAATTGTAATAAAAACTCCTCTCACAAACTCATCATTTTTTGTTGGTTTATGATCCCACGCACTAAGATTGTCATAGGTTTCTAGGAATGCCTTAGTCATTCTTTCAAGATGCACTGCTTTTTTGGACTCATAATCTACTGCATAGTATATCCTATCTTTGCGAGTTGAAAACTTGCGGGGAGCGATATTGCGCAAGAGATCATCGACTAAACCCCTCATCGAACTACTTGCCTGTCTGATATAATCTGGCCTTCTTGCATTAAAAGTCCCCCAACAGCCCCTTCTGGTATTTACTAATTCCGGATCTATTCTTTTTAAAATGCCGTCTAATTTATCGTGTTCTCTATTTATTTCCGATTCGTCTAAAAAATAATTTTCTCTCACTGCTTCCAAACTTGGCAAGTTAACGCTTGAAGGAAATGTCGGCATCGCTCTTGTTATTATATCTAATCCGGTTGCTACCATCGGAATTGATGATATAGATGGATTCGTGATTAAATTTTCAAAATTATTTGCTTTCTTTAAACTAGATATAAGGGAATTTTGTTGTTCTTTAATAGTATCAAAAGATATGCTTGATAATTTTTGTAAGTCTAAAAAATTAGACCTTTTAATTACACTGTCTTCAAAAAGTTTATTTGCATTTGCAATATTCAATCCCAAATCTACGATCGCCCCAGTAATAGGGTGAAAAGCTGAACCTACTTTATTTACTACTTCATTTATTTGAGCCATTCCTGGGGCGAAATTTTTTTGTATAATGTCTACAGACTTTAGAATGGTGTTTTGCATATCCAAAACGCTTTTATAACCGTTAAAAATTTCCTTACTCGGCATTCCGACACTTAAAGCGCTTGCCATCTCTCCCAAAGTAGCACTACTTTTAGATATTTCTAAACCAATAGCCCCAACATTTTTAATAGTAGAAATATTAATTCGTGGAATCGTAGGAATAAGATTTTCTAATGCAGAAATTTTATTTTTTCTCTTGGTTATTCTTTTTTTGACCATTAGTTCAAATTATTTATTTTTAGAATTTTCTACGATTTTAATCTCCCCCGGCGTGAGGCCGTAAAGTTTAACTGCCGCCGCCGAATTTCGTGCCAGCGAAGCTGGCGCGCCACCCAGATTTACCTATTTTTTAAAAAATGATATAATTATAATAACAAAGTATGCAACTTCTGACAAGAACAATCGAAAAAACCTTTTTAAATTTAAAACCACGCGAGGAGTGGTCCTTTCGAGATGCCGGACGGTCGCAAACTACCGCTTTTACTCACGACTATCACCGCTATCCGGCGAAGTTCATTCCGCAGATTGTCCGGAAGCTCATCGAGGATTATGCGCCAAGCGGTACTCAAATTGTTTGCGATCCGTTCGGTGGATGCGGCACTACTTCGGTTGAAGCAAAGTTGTTAGGACACAAGAGCATCGGTTTTGATATAAATCCGGTCGCTAAACTCATCACTCAAACAAAGACCACCCCTATTAAACCGCGAACACTTGTAAATCATCGGACGAGATTTTTAGAGTACTACAATAACGTTCCGCGCGTATCTTGTGAACACCACCCTCGCATTAGCTACTGGTTTGACGAGCCAACAGTTGCAGAATTAGACAAAATCTATTTTGCAATAAAGAAAATCAAAAATCATAATGTCCGCCGCTTTTTTCTCTGCGCCTTTTCACACAATCTCAAAAATTGCTCGCGCTGGCTTATGAAAAGTATTAAGCCGACGATTGACAAGGATAAGATTGTGCCGAATCCAAAGGAGTCATTTTTGCGACACCTTGACTCAATGATAAAAAAGAATGAGCGATTTTATTCCACTCTCGCCCAATCCGACTATACAAATGTTGCCGCAAAAATGTATCGCAGAGATTCTACGAAAAAGTTTCCTATTGAGCAGGGAGCAATTGATCTCATTATTACCTCGCCGCCCTATGTAACCTCATACGAATATGCCGACCTCCACCAACTTTCACTCCTTTGGTTCGGCGACGACCCGAAACATTTTAAGAAATGGCATCATTTCAGCAACGGATTTATAGATTTCCGCAGAAATTTTATCGGCACAAGTTCAAAGGAGGAAAAAAGCGGCGACTTCAATAGCACGATTGCGAAAAAAATTGTTGATGATTTGATGCATATAGAGCGACCGCTTGCTATTGATGTAGCAAATTATTTTTTGGATATGAGAAAAGTTTTTGCCGAAATGCACCGAGTCCTAAAAACCGGCGGAAAGGCGTGTATTATCATTGGCAATACAAGTTTGCGAGGAGTAGAAATTTTGAACGCACAAGTAACCGCCGAACAAATGCAAGCCATTGGTTTTCAAAAAGTTGACTTTATCAAGCGAGAAATTCCGAATAAAATGATCACTCCTTGGCGCGATTTAGAAAGCGGTAAATTTACAGGAAAAGACAATCCCTCAAAAACAAGAGCCTACGAATACGAATATGTCGTGGTGATGGAGAAAATCTAAGAGCGGAATTGTTTACTAAGCATAGCGGGCATCGATTTCCCAAGAGCTTTCATGGCTCTCCTCACATAATTTTTGTAGTCCGGTTCGTCTTTGAACTCAAAATATAAGTGAAGTGCCTGAATATAGCAATCTGAGATATATTTTTTCTCTGCTGCGGGCATATCTTCTGTTCTGATTCTGTTCTTTAATAATTCCAATGCTTTTGACTCTGAATTATAGTAAACATTCAGTCCATCAATATCCTTTACAACTTCTGCTATGTCCATACCGCTTTCATCCCACCCCCTGCCTTTCCAGCCATCTCGGTTGACTGGCCACATGCTGGGTTTTTTGAATTTTTCTGACTTCTCATCTTCTACAACCTCGAGATGAATTAACATTGGGAAATGCATGCCATTATCGCAATCCACGTCAACTTTTATATCATCCTTTTTACCTATATTTTTCGCAGTACATTTGACACTTAACTGTAGTAAACCGTTTTTCAACCTGTAACCCAAAAGTTTCAGATCGTCTGATTCAAATTGTAGCTTGCCACGGCCCGAGCTAAAGAAATCATTCTCTGCATCAGTTTTGAAACTCAACTTTCGAGTTTCATCCTTTGGTATCCTGAGAGTGTCTTTTTGTGGAGTGATAAAACTCGGATATTTTTCTCCAACAAATTTTGTCTTTGGGATAATTTTAATTTTTACCTCGACGCCTTTACTAAAGTTTCTGGTGGGTACTTCGAGTTTAAACTCAAGCTTTTCCTCGTTGCCGGCCGCTGCTTCTTCCTTTGCCTGTACCCTAAATGAAATAACTCCCTTTCTTGGTGCTCTCCGTACAATAGAAAAATTAACAGAAGACGGTGGGTCGCATACTCCTTGGTCATTAATTCTATCAAGAAAATTATCGGCGGCATCTGTCCTAAAAGAAACTATACCAAAACTTCTTTCATTAATTTCCCTTTGATCAGATCCTATAAGTTCAAAGATGATCGGGAGGTATTTGCCCGTATATTCTTCCTCCGGTTCTGGATACTTTGGCTCCTCGGTTTCTGAAGGGAATTGTAAATCTTCACCCAATTCCAAATCCTTAAGAAGTTCGGTGTCGGCTTTTAAGGCGCTCTCCAGAATTTTATTTGTATCCTTATCAAGAAGTTGGGTACTGAGAATATCTTTATTTTTATATTCTCGCTGCAATTCTATAAATTTCGGGTCCTCAAAAACAATCTTTAGTTTGTTTTTTAAATCTTTATAATCTGGTGTACTAGCAAATTCTTCACGAGAAGCATGAAAAAGATTTGTTTGTTCTGGAGAAACATCGGAGATATCTATAAAACAAAGAATATAGTCTGCCAAATTAGGAAGTTGGCAGATATCACTTATAAAACCAACTTGCTGGTTATTAAGTGAAAGACCATTCTCTAAATAAAATATTTTTTCCTTACGCTCTTTATATGTATCTACGCTTGAATCCTCCGAAATATGCTTCAAAACGATGAAGTGGATATTCTTTTTACCCAAGGGCCCCAAATCGGCTGGTATGAAGAATTCTTCTCTTATTAAGTCTTTTTTATCTCGTATGATTCTCAATAGGCCACCAATAGTCCATTGGGTGCTTTTAGTGGTTCTTCCCTCTGCATATTCCTTTCGTAGCTCTTTGAGATGAATCGGTATAGCGGGTTGGAGTAGTTTTTTGTTGATATCATCGGAAAGAGAGCCACTTCCAAATACAATATTAGTTGGTCTAGTCAACTGGTAATCATAAACTCTAATCAGGGTGCCATCGGGGAAATCTATGTTATTTCTCTTTGCAAAAAGAATGGTTGTATCGCCTGGAACTGTAAAAATTTTATCGTTTTTATCTACGCAGTATTGATAGGAAGGGAGTCGACTATTTATAAAAACTTTTCGAATTAGTGCAAACCCCCAGGTATTGTTTTGTGGTTTTAACGTTTCTGCTCTTTTTGAAAGAACCAATTGATAACACGAGGTTGGTTTACTACCAGAGAATCTCAAAGCCGCCGAACCGCCCTGGTGATATTTACCATACACAAAGGATATATCAACTTTAAGTCGATTACTTAAACCAAGTATTGTGGTAGGAAGTTGTTCTGGTTCCTGGCCCTCACCCCGATCGATAATAGTCAAGGTGGGATATTCTTTTTTACCCTCTGCCGTGATGATAATATCCGAATGTCGCTTGCGGAGTTTTTCAAAATCTTCCTCGGTGCCTATAAATTTAACAATTGCCTCTTGTAAAGATTTCGGCGCCTTGTTTCTGTCTGTTGGCTCTATACCGCGCTCACGACATTTCTTCATTAAGATGGCATCGATTGAGTTTGTAATTTTTTCTACAAAGGCATTTTCTGGATATTTCATCTGTCCCTCAACGCGGCCGGCGTTAACTTCTTCCGCCACCTTTTTCCCTCCAATTTGAACCCATTCGACATTTTTAAAAAACTCGCTATCTGCAAGTACAGAATCAACTGCCTCGGCGGTAGTTGCATCTAGAAATTTATTTAAGATATCAATGTTGTCTTTGATGCTCATAGTTACAACTTAAATTCCTCTTTTTTAGGAAAATGAAATTTTGCTTTTATTTCTCTCATCCTTTTATCAATTTCCGAAAAAATTTTATTAATTTCTTCTTCAGTATATTCATACGCACTCCTATTAGCACAATTTCCTAACACTTTTAAACGTTTTAAAACTTCGTTTGTTCTATAAACGGCTAACCTTTTGAATCTTTCTCTTTTTAAATTTGTTTCTGCCATAAAATTAATTTATTTTTATAGAAAATCGTTTCTACTGTAAGGATATGATATCCTTATTATAATGTCAATACCTGTATATCTACAATACATTCCCCTAAAAATCAAAACGAAAATCGCCTTTTTGGCGATTTTTTAATCCGGCTCAGTCTCTCGAACCCTTCAATAAATTCAGGGTAAACCGCGCAGAAGTCTGTTCCGGGGCTACGACTCCCCAAAGGAAAACCTTCTGTTTCCTACGGGGCAAGCACGCCAGTGTTCCCCGCACTGGACGGCGTTAGAACCTGTTTAGTTTCAAGCATTGCTTAGATTTAGAGTTTTGGGAATAAAAAGGAGAGTATTTTTTATAGACTCTCCTTTTCTCCAAGAAGGTTAAAAATCAAACTCGTTTGCCTTAACTCCCTTTACGAACGCCTTCCACTCTTCTTTGGTGAATATCAAAGCTTTGGCAGGATCAGGATCTTGCGAGTGCCTAACAACAACACTGCCGTCCTGTGTCTGTCCAACCGCCACGCAGAATGGGACAGGATCAACATTGCTAAATGAAGAGATTCGGAATTCGATACCTTGGAGTTTGAGCGTTTTCATACTTACCTCCTTCCTTTTTGGATTTAAAGAATTTTACTTCTGTTTATATAATAACAGATGCTAAATTTACTTGTCAATAGTTGCGGGATAAATTAAAAGACATGGACGTATGAAATAACTGTTCTAATTTGTTCCGGGGCTTGGATTCCCCCCTTCGCCCTTTCTTTTGGGCTTCGGACGGGCAAGGCGAACTTAGATTTAATTTAGCTGCGGGGGTAGGAATCGCACCCACATTAGAGCCTTCAAAGGGCTCCGTCCTACTATTAGACGACCCCGCAAGATTCTACGATGGCTAATTCCAAAGGCAACTGGGGTATGGGAGAAAATTTCATTTTGTTTTCGGCTTCGAGAAAAAGGTTTATAATATTTTGCAATTCAATCTCTTTAAAAGTCATTGCCTGAGTTTGAAGTTTTTGAAATTCCTCATTGGTTAAACCGGTGATAATCGGATTTCTCTCCCCGCCGGTAATTTTTAAAATTAAAGCCTGTCTTAGATAATTTATCAGGGCTTTGGCAAATTCCTGAAGGTCAGAGCCCCTATCCATTATTTCGTTCAGAAAATTAATTGCCTGGGAAGTCTTTCTCTGTGAAATAAAATCAACAAACTGGCTCACCGTATTTATCTCCACCAATCCCAGTAAATCCTTAATCCCGGCTGCCTTTATTTCCCCGTTCTCTCTTAAATTGCCCGAAAAGGTCAAAACCTGGTCCAGCAGACTTTCGCCGTCCCGGATTGAGCCGCCGGAATTTAAAGCAATCAGTTCCAGGGCCGGTTTTTCAATTTTTACTTTTTCTTTCTGGGAAATTATCTCCAGTCTTTTTATAATTTCGGGCAGGGTTAATTTTCTAAAATCAAATCTCTGGCACCGGGAAATAATGGTCGGAATCATTTTGTGAATTTCAGTGGTGGCTAAAATAAAAATGGCATGGCCCGGCGGTTCTTCCAGGGTTTTCAAAAGGGCGTTGGCCGCTTCTTTGGTAATTTGATGACTTTCATCAATTATATACACTTTGTATTTTGAACCGGTGGGAACAAATTTTATTCCGTCTCTTAATTCCCTAATCTCATCAATTCCCCGGTGGGAGGCGGCGTCAATTTCAATCAAATCCATTGATTTTCCTTCCATAATTTCAGTACAGGACAAACATTTATTACAGGGTTCAAACTCGTTTTGCTTTCGATTCTGGCAATTGACCGCTTTTGCCAACAATCTGGCAATGGTGGTCTTTCCCGAACCGCGCGGCCCGGAAAACAAATAGGCATGGGAAATCATCCCACTTGATATGGCATTGGTCAGGGTTTTAACTATGTGTTCCTGGCCAATAATTTCAGAGAATTTCTGAGGCCGATATTTGCGATACAAAACTAATGACATGCGAATGATAATGAGCACCCCGCCCTCTATGCCCATAACTAAGTTTGTTCAATTTTATTATGTTTTTCAAACTTGGCAAACTGAGTGATTTATGTGATAAGCTTAGAGGGCGGGGTTTCGCTTCGCTCATTTCTTAAAGACGATAAATTTATATCCCAAAAAGTTCCAGACAGCGGTGACAAAAGCGGCTATAATTCCACCAACGTTTGCCCAGACTTTTTCTACCAATCCGAATTGAGGTCCCAAAGTATTGACTACCAGAGAAGCCACTCCCACATTAATACCCAATCCAATCAGGGTGACAAGAAAAAACTGAATAAATTCTTTTCCCATTTCCGTTTTCTCCATTTTCTCAAAAGCCCAGAACTTATCCCCAAAATACTTTGCCAGAGTGGCAACCAAAAAAGAAATTCCTTTGAAAAAACTAAAAGCCATACCAGCAGCCAAACCTGAAATTGCAATCAAAAGATTTAATATCCCGAGATCAACCAGGGTAGCCAGAATTCCAATCAGAAAAAATTTGGCGGCCTGAAAAATCCACAAAAATTTCTTTCCCAGAAGATAACAAAGCCAGAGTCCGAATAAAGCCAGGATGGGCAGAAAAATCGCCAGAATCCAGGCTAAAAACCTGACTTCAATCCCCTGCTCTTTCAAGAGCCCGTAAGCCAGCCAGGCCACTCCCTCTCCGGCCAGGATGGCAAAAATAATGTCAATTTTTCTCATTTTTTTATCTTACCCCGTTAGAAATTTAAAATCAAGGAGTCTTTTTAAGCATTTACTCAAAAAATTTCTAACGGGGCAAGTCACAAATTTCCCGAAAAATCCAAGATGTGATAAAATAAAATAGGATAATATGCTCAAATTTTACAATACCCTATCGCGAAAAAAAGAGATTTTCAAGCCAAAGAAAGGTAAAAAAGTAAATCTTTTTGTCTGCGGACCGACTACCTACGATTTTTCTCATATTGGCCATGCCAGAACCTATGTTGTTTTTGATATGATTGTAAAGTATTTAAGACAAAAAGGATACGATGTTTTTTATTTACAAAATATTACCGATGTTGACGATAAAATTTTAAATCGGGCTAAAAAAGAAAAGATTTTCTGGAAAGATTTGAGTAGAAAATTTGAAAGAGAATATTTAAGAGATATGAAAGCCCTTAATATAAATAGTGTTACAAAATATGCCCGGGCAACAGACTACATCAAAGAAATAATTGGCCAAGTTGAAAGACTTTTAAAAAAGGGGGTCGCCTATCAAATTAGAGATGGAATTTATTATAACATTAAAAAATTTGAAGATTACGGAAAATTATCCAAAAGGACGGTTTTACAAGCGGAAGATGCTGTTTCAAGAATTGACGAAGCCAGAGAAAAAAGAAATAAAGGAGATTTTTGTCTGTGGAAATTTTCCAAGCCAGGAGAACCAAAATGGGCTTCGCCTTTCGGCGAAGGCCGTCCGGGCTGGCACATTGAAGATACCGCCATTACCGAAAAATATTTCGGGTCCCAATACGATATTCACGGCGGAGCCAGAGATTTAATTTTCCCCCATCATGAAGCAGAAGCTGCTCAAATGGAAGCCATTTCCGGTAAAAAACCGCTCGTGAAATACTGGCTCCACACAGGATTTTTGACGGTGGGTGGCCAAAAAATGGCAAAATCCCTGGGCAACTTTATTACCATTCAGGATTTTTTGAAAAAATATCCTGCCCGCCTCCTTAGATTCTTTGTTATCAAAACCCATTATCGCTCCCCCATTGATTACAACGAGAAATTACTTTTACAGACAAAAAAAGAATTAGAAAGAATTGACGAATTTGAATCAAGAATAAAAAAAATCAGCAAAATTCCCTTTCGGCAAAAAACTCACGATCGTGAGAATTTTACCAAAATGATATTTGCAAAAACTGAAAAGGAATTTGAACAATCAATGGATGATGATTTTAATACCCCGAAAGCAGTTGCTGCGATTTTTAAATTAGTAAATACGGGAAATACTAAAATTGCTCAAAATAGAATTTCGGCAACTGACGCTAAAAAGATTTTAGAATTTTTGAAAAAGATTGATAAAGTTTTTAACTTTATTTTTTGGAAAAAACCAAAAGAAAAAATCCCTGAAAATATTTTAAAATTAGTCAAAGAAAGGGAAAAAGCCCGAAAAAATAAAGACTGGCAACTGGCTGATGAAATCAGAAAAAAGGTGAAAAAATTGGGCTATTGGATTGAAGATACTAAAGAGGGGCCGAAAATAAAGCGCCTTTAAAGAATATTTGCCATTTTTTTGGTTTTTTGCTAAATTAAAATGTATTATGCCCGGTAGTGAAAATTCGACTGCTGCCGGGCCCCGTAGTGAATTTCAACTTTCCCTACGGGAAAAATAAAGAGCTCCGCTCTGTCAGAATTCCACTACAGGGCGGGCAGCAAAAATAATTATTAATTAGTCGAATTTCTACTACCGGGTATGGCAAACGAGATTTCCGAAAAATTACCTCCCCAATCAATCGAAGCTGAGCAATCTCTTTTAGGATGCCTTTTATTGGATAAAAATGCCATCATTAAAGTGGCTGATTTTTTACAACCGAAAGATTTCTACAAAAAAAATCACCAGGAAATTTACAATGCCGTACTTGACCTTTTTGGAAAAGGAGAAGCCATTGACCTTTTATCAATTTCCAACCGGCTCAAAGAAAAAAATCTTTTGGAAGAAATTGGCGGCCATGGTTATTTAACAGATGTTATTAACTGCGTCCCGACGGCCAGCCATGTTTTAAATTACGCCAAGATTGTTCAAAGAAAAAGGGTTTTGCGGGATTTAATTGAAGCCAGTCAGGAAATTGGAGTGATGGGTTACAACGAATCGGAAGACGTTGATGTTTTGCTGGACCAGGCGGAAAAAAGAATTTTCAGCATTGCTCAAAAAAGTCTTACCCAGGTCTTCTTGCCGATTAAAGACACCCTGGAAGAGGCTTTTGAAAGAATTGATAAATTGTCCAAGCATCAGGGTGTTCTTCGGGGTCTGCCCACCGGCTTTGCCGATTTGGATAATATGCTGGCCGGACTTCAGAAATCCGATTTGATAGTTCTGGCCTCCCGACCCTCTTTGGGAAAATCAGCCATGGCTTTAAATATTGCCACCAGTATTGCCATTGAAGAGAAAATACCGGTAGGAATATTTTCTCTGGAAATGTCCAAAGACCATATCGTCGACAGAGTAATTTCTAATCTTGCCAACGTTGATTTATGGCGATTAAGAACCGGCAAATTATCAGCCGACGGCGATGACAATGATTTTTCCCGAATCCGGGAAACCCTGAATATTTTATCCGGGGCTCCAATTTATATTGACGATGCCGCTACCTCCAATATTTTACAAATGAGGGCTATGGCCAGAAGATTACAGGCCAGCAAGGGCCTGGGACTGCTGATTGTTGATTATCTGCAACTGATGGAACCAAGAAATCCCGAAGCCACCACTGTTCAGCAAATGACCGAAATTTCCCGTTCTCTCAAAACCCTGGCTCGGGAACTGAATGTTCCGGTTCTAGCTCTGTCTCAATTATCAAGAGCAGTTGAACATCGCTCCCCGCCCATTCCCCGACTTTCTGATTTAAGAGAAACTGGGGCAATCGAGCAGGATGCTGACGTGGTTTTATTCATCCATCGGGAAGACAGATACCGGTCTGATACCCCTCGAAAAAATATTGCCGATATAATTGTGGCTAAACACCGAAACGGACCCATCGGACGGGTTGAATTATATTTTGATGAAAGAAGAGTGAGTTTCAGAAATTTAGAGAAGGACTACGAAGAAGGACTTGAAGAATAGTGGTAAAACCCTATATTCCATATTCTAAATTCTATATTCTAAAAGTGTATCCAAAAACTGTTCAAAAACTTATTGATTTTTTCTCCAAATTTCCCACTGTCGGGCCGCGAACGGCTGCCCGTTTTGTTTTTTATTTACTGAAACTACCAAAAGAAGAAATTGACGAAATTATAAATGCCGTTTCTGATTTAAAGAAAAACGTCAAGATTTGTTCTCTTTGTTTTAATTCATTTGAGCCTTCGACAGACTCAGGCCAAGAAGGTGAGCTTTGTTCAATTTGTTCCAATCCCGCCAGAGATAAAACTTTGCTCTGTATTGTTGCTAATGAAATTGATTTGATATCCATTGAGAAAATAAAAAAATACCAGGGGCTGTATTTTATTTTGGGCGGAACGGTCTCTACTTTAAAGAAAGTTGAGGTTGAAAAATTAAAAATCAAAAATTTGGAAGAAAGAATAAAAACTCATCCTGAAATTAAAGAAATTATTATTGCCACCAATCCAACAACAGAAGGCCAGGCCACTGCCTTATATTTAGAGAGAATTTTAAAACCTTTTACTTGTGGTGAGCAAGACCGAACCAAAAAAATCACCCGGCTGGGCCGGGGACTACCTGTGGGAGGAGAATTAGAATACGCTGACGAAGAAACCCTTGGCTCGGCCCTCGAGGGCCGAAAATAACTAATATCTAATTTCTAATGTCTAAAATTTTAGTCATTTGGTAATTAGGTATTAATTAGGAATTAGGTCAATTAGGAATTAGGTCAATTAGGAATTAGAAATTTTCATTATCTCTACTTCGGTGAAGGGCTGGCGGTGGCCCCTTTTTACTTTGTAGCGAGTTTTTGATTTGTATTTTAAAACGATTATTTTTTTACCCCTGCCCTGACCGATAACCTTTCCAATAACTTTTGCCCCTGAAACCTTAGGGGTTCCAATTTCTATTTCTTTGCCTTTTTCCAATAATAAAACATCATTGAAGGTAATTTCACTACCCGCTTTCTTGTCAATTTTTTCAATTTTTATTTTTTGACCCGGCGAAACAAGGTATTGCTTGCCCCCGGTTTTAATAATTGCTAACATATAAAATTTAATCAATTGTTTATTCTTCCAACAAAGGAGGTTCTACCTCTTCAATTTCGATTTTCGGCTTTCCACCAGCAATTTTTACCACATCTTTGTCGACTTTGGAAAACTCTTTACCAGCTTTATTGTAAGCGCCGACGGTATTTGACAAATGACTGCCCAATCTCTTCATATATTCACTATAAATTGCCAAATGTTTTTCCAACCTTTCCACTTCTTTGATAATTTCTTGAGCTCTTTCTGAAATTTTTTGATTTCTTAAACCTTGCAAAACGGTCTGCAAATAAGCCAGGAAAGATGTCGGAGAAACAACTATTACTTTTTTCTTACCGGCATAATAAATCAAATTGCTGGTTTCTTCGGCTATCGCTCCTACTTTGTTAATCAGTAAATCGTAGTAAACAGCTTCGGAAGGAATGAACATAAAGGCAAAATTCATGGTATTTTCTTCTGGCCTGACGTATTTTGCTGTTTCTTCAATTCTGGCTTTCAAATCGTTAATGAAAGCTGTTTCGTATCTTTTTTTCTCGCTCCCTTCTCTTGCCTCCAGAATTCTATTGTAGTTTTCCAAACTGAATTTGGAATCAATAGGAATTATTCTTTTCTCAACAAAAACTACGGCATCAACTGCTGTTCCATCTTTAAAATAATACGGCATTTTATAAGAACCTGGCGGCAAAACGTTTTTTAAAACAGTTTCTAGATAATATTCGCCCAAAATACCTCTTTGTTTGGGATTGGCCAAAATATCCTGAAGTTGCTGAAGCTGCTCGGCAAAACTAACAACCTGTTTATTGGTTTCATCAAGCCGAGTTAGTTTTTCGGTAACGTTGAGAATAACTTTTATGCTTTCTGCCAACTTATTATCTACCGTGTTGGTAAGATTATTCATTTGCTGCTGTAGCATCAACATTGATTCGGCCGGCTTCTCTTCTTTTTTTCGAATCAATAAAAAAATGACTATCACCAGTCCGACAATCACTAAACCAAAAAGGTAAACAAATATCTGTTCCATTAAAATATCTTATCATTTTTTCTTTTTTATGTCAAAAACTCCTGAAAGGAAGCCCTTTTTATTATAAAAATATTTTGAATTAAAAATAAAAAAAGGGGCTGACGAGGGAAGCCCCTGAGCGATAGGTGCCGAATTAACAAGTTTTCAGGTTAAATTCGGCGTGCGTCTTCCAGCGCTTAAACACCGGAAAACCGAATGTCTTCGCCAGACGGTGTGCTTTCCAAAATTCAGATTTAGCTTTTTTTGCTTTTGCCTTGGGATTCTTTACGGTAGACGGCTCTGAAAGCATGAGTCTTAACATATCTGCTTTTTCTTTTAAGATGTACAACACTAATCTTTCTATCCTGCCATTGTGTCTTGGAAAACAATGAAATACTTCTATAAATTCACTGCATCCCCAGTCATACGCCAATCTGCAGATTAATGAGACCAACATAATCATAAACAAAGGGGAGAAAATCGCCGTAACGAAAATGATTCCTTCCACCCTTCTGTAAAGAAGGAGTCCTAAGACAAGCATCACAACCGCGGCAGCAGGAATAGAGAAGTAAAGCCCAGTCCAAGATTCTTCTTTAATGAAGAATCTCGCAAACTGAACCACTTTAGATTGGAATTTATTCACGGTAAACCTCCTTTGGGCGTTCTCAGCGCCCGAGGCTTACTCCTTAGGATATGTTCTCGGCACATCCTCGAATGTCTATAGGCCCGGGGCCTATTGATATTCTTTGGAGATTCGCCTCAATTTTTCTCTTAGAACCCTCGTCTTTCTAAGAATTAATTTTCAAGGTTCTTTTTTATGTCTTAATTATACGTTAAAATAATAATTTTGTCAATAGTAAAGAGGAGACGTAAGCAAAATTATTTATTAAAAAAGAGTAAATTTCTTG
>Ga0315296_10001182_pt1 | contig 22825 bp, 19 predicted proteins | sample YL17G14_18_MG_FD_203921 | JGI IMG/M metagenome (GOLD analysis project Ga0315296, IMG submission 203921) | Sediment microbial communities from Yellowstone Lake, YNP, Wyoming, USA - YL17G14_18 | ecosystem: Environmental > Aquatic > Freshwater > Lake > Sediment | place: USA: Wyoming | collected...
GGATTAGCGGGCAAAAGATTCCACTTTATCGGCGCAGGCGGTATCGGAATGAGCGGACTGGCGCAGCTTTTGATAAAGCAGAATGCGATTGTAGCCGGCTCCGACCAAACCGCAACTGCCGTAACAGCTAAGCTGGCCGAGTTGGGAGCCGATATAAAGATCGGCCACAGCCCCAGCAACTTCAGCCCGCAAATGGATGCGGTCGTTATTTCGGCAGCCATAAGACCGGATAATCCAGAATTGAAACTGGCGCAGCGTCAAGGATGTAAAATCTATAAATACGCCCAGATGTTGGGCCAGCTAATGAGCTGCTATGAGGGCATAGCGATAGCCGGCACTCACGGAAAGAGCACGACCAGCGGCTGGCTTGCCTATCTGCTAAGACAAGCAGGCATCGACGTGAACTTTGTTGTCGGTGCCGAAGTCAGCCAATTGGGCAGCTCTTCCGGCGTGGGAGATAGCGAGTATTTTATCGCCGAGGCCTGCGAATACGACCGTAGCTTTTTGAACCTACGCCCCAAGATCGCCTGCATACTCAACATTGAGGAGGACCACCTTGACTACTATAAGGACGAAGATGAGATAGTGGGAGCATTTACTGAATTTGCCATGGGCGTAAAACCGGGCGGCGTGCTGATTGCGAATGGCCACGACAAAAACGTCGCAAAAATCGCTGGGAAAATTCGGAATTTGTGCACATTCGGGCTTGATGCAAGCTGCAACTTCTATGCTCAGAATCTCGTTCTACATGACGGCCTTTATGCTTTTGACGTCTATCATAACGGCGATTTGCTCGGGCCGGCCAGGATATCTCTGCCCGGCCGGCACAACGTCCTAAATGCGATGGCTGTGGTTGCTATGGCGGTCAACGTGGGCGTTCCTTGTCAGCAGGTTCTCCAGTTGCTGCCCAGCTTCACCGGGGTCGATCGCCGGCTGATGCTGAAAGCCCGGCTTGGGGGGGTCGCCGTACTGGACGATTACGCTCATCACCCCACCGAAATAAAGGCGAGCCTTGCAGGAGTCCGGCAAAGGTATAAGCCCAAACGAATCTGGTGCATTTTCCAGCCCCATCAGTACAGCAGGACAAGATTTTTGCTTGATGATTTTGCCGAAAGTTTTAAGCTTGCCGACGTAACAATAGTGCCGGAAATTTACTTTGTCCGCGACTCGCAGCAGAGCAAAAAAGAAGTCAACGCAGAGATGCTGGTCGATAAGATGCGGGCTAACGGCACAGACGCCGTATTTATCGACGACTTCGGGGCAATTTGCGACTATCTGCAGGCAAATGTAGCCGCCGGCGATCTGGTCATCACGATGGGCGCAGGCGATATCTGGAAGGTAACAGATGAATATATTCGCCGACTTAGAGGAAATAGTTGAAACCAATCATCCATTAGCTCAGCACACGTGGTACGGCTTGGGAGGACCGGCCGACTATTTCATCAGGCCCAAGACCATCGAGCAGCTTCAGGAAGTGGCCCGCCGATGCAACGAAAACCACATGCCAATTTACGTGCTGGGCTTTGGCTCCAATCTGCTGATCAGCGATGACGGCGTCAGAGCAGCAGTAGTGAAACTTGAAGCAGACCAGTTCACGCAGACACAATTCAAGGACGAAGAGCTTACCGCCTGGGCAGGTGCAGAATTGAGCAAGCTGGTCTTGACCTGTGTGCAGAAAGGGCTTTCAGGCATAGAGGCTCTAACAGGCATACCAGGCTCTGTCGGCGGAGCAGTCAGAATGAATGCGGGCGGCAACTTCGGAGATATCGGTGCCGCTGCAGAATCTGTCACGCTGATGGATAGTCACGGCAACATTTTTGACAAGAAAAAGCCCGAGCTGATATTTGACTATCGCAGCACCAACATCGCCGCCAAATTTATCTTGAACGCTGAGCTTAAACTGGCCAGCGCCGATCCCGGGCAGATTATGCGAACGGTCAAGGAGATATGGATTCATAAAAAAAACAGCCAGCCTTTGAACACAAGAAATTGCGGCTGTATATTCAAGAACCCCCGAGGAGTTTCCGCCGGCGCTCTGATCGATAGGGCCGGCCTTAAAGGGTTGCAGATTGGCGGAGCCACCGTCAGTGAAAAACACGCCAACTTCATAATCGCGGCCAAAGGCTGCACAAGCCGCGATGTCACCAGGCTGATAGACGCAGTAAGAGAAAGGGTCAAGGAGCAGTTTGACGTCGAGCTTGAGCTGGAAATCGAGGTCTGGAAGTAGTGCCGCTGGATTCTTGCTATCGTCCTTAGCTTATGATGCCAGACTATAGTGAATGGACAATTGTAAATCCAAGATAGTAAATAGCAAATTAACCGTCGCCGTGCTTATGGGCGGTATTAGCGAAGAACGCGATATCAGTATTCAAAGCGGCACTTGTGTCGCCCGGGCGTTGGAAGAAGCCGGCCTGAATGTAGTAACTGCCGATATCGGGCCTGACAAGCTGGAAATATTAGACGATAGTAACATCGACGTGTTTTTTCTTGCCCTGCACGGTAGATTCGGCGAAGACGGCCAGCTCCAGCAGCTTCTGGAAGATAGAGGACTTATCTACACAGGCAGCGGCCCAAAGGCCAGCAGATTGGCGTTCGACAAGATGGCCGCCAAAAAAGTCTTTGCCCAGGCCGGCATCAATGTGCCGCCGGCAGTTGAAATCAGCCCTGGCGTCGGCATCGAGCAGCTTGAAGAGCAGTTGCAGCAGCTTGGGCGCAAATATGTAGTAAAACCGCTAAGGCAAGGAAGCAGTGTCGGCATTAGCATTGTCACCGACCCTCGCCAGGCTATCGCTGTCGCGCAAAAGACTTGCATAGAATTCGGCGACTGTATGATTGAAAAATTCATTTCTGGCAGAGAAGTAACCGTCGGCATTAGCCCCGGCCCCTGTGGCCGGGGGCTACCCCCAGCACAGGGCTGGGGGTTAATCACCCTGCCCACCATTGAGATAAGAAGTAAGACCGGCTTCTATGATTATCAGGCAAAATACATCGATGAGCGAACCGAGTATCTGTTTGACACTATTGACGACGCGGTCCTTTCGGCGAAGATTAAAACGGCGGCGCTGGATTGCTTTAACGCCCTGGGCTGCCGGCACTTTGCCAGAGTCGATCTCATCCTGGGCAAAGACGACATCCCCTATGTTCTGGAAGTTAACACTATTCCGGGATTTACAACGCACTCGCTTCTTCCCAAAGCAGCGGCCAAAGCAGGACTTTCTATGAGCGACTTGTACGTGAGAATTGTAGACTCGGCCTATGCGCCGCTCGCGAAGCGCAGAGCGTGATACCCGTCGTGCAAGAGGCTCGCTCCTCCTGCAAAGTGGTCCTGAGATATCGGGATTCACAAGAAAAAGGCAATGGCAGTCACAAGAAAAAAAATAAAGAGCAAGGCCGGCAGAATCTCCTTTAAGACCGGCTTTTTCAAAAAGGATAAAAAACGCGGCGCTAACCAGGATAGTACAAGCTGGACGGGAATTCTCAAGGTTTTGGTGGTGATCGGCTGCCTTGTGGCGGCGGGTGCCTGTCTAGTATTCTTAGATAAATATGTACATACGGCTGTCTCTGCCAAAATCACCGCCGTTGAGTTAGTTAATCCGCCCGCCTGGCTTAATCAGCCGCTCAAAGAGAAAATCTGTGCCGCTGCCGCATCTGGTACCCAAGGTCTAAAACTTGATGAAAATACCGCCCGTCTGGTTCAAGCCAATCTTCAAGAGAAACTTTCGTGGCTGGCGAATGTTAGAGTACAGGCCGCCAACGATAGAATTCTTATTCACGCTGATTATCGAAAGCCGATTGCCCTGGTTAAAGTGGGGCTGCGCAAGCTCTATGTTGACCCCGAGCGGTTTGTGCTGGATTTTGTCCCGATGCCGAATCTACCCATCGTAAACGTAAAAGGTTTGTCGCCGATAATAAGCACGCCGGCGGTCGGTCAAGTCTGGCAGCGTGACGACCTGGCTGAAGCGATAGCCGTATTGGTCCGCCTGGACCGAATGGATAAACTTGTCACGCCGGGCAAACCTCTGCTTGGCGAAATCGACAGCATCGATGTCAGTAACTTCAAAGGCCGACAAGACAAACGCTTCCCACACATTGTCCTGTACGCAAAGGATAGTACCGAGATCATCTGGGGCGCCGAGGTGGGTACATGGGCGCAGTATTTTGAGGCAAAGGACGAGGAGAAGCTGGCGAAGCTCTACAACTATTACAAGCAACGCGGCTCGCTGCTCAATGGCGCCAAATACATTAACCTGCGCGACCCGCAGGGCAGTATTTCTTTGCCGATCGACAGATATTAGCCCGGCGTTTAGCCCCCGAATCTTGACTGTCGTCAGACAAGTTTATTCGGGGGTTATATTTACACCGCCGTCGTTCGCCGGACGCGCCAATCTGCCCAATAATCAATCATCAATAATCAATGAAAATCCCCGTCGCCGTTTGTGTGGGTCCCAGTTCCTTGAGGTTATTAAACGGGTATGTTGCTCCCAGATTCCTTAGGCGGCAGTCCCTTATTAAGAGATTGTTTGACAAAGCCCAATAATGTGGTATAAATAGATTAGAAAATCTTTAGGCCGCAGACGAAGACAATTAACCTTTACGGCTTTTTTGTCTGGTGATTTACCTATAGGAGTAACGATGGGAAAAATGCTAAAAACTTCGGCTGAGGGCAGGAAATGCACGTTTCCGCAGTGCACGCATATCTTGAGTATCTATAACCATGAGGCTTACTGTCATATACATCTGGACCAGGTGCCTCAGGAGCAAAAACCTAAGAGTTTAACTCGTCCTCATGCATAATCCGATGCTATGTAGTACCTTTTCCCTATCAGAGAGACTAAACTGGCCCCCATCCACTATCCGCCATCCTAAATTCAAAACCTGCCCTGAGCTTGCCGAAGAGCGTGTTCGAACCTGGAATGAAATGCAAGTATAGCTGTCGAAGTGGAGTGGAGATTTACTCGATGAACTTGAGGATGCGATTTATCAACTTGTCTGGTTCTCGAGTTTGGCACTCCCATACGGTCAATACCTTCCATCCTTGACTTCGTAGCTTCCGCAAGTTTCGCTTATGTCTCTCTTTATTTGCATGGAGTTTTGGAAGCCAGTATCCGAGTCTTGATTTGGGAGTTCGGCGTCCAAGCCGACAATTGTGCCGGTGCCACCAGCATCCGTGCACGAAGATGATCTTCTTGTGGCTTGGGAGCACAATGTCAGGACACCCTGGGAGGTCGTTTCTATGAAGTCGGTAACGATAACCGCAGTTGTGAACAATCCTTCTCACAACCATTTCCGGGGTTGTATCCGTTTTTCTTATGCGCGACATGCAATAGGAACGTTGATCCTTGCTCAGAACATCCATTAAAAACCCTGATCAAGTCTTACCCACGGCCACATCGCTCTTATGCCCTCAAGAGGCTCTCAAGAACAAGACGCGCAACTTTCACATTCACTGCATTCCCAAGCGCGGCCATAGCCGCCGTGCCACAGGGGAAATGCTTCAGTTCATCCATTGATTGAAGTCGAGCGCATTCTCTAACCGTCATGTACCGTCGTTCCCATGCGATGATAGGAACTTGAGTAGTGGTCATTGCTACCAGCGATGGTGCTGTTGTGGGGCGTTTGATTCTCACTCCAGACGCCCTGAATTGTATTACGTAATTCCAGATATTGCGTTCCTCCCCTTTGCAGTTCCATTCCAGCTTCTGCAAGCTCGGTGGAAATCGTCGAATCTTTTCTAGCCAATCGTCAATCCATTCTTTGTGTCTTTTATATAGGTCTCTATTCTTTCTTATAAACTCTTGCTTCCAGCTTGGAAACGCATCCTCCTCTGCACGAGCATAGCTAGGTACATGTTTCATTATTTCTCGCCTAAGTCTGTAGTTAAGTTTTTCGCCACAGGCCCCCCGTTTACTATGTAAGATTTTCACAGGCACCTTATACAAAGAATCTTGCTTGTATGGGTACGTTGCGCCAAACTCCATGCTCCAGATGGGGAAAGAGGGCAGTTGTTCTTCTTCGGGAAATAACCCAAGAAACTCCTGCCATGTCTCTAAACAATCGACGACCTGCTTGCTTAGAGGCAACGCCCCTTTGGGATTGTTATCCAACACCGCCCTAATCGACAGTTCCTCTCCGCTTGTCTGTGGGATGGGCCATTGAAAGCCATTCAACCCTCCAAGCCGCCCAATCATGTACATTCTTTCCCTTATCTGCGGCACGCCAAATCTGTGCGGTGAGAGTTGGGCATGCCTTACATCATACCCCAGTTTTTCCAGTGCCGTTTTGACTTTGGCATAAGTATTACCCTTGTCATGTCTAACAAAGTGCGCAACATTCTCCAATATCAAAAACTCCGGCTGCCGGTGCCGCAAAATCTCGACAATGTTGAAGAAAACTGTCCCCCGGATAGTGTCTTCCCAGCCACTTTGGTCCCCTGCTTTCGAAAACGGCTGACAAGGAAAACCCGCACAAAGCAGGTTATGTCTTGGGATTTTCTTGGGGTCTATTTCCCTTATGTCACCGGCAGGTAGGATTCCAAAGTTGGATTCGTAAGTTGCTCGGAGCTGCTCGTCTATTTCGCAGGCAAATACACATTTGGCGCCAAGTCCTTTGGCTGCCAAGTGAAATCCGCCCAATCCTGCGAATAAATCAACAAATCTCATATATTACAATTTGGATTTATATATTTCTCAATCAGTTCTAGGCAATTTAGATATTCGAGGACGCATCCATTTAATCAGACGCCGTTGGAGTTTCTTTGATACCCAATTCACATCAGGGCTTGTAGCCGTAACCAGGCGCGTTCTGTCTAATAGCATCCCATCGACTTTACCACAATATCTCCGAAAAGCATCATCTAAAAGTGCGAATGGAGTGGCAAACGCTTTACCTGGCCTTGCTGCGAACTGGATATATTTTCGCCAATCTGTTATATCTGGCGTTTTCAATTTATCAATCCAATCACGGCCACTTGCACACTGCATAAGATAAACAGGAATTCCTACTCGGTTGTCTATAAACGGCCTGTAGAATAATAAATCGACCCCTGACTCATTGGCTTGCGGATAACCCCATGTCTTCGGATTTCCTTTTAACTCACCGAGCCTGTCGGTTATTTCATCAACAACATCAATAAGTTTTTTGGAATGAGATCGAGACCAACCTGTTTTATGCACATACCAGCCACTCAGTTGATGTTGCAAAGATTCTTTAGTTAATTCCTCGAACAATTCTCCTTGTTCATTATAATCTGTTCCAAATTGGTTTGCCCACGAAGGATATAATTTCGCCAAGGAAAGAATGATACAGAAGCTATATGCTGTTGCGACCTTCCATTCGAAGGCCCTGGTAATTTGAGAGCCGTCAATTGAAAATGCACACCCCTTGCCAATGCAAGATTGTCGACGCCTTAACTCAGACCAGACGTCTTGGACTCTTGCTGATGCAAAACTCTGGTCGTTATAGATTATCCCATCGCAAAGGATATCTACGATATCGATAGTCGTCAATTTACTTTCGTCGAACAGAATTGTCCCCTCGATCCAGTCACAAAGAATATCCAATTCTACATTGTGCTCTCGAGTGCATGAGGCAATACCCTTAGTAGGGATTCTAAGCATCACTTACGACCCTTGCTTTATTTCTCGATAGTGACCTTGAAAATATCCGCCAGTTGTGAAGCATCTTTTGCTACTCTTCCAACAGCTTTTTGCAGTTCCTTAGACTTCTTAAAGAAGTGTGCGCGTGTTAAGGCCATTTCTATATTATCCGCGGCAGTTTCTACCAACCTGATGATTTCCGGCTCGTCACCTCCTGAGATACGTAACGCCACGTCGAATGATGGCTGTTTAGTACGCTCAAGATATTCGACAGCATCTTTGCTTTCGAGAATTCTCCCGAAGTTGTCTACTTGCCTAGAGTCTGTGAAAAGAGGCGAAATTTCCTTATCTGAATCACCGAATATCCAAAGTGCAAAATTGGCCAAGTTGTTTAGATGTTTTTTGGATACAGGCTTCTTCGCAGATTTGGGATCTGCATAAATGTCTATTTGAAGATATTTCTGGACACCTTGCGTACGCAATGACAGATACATTACGCTAAATCGTTCTTCAAGATCTTCCTCCGGCACATTTCCTATCTGTAGAAGCAAGCGGTAGGAAATATAATGTTGCCTAACGGTGTCGGTCTTGCTCCCGATTTTGCGCATCACTTGGGTATAATCCATCCCTCGTTCATCGATCATTTTGGCAATAAATTGTGCTTTCTCGGCTGGCTGCCATTCCTTTATCCCGGTGACATGCCGAAAGCCTAAAAAAGATTCTATCTCCTCCCGAGAGCCAATCTCAATATATGGTATCTTTTCGAACAATCCATCTGGAGGTTTTCGAGCTTTTGCGATTTCTTTCCACTTCGGACTTGCTGGTCTTCCATTTATTGCATCGCGGAGATATCTTAACGCTGCAACCCTTCGATTTCCTTCGATGACAACCAATCGTTGCGCACCGTACAATTTTTCTTTAGTGACCAACAATGCCTCGTGGGTCCAGAATCCACCGCTCTCTAGATAAGAGAGGGCAAGTTCCTCTATAGTCCATTCGCCCATCAATTCAAGGACCTTTTCCTGTGGTACGTTTCGTCCTGTATTATTTCGGCCGAGCCGTGGATTCATAGGGTCGAGATAAAACTCGTCCAACATCGCATACTTTAGTTCTGTTCCTATGGCCATAATTAACCTCGTTTTAAGAACTCTGGGTATCTAACGTACCGCCCATAGCCCCATAGTCACCTGTTCTCCACATCATTTCAATTCCTGTTTCCCCTCATTTTTAATTCTACACGTCGTTGCCCCGTTTTCAACAGATAAAAGTTGCTCGCCTCGGCGTAGCCCTTTAGGCGAAGCCGGGCCGTCCATCCCCATCGAAGCTCACCGAAGATCCTGCGTAGCCGGCTTCTACGTAGTCATTCATAGCTTCATGTGACAAAGGGGCGAAGCAAGGCCACAATCTTTCTCCCCAATCCGTTCTCCGTAGTACTACTACGAAGGATGAAATCGAAGCTCATCGAAGATTTATTCGCCGTGGCGAATCCCCCTCCTGTATGCCTGCCCGCCTTCTGTTTGGCGGACTTATCCGCCGTAACTGGTTTCTTTGCAGCTTTAGCGAAGTAGAATAGCGAAGGCGGAATCCCGGCTATCCATTTTTGAATCTTCCAATGTACCTTTGATTTTTGCCTTTTGATTTTTGCTTTTCCATCCCTACCCCCACCCCCAAGAACGAACTCTGAACAACGAACACCGAACTATGAACAATGAACCCTGACCTCCGTCCCCCGTTATCCTACCCTCACGGTGGAGTATAAAAACTGCTCAAAACCTGTTCACTTTTGTCATTTTTTGGTCAAAACGTGTACGCTTTTGACAATTTCCGGCGCATTTTCGTTCATTTTTACCCTCATTTTTAGCCTAAAAACGCATAAGTCCTATAAAACCTTTGTTTTCAATACTGCTAATTGCCCTAAATTTCAAAATTCTTCTCGAAATCCCCTCTTTTTAGACTTTTTCCTTTTTAATTCTGCTTTTTTCTTGCCGGCAAAACTATTATTCAGTGCGGTTGGCAGGTCAATATAGTGATACGAAATCTGGAACTGCTCGCAGAGATTTTTGAACTTTCGCAGGGCTGACTCGCTTAATGCGTTTTGGAAATCCGGCGTTCCTTTACAGCAGAAAATCCTGCAGCCGGCAAACCTATACTCATAAATGCTGCACTTGCCGGATGTATTGTACGGGCATTGTGCGGCGGGCATCGGCCTTACCTTTTCTGCGCCCAAATTTGCCGCCAAATACAATAGCTCCGGCGTGGTAACAAACAAACGATGGTCAAACACGTCGAAGTCACAACATCGGCCACAGGCGTTACAGACTCCGGCTAAATCAGGGTTCTGGCAAATCTGCGTATCGAGCCAATTGTAAATTTCAGCTACTTTCGTCAAGAGCCGGGCGTCGGCGCTGGATTCTGCCACCATTTTTTGTTGCTCTGAACTTTCTTTATCTGCTTGGTGTTGTAACATTTTCCGCGATTTATTCCGGGACATTTTTGACCTGTTTTATTCCAGGCGTCTGGACTGGCTAAATTGATCGGCCAAAAAGGCCACGTCCGGCACTGGCTTGGCCGAACAGGATGAATTACGCATATCCTCCGGCTGTCAGCCTGCCGCAAAAACATACAATCTTTGGTGCTGGGCTGTTCGACAATTGTTGTTCGCAGGCCGACTCGCCTAAGATAATCTCGCCGCAACTGCCCCACCGTTATCTTCAGGAAGTCTGCAATCATTTGTATCTCTGGCCTGCTGACCCAGATATAGCCCTGAGCAGGCCCGGAGCAGCATCTGCCGCACTGCAAACACTCAAAATGCAGACCACCAACGTACCACGGACTTTTACTAACCACGGATTTCACGGATTAGACACAGACTAACACCGATTGTCATTCCCACGCAAGGCCTGCCCTGAGCGCAAGCCGAACGGGCGGGAATCTACTTTGTTTCGAGGATTTTGGATTTCTGCTTTCGCAGGAATGACATACACCGTCTACCATTTCAGCACCGCTCCGGTGTCGGCGGAGGTGGCCATTGAGGCATATTCTGCCGTGTAATCCTGCCTTGGTTCCTGCCTTCCGAGGTTATTTTTGTTTGCTCTGACACCAGGTGCTCATAGCCCTATCACGCATCACAACCAATAGACCCGGCCACTGTTCCGCAGAAAACAGCTTTATTGCGTCAATAACACGTTTATTTATTCTGTGACGGTTGGGCCTGCGTAGAGAGACAACCAAGATGCCATAATGCTCTCTGTCACGATAATGGGCGAAGCCCCTGTCAGTCGTAATCAATAACCGCTTTTCTTGCTGAGCCTTACTCAAGAGAAGCTGATCTGACATGCCCTCGCCGGTCGTCCCTCGAATATCGAATACGTCGTGGCCGGACTCGCGTAGCCGTTCGACTGTCATCAGAGGAATGTTCTCATCTACAAGTATTCGCATTACTCGTTTCTTCATCCCTCTATAGGTGTGACCTGCTCTTCTGCGAGCGAGGCGGCGTAGTTCAGACAGGCGAGAATGTCTGCGCGCTGTAGTGAAGGATATTCGTTCAGAATCTCTTCAATTGTGTCTCCGTTGGCGAGCATGGCAATAATCTGGTGGACAGGTATGCGAGTACCCTTGACGCAGGCTTGTCCGTGACAGATATTGGGGTCAATTACTATTCGTTCATACATTCTTTCTGCTCCGAAATTCGGGACTCTCTCTATAACTTATTTAGCCTGAGAAGGTTACTTGTGTTTATTGTATCCGCATATTGCGGAAGAATCCAGCATATTTCCGATCCTATATGAGCGGTAGAGTCCCCAGGCTGCGAAATATCATAACGAGAATTTCAGCACTGCGCCGGTGTCGGCGCTGGTGGCCATTGAGGCATACTTTGCCAGATACCCTTGCGTTATTCGCGGCTTTGGCGGCTTCCAGGCCTTTCTGCGTCCGGCAAGTTCTTTGTCGGAAAGCTCGACATCTATTTTGTTGCTCGGAATGTCAATCTTTATTATGTCACCATCTTTCAGCAGGCCAATCGGGCCGCCTACCGCTGCTTCAGGGCTGATATGTCCGATGCAGGCGCCTCTTGTTCCACCAGAAAAACGCCCATCAGTAATCAGCGCAACCGATTCGCCCAATCCTGCACCCATAATGTAACTGGTGGGACTGAGCATTTCGACCATGCCGGGGCCGCCCTTGGGGCCTTCATAACGAATCACCACCACATCGCCTTTTTTCACCTTGCCTGCCAGAATGCCTTCGCAGGCTTCTTCCTGGCTTTCAAAGATGACGGCTGGGCCAGTGTGGACCAGCATACTTTCTGCTACACCGGCTGTTTTGACCACCGCGCCGTTTGGGGCAAGGTTTCCTCGCAGAATCGCAAGGCCGCCGGTTTTCGAGTACGGATTATCAATCGGACGGATTACCTGCTGATTTTTTATTTCAGCGCCGGCGATATTTTCGCCGAGCGTTTTTCCGGTTACCGTCAGGCAATCGGTGTTCAGTAAATTGGGAATCTTGCTGATTTCTTTTAGTATAGCGCTTACACCCCCGGCCGCGTCCACATCCTCAACGTGGAATCCGCTGGATGGCGCCACCTTACAGATATTGGGGCATTTAGCTGAAATTGCGTTTATCCGCTCAAGGTCGTATTTGATGCCCGCTTCGCTGGCAACGGCCAGCGAGTGGAGAACAGTATTTGTTGAGCCGCCCATCGCCATATCCAAGGCAAGGGCGTTATCCAGCGATTTTTCATCGATTATATCCAAAGGCTTAATATCCCTTGCCACCAGATACATAATCTGTTTGCCTGCGGCTTTGTAAAGCTCCTGCCGCTTTGGGTCAACTGCCAGGATAGTTCCATTGCCGGGCAGAGCCATTCCGACAGCCTCACAAAGGCAGTTCATCGAATTGGCGGTGAACATCCCCGAACAGCTTCCGCACGTCGGGCAGCCCGTCATTTCCAGCTCTTTTAGCTGCGATTCGCTAATTTTGCCGGCGTTGAGCCGGGCGACGCCTTCAAATATGCTGATAAGGTCAACTGCTTTTCCATCTTTTGCTTTGCCGGCTGCCATCGGCCCGCCGGATACAAAGATTGTGGGGATATTCAGCCTGACCGCCGCCATCAGCATACCGGGCGTAATTTTGTCGCAGTTGGGGATGCAAACCAGACCATCAAAACAGTGTGCCCGGGCCATAGTCTCGACGGAATCGGCCACAATTTCGCGGGAGGGCAGAGAATATTTCATGCCCGTATGCCCCATAGCGACGCCGTCGCAGACCGCTATGGTATTAAATTCAAAAGCAACGCCGCCCGCCTCGCGGATAGCCTGCTTAACGACCCGCCCGACCTGGTTTAGGTGAACGTGGCCCGGCACAATCTCACAGAAGCTGTTGGCAATGCCGATAAATGGTTTGTCAATGTCGGCGTCACTTAGGCCGCAGGCACGAAGCAAACTCCTGTGCGGCGCACGCTGGAAGCCCTTCTTTACTGTGTCGCTTATCATAATCTGCTTTCTCCACGCGAAAACAACCCCGCGATAAGCCCGTCCTGAGCCGGGTCGAAGGATCGCGGGGCTAAATATCAGCTCCCCAATCTATTGGGGGGTCTATTAAGTGTCAATAAAGAAAAAACGGTTGTCTTAGGACAAGTAAAATGTATAATGACAACCTGGATTTCGCAGAAAAGTGAAAGTTACAAGGAAACCAAATAATGATGCCACGTACTGTTTTCAGTTGCGCTAGCCGCAGTCTGATTTGTTTGCTTGTTGTGACGCTGAGCTGCAACAATTCTGCGCGGGAAACTGCTCGCAGCAAGGTCGAGCAGCAAGAAAAGATGCTGGCCGGCAAGGAACCTGCTGCCGTAGAGCGTATTCCAGCAGAGGTCAAGCCCAAAGAAAAAGGGCCCGCTGTGCTGTTGGCGCTGAAATTCACTCCGCAGGACTCGACAACCTACAGAGTAGTGGTAGAGGCTGGCAGGAGCGTCGCGTGGGAGGGACCTTTGCCGGAAAAGCCCACCGGCTTCAAGGGCGGCCACACCGGCAATAGAATCGAAACGACCTTTGCCCAGCGGATACAAAGCGTCGACGATAAAGGCAACGCCATTGCGGAGATTAAAATAGAGGCGTTGAAATACCTGTCAAAAGCCTGGGATAATGTTGTTCTGGACTTCGACAGCGCCAGAGAGCAGGACAAAGACAGCCCGCTGCAAAAGTTGATCGGGCAACGCTATGTGGTGCAGATGTCTGCTGCGGGGCAAGTGTTGAAGATTGTCGATGCCAATGAGGCCAGGGCGGCCGTTACGGGCAATTTATCCGCCCATAAGACGGCTTTGGCGCTGCTGTCGCCCGAGGTCATTAAGCAGCGGCACACAATTCCGGCCCTGCCGCCCGGCGAAAAAAGCCGATTAAGCCCGGGCGAGAGCTGGAGCAGCACGGCGACTTTTCCCTTCGATATGATGGGCTCGAAATCCTACGAAAAGATTTATACGCTCAAAGAGATCAAGGATGCGGGTGATCGGCAATTTGCCGTCGCCGATATGAACGCGGTTCCGTCCTCAGAAATGGCTCAGGAGCTCCACAAGGAACAAACAACAAATCCTCTTGAGAAAATGTTCGATACCAACGAAAACTATAGCGGGCAGCTAAAGCTCGATTTGACGGCCGGCAAAGTTGAAAAGTGCCTCGAAGAACTACGGATAGAATGGGTTATTGTCGACCCCCAGGCGAAGGACGATAAAGAACCGGCTGCTTTGAGAATGTCTGCAATGCGCTTGTACAGCATCGAGAAAATCGACTGATCTTTTGACCCCCTGCCGTGCAGGGGGCTAAATCAATCGAAAGGAACGAATTTGAAATCCACGTTGTTATTACTGGCGGTTGTTGGCCTTGCCGCCCTTGCCGGATGCGAGGCGCCTGTCGGGCAGAAAGAGCCACTGGCAGAAGGAAAGAAACCTGTAGGCGAGGGAAAAGTCCTGTTGACCGTGGACTTCCAACAGGGACAGACCCTGCAATACAGATTTGTCTCCAGCAGAGAGATTGACCTGGACTGGGGCCCAACGAAGACCGCGTCCGGATCGGCAAAAAGTACCGTCAACAAATTCTCCGAGTCGATGGAGATGGTTGTTGCCTACACACCTGTCGAAGTCGATCCATACGGACTCACGACCATCAAGGCGACCTGCAAAAAGGTTATGGTAACACGGAGCAAAGGCACGGGCGGAAGACCGCCGATGAAAGACGCCGTCGAAAGTTTCGCCGGCAAAACCTACACCCTGGCGGTCGGACCGACCGGCAAGATCGAAGATTATTCGCAACTGAATGAACTGATCGAAGAATTAGGCAAAGAACCGTTCCACGAGGACAGCAGAGCCGGCAGAATAAAAGAACCTGATATGATCGGTGATCTTGTCGCCGCTCAATGGTTCTTGTGGGATTCAATTTCAAGCATTGAAAATCCGACCGAAGGCGTGTCGGTAGGACAAACCTGGAGGTCCAAGCTGTCGGTGCCTGCGCCGATGGTGATGCGAAAGGCAAGAGACGTGACCTACCGGCTCAGTGAAATCCGCAACAATGGAAAGGGCCGGCTCGCGGTCATACAAAGCTCCTATTCACCGGCAGATTCGGTTCCCAGCAGTTGGCCAATACCCTACGCCGGCACGTTCCAGATGACCGGGACGTTCGGATTCCTTAGGGGATATCGGGTTCTGGATTTGAAAGGTCAAGGCGAGGAATTATTCAATATCGACCAGGGCCGAATCGAGCACTATGACCAGCAGTATGAGATGCGGTTGGCAGCTTCTTTGCCCCTTCCTATCGGAGCAAATCCCACGATAACTATCAAACAAAAACTGACAATGCAACTTCTTGAGTGACTCGCCTTTGCGCAGCCGCTTCGGCGGAGCGAGGTTGGGCGGTGGTCAGCCCGTGACCCGTGAGTTGTCGCCCCGGCCACGAGCGACGGAGGTGTAGATTGACGCATGAGAATCTATGGGCGCCGTGGCGGATAAAGTATATTCAGGGCCTGGGCGAAGGCTCGCCACAAGCGGGCTGTTTTATCTGCCGAAATCTCCAGAACCCTCAGGATGATGACACAAACCTCGTGTTGTGGCGAACCGATAGAAGTATCGTGATTCTGAATCGCTTCCCCTATAATAATGGCCACTTGTTGATAGCGCCTGCCCGACACATCCCCGACCTCGACCAGGCAAGCAGCGAGGAGCTGCTTGAAATGATCTCGCTGGTCAGGGAATCCCAAAAGGCACTCTCGCTGGCGATAAAACCGCACGGTTTTAATGTTGGGATGAATTTCGGCCGATGCTCCGGGGCGGGACTGCCCGGCCATTTGCACATTCACGTCGTCCCCCGCTGGGACGGAGACACAAACTTTATGAGTGTTTGCGGAGATACCAAGGTTATCAGCCAAAGTCTGGCTGAGCTTCTTGACCTGCTCAAACAGATAAGCAAAGACCACAACCTTCCCTGTTTATAAAGTAGAATAAGCCACAGAGGACACAGAGGTGCACAGAGAAAAAAATTAAAATATATCCTCTGAGTTCTCTGTGCTCTCTGCGGCAAAAAGAAAGTTATGTCGAGTGAGCTTGCCGATTACGCTGTCACTGAAAAGGTCAGCCGGGGCCGAAAGTTCCCGGAGAAGCCCCACCCGTACCGCTGCGATTTCGAGCGCGACCGCGACCGCATAATTCACTGCTCGGCATTTCGCAGGCTCGAAGGCAAAACACAGGTTTTCACGCCCGGCTTGGACGATTATTACCGCACGCGCCTTACCCACAGTATAGAAGTGGCACAAATAGGAAGAACCATCGCAAAGGCTCTGCACCTAAATGAAAGCTTGACCGAAGCGATATGTCTTGCGCATGACCTGGGCCATCCGCCTTTTGGCCACGCCGGCGAAAAAGCTCTGGACGATTTGATGAGCCACCCCCGCTTTTGCGGGGGCAAGCTTGCCCCTGCGCAGGCAGGGGGCGGATTCGAGCACAATCGGCAAACACTGCGAATTGTGGATTTACTGGAGCATCCGTATCCGGATTTTTTCGGCCTGAATCTTATGTATGAGACCCGGCTTGGATTGGCCAAGCATAAAGGCCCTTATGATAAGCCACAGGACGAGGCCTTTCCCGAGGCAAACTCTTGCCTTGAGGGACAAGTCGGCGACGTTGCCGACCGTATCGCGGTAAACTCCCATGACCTCGAAGACGGTTTGCGGGCGGGCCTTATCAGCAGCGAGGGGCTAAAAGATATACAAATATTCGTAGAAGCGCAAAAGCGAGCGAAAACCGACGCAATTAAGGACCAAACCATTCGCAGAACCAGAACGGCAAAAGCAATCATCGACACGCTGGTCAGCGACTGCATAGAAACAAGTAAGCACAGTATAGCCGAGGCTAATATTGCATCAGTGATTGATGTCTGCAGCAGAAGCGAGAGTTTGATCGTGCTTTCATCGCAGGGCGGCTCAAGACTCCTTGAACTGGAGAAGTTTCTGCTGGAGAACTTTTATCAGCACGCATCATTGATACAGACGTCGGGCAAAGTCAAAGACTGGCTCGGGCAGCTTCTCACAAGCCTCTGCCGGAAGCCGCAGCTTATGCCAGGCTATTTTCAAGGCTTCATAGCCGAACGTGGGCTGCAGCGAGTGGTATGCGATTACATCGCCGGCATGACCGATAGATTTTGCCTGAAGATGCTCGAGGAAATTTAACCACAGACGCCGTCCTGAGCCCGTTCGGCTACGCTCAGGGTAAACTCCGCCGAAGGGAAAGCGAAGCAATCTCCAAGAAACCAAAAAAACTTTTTGCCACAGAGAACACAGAGAGCACAGAGAAATGATTAATACCCATGTAGGGTGCGATATTTCGCACCACTTACTTTATATGTCACCATTCTCATTCCCGCGAAAGCGGAAATCCAGTCAGCTTTTTCAATAATCCCACTATTAATAGGTGACTGTCCCGAGGGCGGTTCGTTAAGGGTTTTATGCAAAGAAAAATTCCGCATCGATGACAGAGCACGTATGGATTGGCAAAGATGCTCTTTCATCACGAAAGCCAGAAAAAATGCGTTTATGAGTAATGCCATCAATCTGAATACAAAACCTTCAATAATCACGAAAAAAGGCAGATACATGGCTTAAGCAACCGCCATTCGTGACTGTCCCTAGTATTCCCATGCGGTTACCCACCATGAGATGTGGTATCGCTACGTGCCTGAATCGGGCAATTGGCGCGGCGGGACTCGCACCCGCTGGATGGCGGCCTTGTCGGCTGCTCCGCTGTCCCTAGTTTTCCACGTCAATGCGCCTCCAGAAATGAGACGAGTTGCTCAGCTGCGCCTTCGGCAAGTTTATCGAGCGTTCTGTAACCCGGATAGGATGTGACCTCACTGCTGGAGTGCACCGAGGTCTTCCAGACAGTCTTCCGATCTGAAATCCTTGTGGCACTAAGGTCGACTTCGACTACGGATTCATAGCGGGTGACGTTATCACGGCGTGCACCGTATATTACGGGCCGAACCGATACCTCAACCACGAGGTCAAAACCCTGGGCTTCCGCGGAACCCACTATGTCGACTTTCTTGCCTTTGCGATCGGAATAGCGAAGATTGCTCCTGTCAAGAGGATGGAACCGGCTGCCGAGCTTCTCTGCGAATGCACTTGCGAACCGTTTCTCAAATACATTGTAGACGCCGCTCTGCCACATCCGTTGTTCTACTTCTTGTGACTGCCCGGTAACCAACTCAGTACCCATGTCAGTCCACATACCAATCGTACCTGTTCCCCCTGACCAGAAGTGATATGGATATACTCTGTGCACAAAATACCCGATGTTGTGAGACTGTTCAAAAGCCATTCTGTCGAGAGGAACGCCGGAACTCCCGCAACCAGAAATAGTCATGAACAGACCAAGCGCAAGCACGCTTCTGCCTACGTTGAGTGTTCTCATTTTACTATCGTTCCCGTATCTGTTTAGCGGGTTGACCGGCTGACACGGCCAGCCATACGCTAATTATCGTATTTTACCACCCCCCCGCAGTTGTCAAGGATTTTTTTCTCAAACTTAGGGTTTTTTTCGCACTCCCTCGCTCTCATTCGATCATAACGTTGCAACTTCAATCCATTTAAACAGTTATGTCAACCGCAATCTTGTTCTAAAATCGGAGAAACTGGAGAGATGAAATATTTCCAGCAGATTTCATAATATGGTCCTTTGTCAAAAATATCACAGATGGCCGAAAAACGTTGACATAAACCAAAACTTTTAGCTCTATCAAGCCCGATGAACATCTCTTTTTTACGGATTCTGGGGCCATCAGAGGTACAGTTATGAGTTTTGAGAAACCATAATCTATGTGTTAACAAGGTGTTACAATAGATACCAATACAAAGCAGATCGCTTCTTGAAAAACCCCTAAGTTTGAGGAGAGTCGGATTAAGATGGGATCAGCCCGCAATTATTCAGGACAAAGACATCCACTTTATCTATGCAAAACCATCAGAGAGAACCAAAAATCGAAGATGTTTACATTCGTATCTCCCTTCGTCTTCGCTCAGGATGACACGAAAAAAGGCCGTTTTGCGCGTTAAAATAGGTAAAATTCTTGCGAAAAATCGACCAAAAGCGATGATAGTTAAAAGTAAAAATCGGAAATTTTGAAATTTTTTTTACTGCTTTGTAGCTAAGGGTTTAGGCAAATCGGCGATGTGGAAAATTCGCGATTTTTCGCATCAAACACGCAGGTCCATCCAATTACAGAAGGGCATCGTTTTTCACCCTTCGGCCGAACGAAAATGGCCACAGAGTTCACAGAGAACTCAGAGTAAACAAGAAAGCCATTAACAAGCAACCGGGTAGTCCTTCCCAGTTTCCTCTGTGCCCTCTGCGGCAAGAAATACTATCATCTGTAATCTGTCTTCTGTCATCTCATTAGCGGAGGCGGCAAGTCAAAGCAAGCGTTCACATTTTCGATTGGCTGGAACGCGTACTGGTCTGGCCGGTGCTCTTGTACCGGCGGGTGCGCTACGGGTATGCGTTTCGGCTGATTCGCATGGCGCAGCCTCAGTACGCAAAGGTAGACCCGGCCGATTATAAGCGCCTGCGAGGATACGAATGGTCTGCAAAAAAAGGAGGAAACAGCTTTTACGCGCGAAGATGTGTGGCAGGGAGCAAAGGAAAAAAAGAGACGCTTATATACATACACCAGGAGATTATCAAAGTGCCTGAGGGGATGGTGATCGACCATATCAATCACGATGGGATGGACAATAGAACGGCAAACTTGCGAGCGGCGACATATTCGCAGAATTTGTGCAACAGAAAAAAACGTTCGGGGGCAATGTATTCGAAATATAAAGGAGTTCACTGGCACAAGCTCAATAAGAGATGGGCTGCCCGGATAACGTTCAAAAAAAAGACAATAAACTTAGGCTACTTCAGCAACGAAATCGACGCGGCGAAGGCCTACGACCGGGCGGCCAGGAAGTATCACGGCGAGTTCGCCAGTCTGAATTTCCCCGAATCCGGCAGTGGCTGAGGGCGGAGAGAATTCAGAATGTAGAATTGCGAATGTCGAATTGCGTTAATAGTCTTTGACTTAACCGTCGGGGTCAGTTAACCTTCCACAACGATGAAACGATTAGCAGCATCGGGTTTTGGCCTGGGCTGGCTGCCCCTTGCTCCGGGCAGTTGGGGCTCGCTGCCACCAGCAATTATCTTCGCTGTGATGTCCTATTTGGGCGCGTCTTCTGCAATGATAATCATCGTGATGATAGTTTTGGCAGTAGCCGGTTCGGTTATCTGCGTCAAATGTGCCCCTGCCTCGATAGCGGCGACCGGTGATGCGGACCCGAATGAGGTTGTCGCCGATGAGATTGCGGGCCAGGCAATCACATTTGCCTTGGCAGGTTCATTCGTAAGCGGGCCGATTTGGTGGGCACCGGCTTTGGGCGGTTTTTTCTTATTCAGGCTCTTTGATGTAATCAAGCCCTGTCCGGCACGCAGGCTTGAAAAATTGCCGCAAGGATGGGGCATTCTTGCGGATGATTTATTTGCCGGCCTGTATGCCGCAATCACTTTGGTGCTTTGCCTGAAATTGTGGGCCTCTTGGTCAGGCGGACAGGCCCATCCCCAAGCTGCGCTTGGTGCTGCCACACGCCAGCTTTGGACGCTCCCATCCCCAAGCCCTGCCCTGTACGACCAGGTGCAGGGCTTGAGGCTGCCACTCCCGTCGCAGTCTACTGCGGGGGGTCCGACGCCGTGCCGGCGTCGGCTAAACATTCACAGACAATGTCCAAAAATTGGTATGCAGAAACCTGCATACCCTACGGACTCTATGCTACGGGGCGGCGATGGCAGAGCATAAGGGTGGCATCCTCAATCCGCCCCCGCTCTTGTCTTCGACAAGAAGACGTGGGGGCGGATTGGGGATGGTTTATTCCCTGGCTGAATACGTACCCAAATTCATTTGGCGGTTTCACTACCCAGCCAAGGCAGGAAGCAACAATGCACACGGAATATTCTGTCCACGTCTGTAAAGAACTTGAGAGTGCGATCCGTGCAACCGGCTTGCACCGGCCGATGCGGGTCGCACGTTACGACGCGGGCGAGGAGCTTGTTTACGACGTGACAGAAGTTGGCGGGCAGCACACGGCGCACGTCCGACTACTTCTCGAGCAGTTTGTTGGCGGCGGGTTTGCCGGGCAGGTGTACCGAGTAAAAGTCTTGAGCATCGAGACGGCTCAGGAAAAATTCGAAATTCCCGGTCTACAGCCCGGCCAGGTTTATGCTATGAAGATATTTGTCCCACCTTCTAACCTTGCTCGGCTGTTTCGCAACATTCTATACTGGATCGGTTTTCAGGGAGCGTTCGCGCTTCAAGTCAATCCCGCCGCGGCGAGGGCCGGCGCGCTCTGGCAGAAATTCATCCGGCGCGGGGCAAAAATTCGGTTCGGCGATGAGAATGCGGCTGCCGATATTCACGCTACTTTTCTCGATAGCCGGCTGGGCAGTTGCGGTGAGCTGAGCGAGTGGATTGACGGACGCACGTGGCGGCTGGAGGTCGATGATAGGCTGGGTTTATTGAAGCAGTGGCGTCGTGGCCGGGCAGTTGACGAGCAGCAGCTTGGTTCGCCCGAATACAGAGCCAAACGCGAATTTATGGCCAAATCTGTTGAGCTTATCCACGATATGGGCTGGCATGAATTTGCCAGACAATACGAGTGGTCGACGTGTAAGAGCCAACCGAATTGTCTGAAACGCCGGGACGCCGAAGGTAATCCGTCAGCGGGACTGGTGGCGGTTGATTTCAGGGCGGGGCTTGCGCTGCTGCCTTTTCTGCCGATGAGTCCGGGCGATTTCAAGCTGATAGCCAAGGGACTTACGCGGGGGTCGCTGGTGCAGTTTGACCGCGGTGACGTCCGCAAGCTGGAGGCTTTTGTGCGGGACCACAGCAACGAGTTTGCGGATATGGGTCAGATGCTTGAGGAACTTAAATCGTCTGAGAAGATATACCGCAACTCGCTGCCTGATATCACGCACCATCACGTTCGGCTGCTGTACAGCGGGCAACTATGGGCGACGATGCTGGACAGTGCAGTGACCGCATGGAAGGTCAGAGGTCTGGTTGACGAGAATTCGCAGCGAAGGCTGCGAAACAGCAAAGTTCTGACTCTGGTATTTCTGGCGATTGGGCTGATACCGTTTTTGGGCAAGTTTATTCGGCGGATTTGGGGCCGGCCCGACTGGCGCAGACATTACGCCGGGATGTTGTCGAGCTGGGGCTATTTGCGGCGGGCGGTAAGGGCAAGGATGGCTGAAAAGGTGATTGTCTGGCACAGAGCGGGACGCCTTGACGCTGAGCGGGCGTTCAAAGTTGCAGGTGCACTTTGGAGATTCCTGTGCCATCTGCCTTTGTCGGTGCTGCCTGCCGGACTGCATCGCTTTCTGACCGACTTCAAGTTCGCAAAAGAACGCCTGGCCAATATTATTGTTCGGCCCGCCAGGCTGTATTTCGACGCCCAACTGAGGGAGCAGTGGCTGCGTGAAATGGTCGCCGAGGGGCGGAAAAAGCACATGCTCAACGATGAAGATGCACAGGTCATCCTCTCACAGCTTAAAGAGCCTTTTATACAGAAGTATCTTGTAAGCCTTGTCGTGCATCTTATGACCCTACCGGTGTCAGAAATTGTGTGGGTAATCGTGGCATTCGCTTACGTGGCGATGCACCCGGGACTAA
>Ga0315296_10001183_pt1 | contig 22813 bp, 18 predicted proteins | sample YL17G14_18_MG_FD_203921 | JGI IMG/M metagenome (GOLD analysis project Ga0315296, IMG submission 203921) | Sediment microbial communities from Yellowstone Lake, YNP, Wyoming, USA - YL17G14_18 | ecosystem: Environmental > Aquatic > Freshwater > Lake > Sediment | place: USA: Wyoming | collected...
TCTATGAGTTACTAAGTCATGGCAAAGGTCTCACTCACTAGAGTAGGTAAGAATCTTTACGCTGCGGTCGTTAAGGCAATCGATGAACTCGGTCAGCCGGTTATTGCTCCTGGTGACTGTGTCCTCATCAAGCCCAACCTGGTGAACCCGGAAGCACCGGACAGCGGCCAGATAACTAATCACAGGGTTATCGAAGCAGTAGCCCGTTATTGCCTTGACCGGGGCGCCGCTCGGGTTATAATCGGTGAGGGTCCCGGCACTTACAACCAGAGAGCACGGCTTAAAGAATGTTTCACCCGTACCGGCGTTAGCGAAGTAGCTGACCGGCTGGGCGTTGAGTGGGTATTATTTGATGACTACGACTATCGAACCTTCAGGGACGTTTCGGACTGTACACCAGAGGAGTTCAGGGTTACCGAGTTTGTCTTCAACTGCGATAAGCTAATTAATCTGCCTGTGCTTAAGACACACTATCTCACCACAGTGACACTATCTATGAAGAACCTGAAGGGCTGCCTCAAGTGGGAGGACAAGCCGCTTTTTCACCAGCCTGACCTGAGCCGGGCGGTGGTTGAGCTTAATAAGATAGTTAGGCCTACCGTCAATATTATTGATGCCACGAACTGGAAGCAGGCTGGGGCTCGGCTGCTCATTGCCAGCTCAGACATAGTGGCGGCAGACACGGTTGGTTGCGCGCTTATGGGAATAGACCCGGCGCAGGTGCGTATGATAACACTGGGGGCGGCGGCTGGCTTGGGGGAGGACGATATTACCCGGATAGACATTATCGGCGAGGAGCTGAAGCGGCTGAAGTTCAAAGTCAAGCTGCCTCAGGAAGAAATACAACATTACTTCCCCTTGTTGGAGATAACGGGAGCGGAAAGAGCCTGTAGTGGCTGTCTCATCCCGCTTATATCGGCCCTGATGCTTCTGGGGGAACGAGGGGTAAAGATGAAAAGACCGCTGACGATATGTCTGGGCAAGAATCCTCAGGTGCCGGAGCATAAGTTATGCCTGCTGGTGGGTGACTGTGCTGAAGTCAAGGAAAAGGAGCTAGGCAACAAAGTTACTGGTTGTCCTCCAGACCGGGAGGTGATACTTGGTAGTCTGGTTCAAGCTATGGCCGAATAGACCATTCAACCTTTATTTTCGGAAGTAACCTAATAGTAATTTGTCTCTGCCCTGTGGCAATGCTAACGTAGCGGGACCGACCAGAGTTCATATCACCGATACACTCCATACTCCCGGGTAAAGTCTGCCCAGACCTTTACCAGCTCGGGCTTGGCATAGTCCAACTCAGTATTAGAAGCCATGATAAAACCACCGTCCTTGCCCACCACGTCTATCAGCTTCTTGGTGTAAGCTTTGACCTGTTCCGGGGTGCCGGTTTGCAGTAAGGACAAAGGCATATTACCGGCGATACACATCCGGTCACCAAGCACTTCCTTGGCTCTAAAAATATCGGTGCGGTCAAAGAGGGCCACTGTTCTGCCCTTGGGAAGTTCAGCTAAATATTCCAGACGCTGGTCCCAACAACCTTCCCATAAAACGAAGGGTGTCATGCCCGCATCAATCATAGCTAATAGTATTGCCTTAAAACCGGGCCAGTAGAACTTCTCGAATTGTTTGAGGGACATAAATTCATCTGAACCCCGGTGCGTAGCTAAGAAATGGAGTGGTTTGTTCATCATCTGACCAAAGGCTACCGCAGATTTGAGTGTATGGTCAAGAATCATCTCCTCGGCAGCAAGCAGTTTATCCGGGCGCTGGAACATATCGAGCATACCCCCCCCTTAATCCTCTGAGGTAATCAGAGATAACATCAAAAGGTGGCAAACCTAGGCCAAAGGTCATAAGATTGGGGAAACCCAGAGCTTCCATCCTCTGGATAAAAGAGAAAGTGGCCATAAAATATTGGGAGCCTTGTTTCGTTGCTTTAATAATGGTTTCCAGAGCGCCGAGTACGGCGGGATTGGCAAAGGTGCTCGATAAGCCGCCAGAGGATAATAATGACATCATCGGCGGCATATAACTCAAGCCTTCCAGACTGCCGTAGATACGGGGTAGATAGATGCGGAAGAGAAAATCGCTGGGGTTTTTCAGAAAAGCATCGTACTCCTCGGCTTTCATGTATTCACCTTCGACGAATTGGTAGTTGGATGTCTCAGGGAGACCATGCCCCGGCCACTTCATATTTTTCGTCCCCAAAATTTCATTTGTATTAATATCAAAGCTGGGGGAGGAGAAGAAAAGGTCAGGCTCGAACTCCAGGAGGAGCCTCTCGTTTATGTCGTGCCACTTTCCCACATTCTCGGACTCAAAGGCTTCCTTAACCGTTATCCCGCCATATTTCGCTCCAAACGCACTAATCGGCAAAAACATCGGTACCCGGTCGGGCACCTTCAGATTAGCGGCATCCATAACCCGCTTTTTTCTTTCCGCCAGTAACTCTTCAGGTGTCTTGGTCATTTCACTTGCCTCCCGCCCATTTCTTGGCCAGAGTAACGGCGGCCACAGCGTCTTTCCCGTAGGCATCGGCACCGGCATATGACCTTACCTGTTCGTCGGTGGTACCTCCGCCAATCATTATCTTCACGTCGCCCCGCAGTCCGGCGGCTTTGATAGCTTCCACTGTTGCCTTCATCGAGTCAAAGGCAACTGTGAGCAAACAGCTCATCCCCACTACCTGGGGTTTAACCTCTTTAATTTTCGCCACGAACTTGTCTGCGGAGACATCAACACCCAGGTCGTGAACCTCGAAGCCATTGACATCCAGCATGAACTCCACGATGTCCTTGCCGAGGTCGTGGATATCGCTGGCTACCGTGCCGAACACCACCTTAGCCAGTTTCTTATCTGTAGCTCCGGCTTTAATCTTGGGCTTGACCATCGCTTGTATCTGCTTGAGAATCTCACCGCCCATCAGCAGTTCGGAGACGAAATACTCTCCCTTCTCAAACCGCTTGCCGACAATCTCCATCGCCTCACGGCAACGGCCTAATAGCTTCATCGGGTCGGTGCCGCTGTCCAGCATTTGCTTGGTCAGGGCCAGCGCTTCGGCTTCCTTCATATCGACAATAGCATCCACAAGTTTGTCAGACACAATTCCCCCCTAATAATTATTTTTAAGATGAGCCCTTGTGCTCCAGTTGGCCCGCCCGGTAGGCACGGTTGTAGTTGAGGCAAAATCGGTCGCGCCCCAGCACCAACTCCGCTGCCAGCAGTGCCGAACGCAGCCCCCGGTCCAGCGGGTCAAGGATGGCGCTGTCCAGCCCCGCCTCAAGTGCTAGTGTTAGAAAAGCTTGGTTTATCAGAGTCCGTGCCGGCAGTCCGAAAGAGACATTACTTAGCCCGGAGATGATATGTACATCGGGGAACTCGGCGCGGACTGCCCGCATTGTGTCCAGTGCAATCTGGCCGCTCTTGACATTAGTGGCCAGAGCCATTACCAACGGGTCAACATGAACCCGCTCATCAGGTACGCCAGCGCGGTGAGTCTCGCCAATCAGGCGGCGGATAATGGCTATCCTGTCCTCCACAGTTTTGGGGATACCGTTATCATCCATCGCCAGCGCAATCACCGCGCAGTTATAGCGGCTTACCACGGGTAAAACGCCCTCCAGCCGCTTCTTCTCCCCGCTGATGGAGTTGACCATCGGGGTATGCTTTACCTGCTCTATGGCGGCCACCAGGGCAGCGGGATTGGCACTATCCAGGCATAGTGGCACATCCGTTACTCCCTGTGCGGTTTCCACCAGCCAGACCAGGTCATCCGGCTCTTGGGCAGGACTGGTACCGGCGTTGACATCCAGCCAGTCCACTCCAGCCTCCGCCTGCTGCCGGGCGAGGTCCTGGATAAAGCCGACATCACGCTCCGCTATTGCTCTGGCCACCTGCTTGCGGGTACCATTAATTTTTTCGCCGACGGTTATCATTTGCTTATAACCTCATCACTAAGCAGTCTCGTTGAATTTATATGCTTCTGCTTAGGCACATCATACACTACTATTAGCCTTTTTCCAATCGCTTAGCGGTATCAGGTAGGGAATTTCTCCCCTGCAGGCGAGACATATTTCTCCATCAGCAATCGGATAAGCTTCTTTGCAGCGAGGACAAATGGCAAATCTAGCGTTACGGCGCTCTTTTAGCGAGCGCAGGTCGATCCTTATCCGTTGGTAATGACAGATATTTGCTCCAGCTTCCTTAATCTGTTCCGAAAGGAGCTGGGAGTCCTGCGCCTCTTTGGGTTTCAGATTGAAAAACCAGCTTTTAATCTCCGGCCAATCGTCTAACTTAGCCGCATTCAGAGAGACCCGTATTCCTTCTCCCTGCTGCTTTTCATATAGAGCTAGAGCAAAACGGCCGACATTGAAAACTCTGAGCCACCCATTCCCGATGGTGCAGGGTGTCAGCAGCTGTATGGCGTCAGGGAGGCATCTTTCCGTTTCGCAGATAGCGTCAAACAATCCTTCTGGGGGGAGGTGCTGGTAGGCAAGGTCTACCATAAACCCACCAATGATTACACCGGGTGCCGCAAAACCGTGAAAGGACTGGACTCGTTCCAGATATTCTTCAAAGGTGTAAGAGCAAATTTTTATCGGCAATGTAATTATCCCGCAAATGCTACAGAAAGATTACCCCCACGTTGAGGCTCTTTTTCAGCTCAACCGCGATGGTTTTAGTGGCATAACCCGGGTAAGCTATCTGAAGCGTATACCTGCCGCTGTTTTCTTCAAGGCGGTCAAACTTGAAATCGCCATAGTTATCAGTAATACGCTCGCTAATTTTATCGTTGGCGGCATTGAAGAGGGTTACGGTAGCACCTTCGGCACATTCATCTTTGCCATCTACTCGCGCGGCAACGCTGCCGCCGACGAAACACTGGGTAAACCGATACAGATTCTTGTAATAGACACGGGGGCTGGTTTTGTGTTCCGGCTGATATACCTCAAGCTTCTCTGTCTTTATGATTTCCGGCATTTCAGCATCCTCGATATGGAGCAGGCTTAATGCCCCGGTGGGGCAGGACTGTACGCAGCGGGTTTTCGTCCAGCCATTATCAAGCAGATGGGCGCAAAAGGTGCATTTTTGAGGAAGCTCAAGTTCTTCATTCCATGATATCGCACCATAGGGGCAGGCGTTGATAAGTTTTTTCTGTCCTTTTGCCTTGACCGGGTCAATAATAACAATGCCATCAGGTCTTTTGTATATTGCCCCGTCCTGGGCGGCTTTTATGCAGGGGGCATCATCGCAGTGCAGGCACGGTACCGGCAGGTAGGCCACATCGATAAAAGGGTACTGCCCGCGTTCCTTTCCGTAGATATTTATCCATTTTTGTCCGTGAGGGGACTGGGGCGCTGAGTATCTAGGCCAACTGTTGTCCACGTATTCGTCCTTGCAAGCTAAGAAACAGTTAGCACAGTTTTCGCATTTTTCGACATCAATTATCAAATGCCATTTTTTCATTTTGGACTTTCCTACCCCGTCCATTTCTCTATCTGCACCAGGCAGGAGTTTGCCGCAAAGCTGTGCGATTTTTTAATCATTGGCCGACTCGGGGTCAGTATGTTCATGCAGCCGCCACGGTCTGGTGAGACTCCGGGCTCGCCAACCGGGTCGTATATCGCTGCGGCTTCATATGAGTGAACCGTCCCGGGACGAACTCTTTCGGTCACCTGGGCGGCGGCAGTAACGGCGGCGGAGCGAGGTGCCAAGGTAATAGCCCTTGAAAAAGCCTCCACCACCGGCGGGATCGGCAATATGGGGATGGGGCCCTTTGCTGTAGAAAGTAGACTGCAACGCATAAAAAATGTCTCACTTACCCGAGAGGAAGCGTTCAAAATCTTTATGGACTACACCCACTGGCGTGTTGATGCCCGGTTAGTGTCAGACTATATAAATAAGTCAGCCAGCACCATCGAGTGGCTAGAGGAGATGGGGGTTGAATTTGTCGATGTCATCGCTTATGTCCAGGGGTCTTATTTTACCCATCATATCGTAAAGGGAGCTAGCGGTCGTCCCGGACCTCAGGCTACGGCGACCATGATGAAGGCTCTGACGGATAGAGCTAAAGAACTGGGAGCCCAAATCCTTTTTCAAACGTCGGTCAAGAAGCTCGTCAAGGAGAAAGGGCGGATTGTCGGCCTGATGGCAGAAGACAAAGATGAGGAGACTATCAAAGTGAATGCCAAGGCAGTGATTATCGCTACCGGCGGCTTTGGCGATAATCCGGAAATGATTAAGAAATATACTCCATATGAGTGGGGAAAGGATATATTCTCCATAAGAGTTCCCGGTATGACCGGCGAAGGTATCCGGATGGCCTGGGAGGTAGGGGCGGGGGCAGAAGGGATGAACATGGAAATTACCTGTGGCATACCTGGGCCAGCCGACGCTGCCGAGGGAGTTCCCATGCCCGGCATGATGGCACCGGGTATGGGGGCATTCCGCATGCCCAACCTCTTGGTCAATCTGCAAGGCGAACGCTTCATGAACGAAGGAATCATGGGGAACCCCACATTTCTGGGAAATGCTGTCGCCAGGCAGAAAAATCGCTGCGGTTTTATTATCTTCGATGGAGCGGCGGCGAAGTATTATGCGGAACACGCGTCGTGGGGTGGCATCATGTTCGGAGTTCCCAGGGGCACGAAGATTGATGTTGAGACTGATGTCAAGAGAGTTATTGAGGCGGGGCATAAAAATATATTTATGGCCGATTCCCTAGAAGAACTAGCCAGTAAAACCGGGATTAACCTGAATGGCCTCAAGGAGACCGTAGAGGAATACAACAAAGCCTGTGAGACGGGCCGTGATGAGATTTTCCACAAGAGCTACCGATATCTCCTGCCAATTAAACAGCCCAAGTTCTACGCCGGTAGATATTTCCCCACCGCATACGGCAGCCTGGGCGGAATAAAAATCAACTATAAGACGGAGGTTGTGACCAAGGATCATGATGTAATTCCCGGGCTTTATGCCGCCGGTGTTGATGCCAATGCAATATATGCTGACAGTTATATATTTATTCTCCCGGGCAATACCATGAGCTTCGCCTTAAATGGCGGGCGAATTGCCGGAGAAAATGCCGCCGAATACATAAAAACCGTTGGCAAATAACCCTTTGTCCCCCTCTTTAGGTAATAATAGCTTAAAACTTTAAAATAGGGAGGAGTTGTAATGAAAAAAATTATCGGATTGTCATGTGGCCGAAAGAACGGCAACTGTGAGACCCTCTTAAAGTCGGCCGCCATGGGAGCAGAGGAATTGGGGGTGGAGACAGAAATAATTCGGGCTATGTCACTTAAAGTGCAACCGTGCCGGGGTTGTTGGGGGTGCATGGAAACACACAAATGTGTATTAAAAGATGATGTTGAGTGGATTCTGGAAAAGACGGTGGTGGAAGACTGTGGTCTAATAGTCAGTGCTCCGTGTTATCACATTAGAGCCAACGGCATATTTACCTGTATTCATGAGAGAATGAATCACGTTTTCACCAGGGACTTCAATACCGTTAAAAAAACAAGAGTTGGTGCCATCATCGGTGTTGGCGGTTCCGGTTATGACGGCTGGGCTAGCCTGACCAATACCATGACAAATATCTTTGTCCAGCATACCCGATTACTGGTCGATCAGATACAGGTGAATTATTGTGGGTTGAAAGAGTGGAATCTGTGGGCGCGGAAAGATGCTACTCCGGTGCTTCACAAGAAAAGGGTTCAGGACATAGACTATGACGAAATGTCGACGGTATATGGGCCACAAGATAATGCGGTGGATTTCTATCAAAAGTCTCTTGCTCGTGCCAGACAGCTGGGACGAAATGTCGCCAAGGCAATGCTGATGCCAATAGAGAAAGTGAAATTTATGGGTGAGGAAGGCGCGGTATCCTGTCCAGTCTGCCACTGCAATATACTGTTGGTACCCGAGGAGTTACCTTACGTCGGCTGTCCCATATGCTGGGTGCGCGGTGTCATATCCGTTGATAAGAATGGCAAGATGAAGATAGAGTGGAATAAGGCAGATACCAAGAATCCCCGGTTTTCCTTTGCTGGAATTCAGCATCACGGGGGATGGATGGCCAGGCATGCCGAGAAAAACCGCAAAGATTGGGGAAAAATAGACGAGTTCAGGAAGGGGTTTAGCTCATACGGTAAAATCATAAAACCGGAAAAACCATAAGACCAGGATAGTAGGAAGTGAACTTCAAGGCGAGAGATAAGGTGTTAAGAAAAGTAAGATAGCTTGATATTATCGAATGAGGAGAAATTATGGCGAAAAAGATTATGGGTTTGTCATGCGGCCGAAAGAACGGGAACTGCGAGACCCTCTTAAAGGCAGCGGCCATGGGCGCAGAGGAATTAGGGGTGGAGATGGAAATAATCCGGGCTTTAACGCTAAAAGTAGCGGCGTGTAAGGCTTGCGGAGGATGCTTTCAAACACGTAAATGTGCACTAGATGATAGTGATTGGATTCTGGAGAAGGCCATAGGGGGAGAAAACGGTTTAATAGTAGCGGCTCCGGTATATCATATCAGGACCAACGCCTGCCTGATGGCACTTAATGAGAAAATGAATCACGCGCTTGACTATAGAAAGCTGGACACTCTTCTCAGAATACCCGGTGCCGTCATTTCTATCGGCGGGGGACAGACTGATTGGACCAGCATGGGCCTTGTAACGGCCATTCCCTTTATCCTGCATAGCCGGTTACTGGTTGACCAAATGCAGGTGATTGGTGCTGGGGAGCCGGGTAGTGTTCTGTTGGATTTCAATAAAAAGCAACTTGAGCGTGCCAAACAATTAGGGCGGAATGTCGCCAAGGCCATGCTGATGCCGCCGGAAAAACGGAAATATATGGGTGATGAAGGCGATGTATCCTGTCCCTACTGCCACGGCAATGTACTGCAGGTACCGGAGAAATTACCTAACGTCGTCTGTCCCATCTGCTGGATACACGGTGTCCTATCCGTTGATGGCGGTAAAATGAAGGTAAAGTGGAATAAGAAGGATATAGAACATGCCCGATTTTCCGCGGTAGGGATTCCCGAACACGGCGAGTACATAAGAGGTTGGCAAAAGAAAGAAAGAGAAGCTCTGGCGAAAGATTCAACAAAAAAGCTGATAAAGCAATATCAATCATATGGTAAAATCGTAAAACCGTCACGCTGACGAGTTTAAAAAAGGCGGTGCTCGGAGGAGGATAAGCTCTAGTATTAGTGGCAACACCTCTTCTGGACACTGCTTAAAGGGTCTCTATGAAAGGTTATTTACCCAGGGATTTTACGTATTCTGCGGCATTTTCCCCGGCAATCCGCCCGCTATTTAGGGCGAAGCCCATGCCACCGCCTGGGAACAAAATCATATAGGTGTCACCATGTATGGCATTGGCATCAACCCCCGCCGCATAAAGCCCGGGAATCACTTCGTTATCCTGAGTCATAACCTCCGTCTTATAGTTGATTTTTATGCCGCCGCGGGTCCCATATCCACTGGGCAAATACCTGCCGGCGTAGAATTTGGGCTGCTTCACCGGTTTGAGGTATTTGGCTTTCTTACGGAGAATCTTGTCATGGCCCGTCTCACAGGCTTTATTATACCCAGCTACGGTTTTCTGTAGACCGGCTAAATCAATCCCGGTTTTGCTGGCTAGTTCCTCCAGGGAGTTGGCCATAAATATGTTCTGGTGCCCTTGCTCAATAGCTTTCTTGATATCAGCATCGATGTCAAATTTCGTGCTAGGTCCGAAAACACTCTCATAACCTAGCCCCTTTTCCTCATAATATTTCTTGGCGGCTCCATCGAAAATCATGAAACCGCACCGATTCTTCTGCCTGACGAGGGCGTTTCCCACGAAAGTAGCATTTACCATTATCTCTTCGTTAATGAAGCGCTCGCCTTGTAGATTGACCATAAGGTTGGGCGCATGAAACGCTCCGAGTCCAGATATCACCCCTGGAGTTGGCGGTGCCCCGGCGGCTGGTCCAGGTATACCACAGGTAAGGTCCATATACATCTCATCTTGGGCGGCCCCCGCTTCCCAGGCCATTCGGATGCCGTCTCCGGTTATACCGGGTATTCTCATCGAGAATATATCCTTTCCCCACTCAAATCCGACATACTTCTTAATCATTTCTGTATTGTCGCCAAAGCCACCGGTAGCGATAATCACCGCCTTAGCCTTTGCCTGTATGGTTTCCCCATCTTTGTCTTCGGCTATCACGCCGACAATCCGGCCCTTCTCCTTGAGGATTTTTTTCACCGGTGTTTCGAGAATGATTTGGGCTCCCAGTTCTTGAGCTCTCTGAGCCAAGGCATTCGTCATGGCGGCCCCGGCCCCGGCTCCCGGTCGACCAGACGGTCCCTTTATACTATGAAAGGTGGGATAAGACCCCCGCCACCAAGCTTTGGCGTCGATAAATTCAACCCCCATCTTCTCCAGCCACTCGATGGTACTGGCCGACTTGTTAATATAGTCCGATACCAACCGGGCATCGACACGCCAGTGGGTGTAGTCCATAAAAATTCTAAACGCTTCCTCTCGGGTAAGTGAGACATTGTTTTGGTATTGTAGTCGGCTCTCTATAGCAAAGGGCCCCATACCCATTCTAGCGGCTCCGCCGGCGACAGCTGCTTTCTCAAAGGCGATTACCTTAGCACCAAGCTCCGCTGCGGCTACCACTGCCGTCAGCCCGGCAGTACCCGCTGAAACAACCACAATGTCAGCTTTTAATTGTTTCATTTTTATTTCTCCCTCTTTATTTAGCTTTACCAACTAATTAACAAATTTTACACCCTGATACGGAAAAGTCAATGCTTGCCGATAGGCCTGTTTTCGGTTAATATTATATGATTGTCCCTTTTGACAAATATTGAATTGGATGCCAATAATTAGGGAATGGTATTGTGAGGAGTAAGCGAGCCGATGGGTAAGAAGGCAAGAGAAGTTATGACGCAATTTACAAAGGATAGGAGCAACCTAATACCGATATTGCTAAAGGTTCAAGCGGTAGAGAAATACCTGTCACCGGAAGCTATCGCGGAAATCAGCCGTTTTTTAGACATATCTGAGAATGATGTATATAGCGTTGCCAGCTTTTATACCCAGTTTCGCTTTACTTCCCCCCAGTAACCATATTTTCTAAACGGAGGCTATATGACCTTTGAACAAATACGGCGCAAGGCGATAGCCGAATGGGAGGCTTTAGAAGATAGTGAAAAGCCTCGCATTTATATTGGTACCGCCACGTGTGGTCGCTCCTCTGGGGCACTGAAAGTGCTCGACCACCTTAATACTGAGCTCAAAAAGAGAAACGTAGCTGCCCAGGTGATAGAGGTGGGATGTATTGGTGGCTGCTACCTTGAGCCCTTAGTTTATATTGCCAAGCGTAACCGTCCTCGCATCGGCTATAGCCACGTTACACCGGAAATTGCCTCCCAGTTGGTAACCGATTATATCGTCAACGATAATCCCAGGCCCGACCTAGCTCTTGGCACTATGGGCAAGGGTGAAGTTGATGGCATCCCCAGTCTCTCTGAACTGCCTATGTTCAAGCTGCAAGTGAGAATAGCCCTCCGTAATTGCGGTTATGTTGACCCGGGAAATATCAATCATTATATTGCCAACAGCGGCTACAGTGGGTTGGTCAGGGCACTAGAGATGACCCCCGAAGAGGTAATAGAAGAGGTTAGCCAGTCTGGGCTCAGGGGGCGGGGTGGGGCGGGGTTTCCCACGGGAAACAAGTGGCGTATCTGCCACGATGCACCTGGTAGCGAGAAATACCTGATTTGTAATGCCGATGACGGCGCCCCGGGAGCTAAGATAGGCCGGTCATTATTAGAAGGTGACCCCCATTCTGTTTTGGAGGGAATGCTTATTGGCGCCTATGCTATTGGAGCGACTCAGGGTTATATCTATATTCCGGCTGAATATACTTTAGCTATTGCCCGGCTCAAGACCGCCCTGGAACAGATGGAGGCTTACGGGCTTCTAGGTTATAATATCCTTGGTTCCAACTTCAACTTCCATATAGAGGTCAAAGAGGGGGCAAGTGCCTTTATCTGCGGCGAGGAGACTGCCCTGATACGTTCCCTGGAGGGTAAGCGGGGTATGCCTTACCCCCGCCCTCCCTTCCCCGCCACATCAGGACTGATGGGCAAACCAACCATTGTTAATAATGTAGAGACCTGGGCTGATGTGTCGGCTATTCTGCCAAAAGGTGCCGAATGGTACGCTGGCTATGGCACCGAGCAAAGCAAGGGGACCAAGATTTTCGCCCTGGATGGTAAGGTGATGCGCACGGGACTCATTGAAGTACCGATGGGCATTACCCTGCGCCAGATTGTATATGACATTGGTGGGGGCATTCCGGATGGTAAGGAGCTTAAGGCAGCGCAGATTGGTGGTCCAACGGGAGGCTTTTTGCCTGCTGGTGCTTTAGACTTCCCCGTTGACTATGAGCATTTGACTGATGCCGGCTCCATAATGGGGTCCGGAGGCGTGATAGTTGCCGATAGCGATACCTGTATGGTTGACCTGGCTAAAAAATCCCTCTCCTTCGCCCAGGCGGAATCGTGCGGCGAGTGTGTGTTCTGCCGTGAAGGAACTACGCAAATGCTGGAGATTCTGACCGACATTACTGAGGGGAGGGGCAAGCCTGATGATTTAGACTTGCTCTTAGAACTGGGTGAGGGGGCTAAGTTGGGGTCTCTTTGCGCTTTGGGGAGGACAGCACCCAACCCGGTGCTGACCACTATTCAGAACTTTCGTGAGGAGTACGAAGCACATATCAAGAGAAAACAATGTCCGGCAAAAGTATGCCCGAAACTTATCCCTTAACTTCTAATGAGCCAATCCCTGTCGGAAGCCGGGAAAAGATATAGTTTGGGGGGAATATTTTGGAAACAATCACACTCAATATCAACGGAGATGAGGTTAAAACGGAAAAGGGAAAGACGGTACTGGAAGCAGCGTTGGCGGCGGGAATCTACATCCCTCACCTCTGTCATCACCCTGACCTAACGCCCCTTGGTGCCTGCCGACTATGTGTTGTGGAGGTCGAAGGTATGCGAGGAATACCCACAGCATGCACGACATTGGCAGCAGAGGGAATGGTGGTGAAGACTAAAACGCCTAAGGTTGACCAGCTACGTCGTCTTTCTATGGAATTGATGCTGGCTGGTCATCCTCCCGATTGCACGACATGTCCCAAGTACCTCAACTGTGAATTGCAGGCGCTTAAACAATATCTGGGGATTACTGAGGAGCAGCGTTTAAAAAGGCGGCCCAAAGCATTTTCCGTCAACACCAGTAATCCCCTTTTCCTGCATGACCTCGGAAGGTGCGTCCTCTGCGGGCGATGTGTTAGAGCTTGCTATGAGCTACGTGGGGTGGGAGTGCTCTCTTTTATAAAGAGGGGTGGGGAAACCTACATCGGTACTGCCTTCGACCGTTCCCTAGTTGATGCTAGCTGTAGGTTCTGTGGTGCTTGTGTTGAGGTTTGCCCCACTGGTGCCATCAGGGACCATGCCGAACTACTAGAGAAGGCAAAGAGCCGTAAAGCAGCGATTGTTCCCTGCAAATATACCTGTCCGGCAGGGATAGATGTACCCCGCTATATTCGTTTCATCCGCGAAAAGAAGTATGCGGCAGCGGTGGCGGTGATTAGGGAAAAGGTACCTTTCCCCTTAGTCCTGGGTTATGTCTGCGACCATCCCTGTGAAGCTGTTTGTCGCCGCAAAGAGCTGAGTGAGGCTATTTCCATAAGGGACCTCAAGCGCTTTGCTGCGGAAAGGGATGACAAACTATGGGAGAAAAACTCTAAGAAAGCGACGCCAACAGGTAAGCGGGTGGCAATAATAGGGTCAGGACCGGCCGGACTGACGGCAGCATATTATCTATCAAAGCTAGGTCATAGTGTCACCGTATTTGAAGCCTTACCATTCCCCGGTGGCATGATGCGAGTTGGCATACCCGAATATCGGCTGCCCAAGGAGGTACTTGACGCTGAGATTAAAGAGATAGAAAGCATAGGCGTAGCCATAAGAACAAATACAAGAGTGGATTCACTGGATGCGCTCCTGGAAGAGGGATACAACGCCATCCTGGTAGCCGTTGGTACTCATCAGGGTCAAAAGCTGCCTATTCTTGGCGCGGACCTTGACGGAGTGTTGATTAGTATACCTTTTCTGAAGGATGTGAATCTGGGTAAAGAGGTTAAGGTGGGGGAAAGGGTAGTGGTGCTGGGGGGTGGCAATGTTGCCTTCGATTGTGCCCGTGTCGCCCGCCGCCTGGGTGCCAGTGAAGTCCACCTGGCTTGTCTGGAGCCCAGAGATAAAATGCTAGCTACCTCTGATGAGATTGAGCAGGGAGAGGAAGAGGGTATTGCTATTCATAACTCACAGACTTTTGCCCGAATTGTGGATGATAAGGGGCATATTACCGGCGTTGAGTGCCTTGATGTGCAGTCATTTGAATTTGACGAGGAGGGCAGGGCCCAAATTAACGCTATTGAAGGTTCAGAGCACGTTTTGCCCGCAGATACTGTCATCTTCGCCATCGGGCAGCGCCCGGAGATTCCGGAACAGTTTGGCTTGACTACCGGTCGGGGCGGCACAATTCAAATTGACGAGTATACTCTTGCCACCGATAGAGAAGGTGTCTTTGCCGCCGGTGATGCTATAATTGGAACTTCCTCAGTCATTAAGGCTATTGCCTCGGGGAGAAATATGGCCAGTGCCATAGACAGCTATCTCGGGGGAAGCGGTATTATTGATGAGGAATTAGCACCGGTTGAAGAGCCTGGAGCCTGGCTAGGGCGGGGGGAGAACTTTGCCTCCCAGCACCGGTGTGCAACATCCTTTAGTCCAGTAGAACAGCGGCTTGGTAGCTTTAGTGAGACAGTCCGTGGCTACGAGGAAGAGGCAGCGCTTAAAGAGTCACTGCGGTGCTTGCAATGTGACCTCAGATTCAAGATTTCAACAGTAAAGTTCTGGGTGGATTATTTATCCCATTGATTACCCGTTTTACATAAAGTTGGGATGTGGTCAGTCGTCATACGATTCGTCGGATATCACTGGTGTGGGCGGGTGGCTTGGGGATTCGGAGCAGACACACAAGGACCGCAGCCGAAGCCGCTAGTATCGCAAACAGGATGAAGGCAGATGTGTATCTACCAGTAACATCGTATACCCGACCAACATAGATGGGAGCCAAGAGTGATAGTGGTGTTGCGAATATCACTGAGCTGCCCTGGATTGAACCGTAGGCTTTCCGCCCAAAGTAGCGCCCTCTTATTACAATGTCCAGGGGTATCAATGTCCCACTGCCCAGGCCCCAGAGGATGAGGAAGACGTATAGCGTGGCTACGGTTGGGCGCAAGAGGAAAGCCGTAATCCCTACCGCCATAATTAGAAATGCCCCTGACAGTAAAAACTTTCCTTTGCCTTTTCCGATGCGGTCAGCAATAGTGACACCAAGAAACCGCGATGGAATAGTGAAAAACGTCATCATCGCCATCATGCTGGCAGCGACAATCGGGTCGATACCCCGGTCGGTCAGAAAAGGGATACAATGGACGTAAAAGCCTTGACCAACTACCCCCACAATCACAAAGGCCACGGTTAGTATCCAGTAAGACGATGTTCTCATTGCCTGTCCGAGGGTAAACTCCGTCTCCTCGAAACCAGCGGCATACTCCACACCCTTAGCTATCATAGTGTCTACGCTTGTTTCCGAGCCTGACTCAACCTTGGCTCCGTCAGGGAGTAAACCATAGTATTCCGGGCGCTTCTGTCTTGCGAAGTACAAGGCAAGAGGCACACAGGCAAATACCACCGCCGACCATGTCAGACAGGCCATCCGCCAGTCATGTGTTGTTACCAGCCAACCGATAATCGGCAGCACTATTGCTGACACAGTGCCTATGATGGCAAATCTGATGCCAAAGGCCAGCCCTCTTTTTCTGGTGAACCAGTTGGTCAACATTGTGTCTACGGCCACGCTGAGGCCTAGGCTATTTCCCACCCCCATTAGCACCCCCCAGACCATGTAGTAACTCCAGGCCGAGTTAACGAAGTTCATTAATGCGAGGCCGGTGCCCATAAGGCAGGTGCCAGAAACTATCAGCCATTTCGGCCCGAACCTATCAGAGAGTGCGCCGGAAAGGGGAAACACAATGCCAGTACATAGTGTGGCGATGCCAACAGCCACCGATACCGCCGCCCGGCTCAAGCCAAGGTCGTCGGCAAGGGGTTTGAAAATTATCGAAGTGGAAAATCCGCTTCCCAAACCGCAAAGAACGGCGGTAGCCACAACCATCCACCAGCCGAAGTATATCTTGGGGAACCCTATCCTCTTAATCAAGAAGCCTCTTTTCTAAATCATGCCATGTCAAGGAAGTCTAGCTTTGCTACCTGCGACCATAGAGATTGGTTACTTTTTCGGAGAATATAATTGGAGTATTATAGCGGTTCAGTCTTTCTAGGACAAATTTACAATGTCAGGATAATAGACCCCATATTGTTGTAAGACAATCCCTCTGTTCGGTTGTATTCAGGTTTTTAGCCCAACCAGAGAGTTTATATTGTTATCCTCCCCTTGTCAAGTTGTATTCTGGGCTGGGGCGGTTCAATTCGCCAGTTGACAGAAGCTAGGACGGAGTGTATCATTTTGCCGTCATCTATTTGTCCCAAAACCACCGAATCACCGCCGAAGCTAAAAAACAAGTCCAAACAAAGATAGAGAAAGGAGATTTTTGCGATGAAGCTTCTTGGGCTGACCTGCGGGAAGAGGATACATTTCTATGAGATACAGGATGTTAGTAAAGCCCTGGGCTTGATAAGAAGTCATTATCTAAAAGTGAGGTAGCGATAAAGAGAAGCAAAGAAGCAGGCAAGGTATTAAAAGGAGTCTTCTACGATAGCCCGGTACAAGGGCTGGAGTATGAAACTCAGACTCTCTCCAGCATGACCAGTGAAAAAGGGGAATTCAGATACCGTCCTGGAGAAACGGTTACATTCTCCGTTGGCGGTCTTGTCCTGGGCTCGGCTCCCGCCGGTGAACGGGTAACACCGGCTAATTTAGCGATTGAGGTCGGTGGAGATGTAAAGAAGATAAAAAACCAGAAAGTCACCAACATCACCCGATTCTTGCAGAGCCTGGACGAGGACGGTAATGTTGAAAACGGCATTACGATAGCCGATGAAACCAGAAATATAGTCAAACAGTACCAGTATAAAATTAATTTTGACCAAAATGAAGCGGCTTTCACCACCGACCCAAATGTAAATGCTCTATTTGCCAAACTAAATAAAAAATTGTGCACCGGGGCTCAGGCAAGAAATCACCTGCGCCGGACGTTATGCGGCATAAAAAAGATGACCGATTTCAAAATACCCATGCGTGACGGCGCCTACGTTCTGGCCGATATCTTCCACCCCATTGCCGAAGGGAAATATCCCGCTATCCTAGCCCTGGGGATATATGGCAAAGCCTTCCAGAGGGGTTGTATCTGCAATGAAAAAGAATTGTTAGCCCGTGAAGACATGGAGGACAGGTATTTTGAAGGGAACCCCGAAAACTTCCCCTGGGAACACCACGAGACGGTAAATACCATGGACTGGGTGCCCAAGGGATACGTGGCCATAAGGATTGACGAACGTGGCGTCTGTAATACCCCGGGGACGTTTGACGCCCGTAGTATGCAGGAGGCTAAAGATTACTATGACGCCATCGAATGGGCCGCCAAACAGCCGTGGTGTAGCGGCAATGTCGGCACATGGGGTATTTCGTACTGGGCCATGGACACGCTTAGCATGTCCCAATTACAGCCCCCCAGCCTTAAGGCAATCGTCCCGCTCTTTACTGACACCGATTCTTATCGTGATTACCTGTACAACGGCGGTATTTGGAACACGTTCAATCGCGGTGGTGGTGTAAGCCCATCTTGTGTTCCCCATGAGATAGTAGATGGGCTCACTATGGCACGGCAAGACTACCCTTTTTATGCCCCGGCTGTCTATGGCCCAACGGGCAAAATCCATATCAGCACTGACCTGAGCAAGGTCAAGGTGCCTTTATACACCGCAATTCCCCTGGAACATCCCGGAATACACATACGCGGCAGCAGTGAAACCTATATTCATGCTGCGTCCAAACACAAGAAGCTGGATATTATTTCGGGAAATATCGGGGGCTATCCCTATACTCCAGAAGCAACTGCGGAATACATGGCATTCTTTGATTACTGGCTCAAAGGCATAGATAACGGGGTGATGGACAAGCCACCAGTCAGGATGATGGTTCGCACCGGCTGGGGTGGCTATTACTGGGAGGTGGAAAACGAATGGCCAATCGCCCGCACCCAGTATAAGAAGTATTCTCTGGACGCTATGCCTTCCCCTTGGGTAGGGGATGGGAGAAGGAGCGATTTCAGGCAACTGTCCACAAGCGCACCAACAAAGGAAATGTCAACGACTTATTCCGCCGAGGTGAATCGCGGCACCTTTCCCCCAAGTCCGCCGAGTAGAGGCCCCTTTATGCCGAAAAGGGTCGGCGGCGACCCCGGCTGGTCCCATGGCGTTTCCTTTATCACCGAACCGCTACCTGAGGATATGGTAATCGCCGGTTACATCAAACTGGTTATGTGGGTATCGTCCACTGCCTCCGATATGGATATTGTTGCCGGAATTCGGGTCATGGACGAGAACAATCAGGAGGTTCCTTACGCGCTGTCTCATATGCATGGCGGATATTATCAGCCCATAGCGGTGGGGTGGCTCAAGGTCTCCCACCGGAAGCTGGATGCGAAGAAATCAACGGTTTACCGTCCTTATCATACTCATACCAGAGCCGACTACCAGCCATTAACTCCGGGAGAGGTTGTAGAAGTTGAGGTTGAGATATGGCCGACCACGGCGTTCATCAGGAAGGGGCACCGCATCAGGCTGGACGTGCAACCCACTGACGGCTATGACCATGCAATAGAGCACTCTTATGATGAAACATACCATAAAGGAGCTTCAAACACGATTTACACGGGGCCAGACCACCCGTGCTATCTGCAGCTCCCGGTCATCCCGCCGAAGTAGTAATTGTCATTTAAGACGTGGCAGTAACTGGTGCCCTTTTTAAGTGGGTTAACTAAATAATTCATGAGGAGGTGGTGAGACATATGAAATAGTTACCGGCACAACCGGGCCGAGTTTAAAAGCAGGAGGTTATAAATGAAAAGAGCAGTTTTTGTACTTCTGGCGTTGCTAATGGCAATAGCGGTGATGATTCCTGCCTGCGGCGGAGGAACACCTACACCACCTACACCACCAGCACCCCCCGCTGAGCAACCGCAGTATGGTGGCATCCTGAAAGCCGCTTATACCTGGGGGCCAAGGGTTTTGGGCTATTATCCGGCGATGGGATTTACCGACCTACAATCTGTATACCCCTACGCGGAATCAATGGTAAACATGGATGGGAAGGGAAATTCCATTCCGGAACTGGCTGCCTCCTGGGACGTTGATACCGCTAATAAGACTATCACCTGGCACCTGAGGCAGGGGGTCAAGTTTCATGACGGCACTGACTGGAATGCTGAGGCGGCGAAATGGACCTATGACGAAACAATAGCTGCGGGCAGGCTAAAGTACGGTGAGCTGATAACATCCATTGAAGTTATTGATGATTACACCCTTCGTTTTAACCTGAGCCAATATAATAACCGACTCGTACAGGCCTACGGGTATATGGTCTGTTTCTTCTCACCGACAGCCTTTAATGCTAACGGAGGAAAAGATTGGGCTCGCGACCACCCGGTTGGGACCGGTCCGTTCAAAGTTGTTGATTTTAAGCGCGATGCCTACCTGAAACTGGAGAAGAATGAGAGCTACTGGCGCCCCAGCCGGCCCTATCTTGATGGAATAGACATTCGTTTTATTGGGGAAAAGCTGACTGCCATGGCTTCTCTACAGGCAGGAGAGATAGATTTTTGGCACGACACGGAGGATGTAGACACAGTGATTAAGCTAGACAGTTTGGGCTTTCCTGCTGTGACGGGCGGTGTAGGCTTGCTAATTATCGTGCCTAGTGCCAAAAATCCCGATTCGCCATTCGCCAATAAGAAGGTGCGTGAAGCCGTAGAGTACGCCCTTGACCGCGAGGCAATGGCAAAGACATTTACAAAAGGCTTTGGGGAAGCCGCTTATCAGTGTGCCCCCTCTTGGGCTTCGATTTACGACCCGGATTTCAAGAGCCGCAAGTATGACCCGGAGAAGGCTAAACAACTACTGGCCGAGGCCGGCTACGCCGATGGCTTCCAGACCTCAATAGCCGCATTGGCATTTGGAGGGGTAAGGGACTATGCTACCGCTGCCCAGAATTATCTCGCTGCAGTAGGAATTACGGCTGAGGTAGAGGCTGTCGACATGGGCCGGCTCATGGTTATGGAAGAAGAGGGTTGGAATGGTCTGATGGTAAACATAGTGATGGAGTCGTCTCCAAATTACATCGTTCCTTTCCTCGACAATTTTGGCCCGCTGCCGGCTAAGTATTTCTTTGCCAGCTTTGGCCGGTCACCCGAATATGAAGCTTTATGCCAACAGGTCCAATCAGCGCAGGACGATGAGAGTGAGCGGGTGGCAGTCCAAAAATTGATTAGGCAGGCAGCTGAGGATGCTACCGTGATTCCACTTTTTGTAAGCCAAACGCTGCTAACGGTGCAACCCTACGTTCACCCTTATCTCTACGAAGAAACGGGGACAATGGCCACTTCCTTCTTCCATGAGTGGTGGATGGAAAAGCATTAGGTAACGCAGTAAGAAGCTGGGTGATTCGCCCTCTTTTCAAACATGAGCCTAGGGCGAATCACCCAGTAGGGGAGTGTATATAATCAGCACTGCCCCTTTCACTTTACATGCGGCGCTTTTTGGGCTAGAATAGATACGATTTGGGCGGGTGTAACTCAGCGGAAGAGTGCTTGCTTCCCAAGCAAGACGTCGAGGGTTCGAATCCCTTCACCCGCTCCAGGGAATATGTTTTTCTGGGAGCGATTCCCCTTCTGGCTTTAAGAAACGCTAAAAGCTGGGGGTGTTTTCAGGCTTGTTAGCAAGCTGTTAAATTCTGGGGGGATGCCAATGGCTAGATGTTCTAACTGTGGGCAAAAAACCGACGGTAATTATTGCCAGTGGTGTGGCTACCCGGTGATAAGGCGCAGTCTAAGGAGAGGACTGGAAGTGGAAAAGCGAGCAAAAAAGGGGGTCGAGGAGGCTAAAGTGGAGTCAAATAAAGAAGCGGAACGGCTAGCTAAAGAGCAGGCGAAGAGGGAAGCCGAAGAGGCGAAGAAGGCCAAAGAACTAGAAGCGAAGGCGAAGAAAGAAGCCGAGGAAGCGGAGAAGAAGGCGAAACAGAACGCAGAACTAACTAAGAGGGTTAAGAAAGCCATAGGAGAAGGGCGCCTTACTCAACAAGAGGCGGACAAAATCCTTAAAAAGGAAGAGCTGGCAGCCAAGGAGAAAGCTGAGAGGGAGGCCAGGGAGACGAAGGCGAAAGCAAAGAAGGAAGCGGAACAGCAAGCTAAAGCGAAGGCTAAGAAAAAAGCCGAGGAAGTGGGGAAGAAAGCAAAGGAAGAGGCTGAGCAGCAGGCTAAAGAGCAGGCGAAGAAGGAAGCGGAAGAAGCAAAGAAGGCTAAAGAACTAGAGGCGAAGGCGAAGAAGGAAGCCGAGGAAGCAGAGAAAAGGGCTAAGAAAGAAGCGGAGCAGCAAGCTAAAGAGCAGGCGAAGAAGGAAGCGGAAGAAGCAAAGAAGGCTAAAGAACTAGAAGCGAAGGCGAAGAGAGAAGCCGAGGAAGCAGAGAAAAGGGCAAAGGAAGAGGCTGAGCAGCAGGCTAAAGAGCAGGCGAAGAAGGAAGCGGAAGAAGCAAAGAAGGCTAAAGAACTAGAGGCGAAGGCGAAGAAGGAAGCCGAGGAAGCAGAGAAAAGGGCTAAGGAAGAAGCGGAGCAGCAAGCTAAAGAGCAGGCGAAGAAGGAAGCGGAAGAGACGAAGAAGACTGAGGAGATGAAGAAAGCCGGAGCGGAAAAGAGGGGAAAGAAGGAAGCTATCCAGGACATTTATGAGGGAAGCTTTGAACTAGTGATACCGCCGCCGGCAAGTTTTGAGCGAGTAAAGCAGTTTGCGGAATACTTAGGAGGGGTTGAGAACCTGAAGGTAATATGGGTTGGTGGGTCAGGGGACGAAGGGGCAATAATCGGTGTCTCAGTGCCGAAACCCACGGCTTTCATCCAAGTCCTCAACGAAATGCCGGCGGTAGAAAAGGTTGATAAGAAGGGCGAAAAGATTGTAGTAACGTTAAAGGCGGCCACTTAAGATTGTATAGTGTCTGCCTCTATTCGTTTATCAGGCCAGACCTTAGTGCCTTGAGCTAATTTATTATTTCTGCCCACAACGACATTATCGCCCAGGACACAATTGTCCGGAATCTGACTCCCTTCTTGAATGGAGCAGTGGGAGGCGACGATACAGTTTTTTAGCATTGCTTTTTTGCCCACCTTTGAGTCCCGCCACAATATTGCTCCCTCTACAATAGCACCTTCAGCAACCTTACATCGTGGTCCAAGAACAGCCGGTCCCTTCACCTTTGCTCCTCTGGCAATGGTGCAACTCTCGCCGATGAGCACTGGACCTTCAATCGCAGCTGAAGGATGGACTTTGCTATTACTGCCGATTTGGATGTCCTCATTGACATTGCCCCAATAGGTGGATGAGGATAGGGCTCTATTTGAGAGTAAGTCATGGTGCACTTTAAGATATTTTTCCGGTGTGCCAATGTC
>Ga0315296_10001184_pt1 | contig 22808 bp, 23 predicted proteins | sample YL17G14_18_MG_FD_203921 | JGI IMG/M metagenome (GOLD analysis project Ga0315296, IMG submission 203921) | Sediment microbial communities from Yellowstone Lake, YNP, Wyoming, USA - YL17G14_18 | ecosystem: Environmental > Aquatic > Freshwater > Lake > Sediment | place: USA: Wyoming | collected...
ACGCCAGCACTGGAAGACACGCTGTTGCAGACGTTAGAGTGCATGCGCGCCGACCTGGCCGACGGCTACGCCGCACGCAACCACGACGAACCTTAACGTTGCCAGGCCTGCGGCCACCGCGAGCAGTGCGACCAACGGCTGGAGTAAGTCGCGCAACGTGTTGCGTGACGGAACACGTTTCACGCTTCACGTTTCACGTTTCACGTTTCACGTTTCACGTTTCACGTTTCACGCATCACGTTTCACGTTTCACGCATCACGGTTAGACCCATGTCCCAAACACTGCTTGCCATCTTCGCCCATCCCGACGACGAGACGTTCGGCCCCGGCGGCACACTGGCCAGGTATGCTGCCGCCGGCGTGGCCGTGCACCTGCTCTGCGCCACCCGTGGAGAAGCGGGTGAGAGCGACGCCTCCGACCTGGGCGAGTGCGAAGACCTGGCCTGCCGGCGTGAGCAGGAACTGCGCTGTGCGGCTGGTATCCTGGGGCTGGCCGAGGTGCACCTGCTCGCCTATCGAGACTCGGGCATGTCTGGCTCTCCGGCCAACTGGCACCCCCGCGCGCTCGCGCAGGCCGTCCCCAACGTACTGGCCGAACAGGTAGCCGACCTGCTATGCCGCCTGCGTCCCCAGGTGGTGCTCACGTTCGACCCTTTCGGCGGCTACGGCCACCCCGACCACATCGCCATGCACCGCGCCACGGTCGCCGCTTGCGCGCGGATGCCGGAGCGCGTACGGCCGCAGAAACTCTACTTCACCACGTTCCCGTCGGCGGCCTTCCGCTGGATCGTGCGGTTGATGCCGCTCTTCGGCGTGAATCCAGAGGCAGTGGGCAAGAATCGGGACATCAACCTGCGCGCCGCACTCGAACACGCGTTGCCGGTCACCACACGCATCAGTATCAGCACCACCTACGAGGTCAAGCAACGGGCAGCCGCGTGCCACTCCAGCCAGCAATCAGGGCCAGGCTCATTCTGGGGGCGGCTGCCGCGCTGGCCGGTGCGCCGCTGGCAGTCCACGGAGACCTTCCATCGGGCCATGCCACCATTCCAGCGGGGCGAGCGAATCGAGCGGGATTTGTTCGCCGGGGCTGGGTAATTGCGTACCCGCAAGCAGCCCCTCAACGGAAGAACTATGCGCATTTTTGTCACCGGCTGCAAGGGCCAACTGGGCCGCGCCCTCTACACGGCGCTGGCCGGGCACACGTTGTCGGGCTGTGACCTGCCAGAACTGGACGTCACCGGGCGGGAGGCCATCGGCGCGGCCATCGCCGCTTTCGCTCCCGACGTGGTGATCCACGCCGCCGCCTGGACCGACGTCGAGGCCTGCGCGCACGATCCTGAGAAAGCCTACCGCATCAACGCACTGGGCACGCAGAACGTCACCCTGGCGAGCGCCGCGTGCGGTGCAGCAATGGTCTACGTCAGCACCAACGAGGTCTTCGACGGCACGGCCACGGAACCCTACCGGGAATGGGACCCGCCCCAGCCCATCAACCCGTACGCCCGCTCGAAGGCCGCCGGCGAATGGTTCGTGTGCCACCTTCTCACCCGTTTCTACGTCGTCCGCACCGCCTGGCTCTATGCCGCTGACGGGCACAACTTTCCCCACCGCATCGTCCAGTTGGCCGACGAGCGGGGCGTGCTGCAGGTGGTGACCGACGAGGTCGGTAACCCCACCTACGCGCCGGACCTGGCCGAGGCCATTGCTGCTCTCATCTGTACCGGAGCCTACGGGGTCTACCACCTGACCAACGCCGGCTATTGCTCGCGCTACGACTTTGCCCGCCAGATCCTGCGCCTCAGCGCACGGGAACACGTCCCGCTCGAGCCGATCACCCTGGCCGACTTCCAGCGCGCCTCTACCCCTCCCCGCTTCGCCCCACTGGCCAACACCGCCGCCGCCGCGCTAGGCATCACCCTCCGCCCCTGGCAGGAAGCGTTGGAGGAATTCCTCAAGTCTGGATGATTAAGGTGCAAATCGCAAATCGCAAATCGCAAATCGCAAATCGCAAATCGGCAAATCGGCAAATCTCCAATCTCCAACCTCCAACCTCCAATCTGGTCAGCGTCGTCATCCCGAACTGGAACGGTGCCCATCACCTTCCTGTTTGTCTGGAGAGTCTGCGCCGACAGAGTTGTCCTCACGTCGAGATTATTGTCGCTGACAATGGTTCCACCGATGGCTCGCTGGAACTGCTGGCGCGCGACTATCCCGAGGTGCGCGTGCTGGCGTTGGGCGAAAACCGTGGCTTCGCGGGCGCGTGCAACGCCGGGATGCGGGAGGCGCGCGGGGAATTCATCTGCCTGCTGAACAACGACACCGAGGCCGATCCCCATTGGCTGGCGGAGGTCGTGGCGGCCTTCCAGCGCCGCCCGGAGGCAGGCGTCGTCGCCTCCAAGATGCTCCTCTTCGACCGGCGCGATACGTTCCACACGGCGGGGGACTTTTACCGCGTGAACGGCATCCCCGGCAACCGGGGCGTCTGGCAAAAGGACACCGGCCAGTACGAGATAGAGGAGTACGTCTTCAGCGCCTGCGGGGGTAGCGCCGCCTACCGGCGGGCGATGCTGGACCAGATCGGCCTCTTGGACGAGGACTTTTTCTATTCCTGTGAGGACGTGGACCTGGCCTGGCGGGCACAGTTGGCCGGCTGGCGCTGCGCCTACGCCCCCCGCGCCGTCGTCTACCACAAACTGAGCGCCACCGGTGGAGGCACCACCGCCAGTTTCTACGACGGGCGCAACTTCATCTACCTCCTGGTCAAGGACTACCCCGGTGACCTCTGGCGCATCCACTGGCGGGCCATCCTGCGGGCGCAACTGCGCCTGGCCTGCGAAGCGCTGCGAGCCTGGCGCGGGAATGCGGCGCGGGTGCGGCTGCGGGGCATGCTGGCCAGCATATCAGGCGTTCCCAGGATGCTCCGCAAGCGGCGGACGGTACAACGTAGTCGCACCGTTGGCCGGGCGTACCTCGAACGTATCCTGGCCGGAGTTGACGAAAGCCCCTGAAACGGGTATCATACACGTTGAGGATGCGCAAAGATGACGCCCGACATCGTCGCCTGGCTCACCGCCTCCCAAGACGTCCGCGAGCGGCGGGCACGCATCGCCAGGTACCTGGCCAACGAAGGGTACGAGTTGCCTGCCCCACCATCCGACGCCGATTACGGCGAGGCCGGGGCAATTCATTGGGTGCGCGGCCAGAAGATGACTGTCGCTTACAGCGTAGTGGACCAGGGCGGGCGGCGGGTGTACTATTACGCGGAATATGAAGTGGACCACGTCATGCTCCGGCGCATTCGTCGAGGGGAGGAATGGGCACTTGAACATCTGGCCCTTATACCCTCAATCTTGAGGGCTGGGCGAGTCGTTGTTCGGGAAATTGGACGCACAATCTACGAGAGCCGTCGCCAGTTTCGCTCCCCTGAGGGCAGACAGTACCGATTGCGCGTGGTGGTCCAAGAGCATAGAAACGGACTTTGGTGGGTGACCAGTTTTCACCCTCGTCCACGCTGATGAAATATGGGAAGATCGCTCAGACTGTACTACTCTGTTGTGTCGAATACGTTTGATTTGCTGCCTGGCCCGCGCTGGCCGGTGGACATTGCCGAAGATGAGTTGTACGAATTCCGGCTACAACTTCTGCGGGACCGCTACACCGGTCAACTGGTTGGCTTCAGCAACGACGGGGGCGACCTGGCGCGGGATTACGCACGGCTGATGGAATTGCTGGCGGAACACCCCGTCCCGGGCCAGTACGACGTGCCGGACCTGGACCTGACCGACGCGACGCTGCCGGAGATCATTACCGCCATCTACGAACGCTACGTTGCAGCACAGGCGCCGGAGCCTGCCTACCCCATCGTCGGCCACGTCGTCCCCGTGCTCCAGGTGGCCGACCGCCCGGCCGACGAACCCGCCGATTGAGGTATAGCCATCCGAGACGTGCCTGCGACCCGTGTGATCCCCAACCTCCACGAAGAACTGGCGCTGCGCGCTGCCGGGTATACGCGCGTGGCCGGCCTGGACGAGGCCGGGCGCGGCGCGTGGGCCGGGCCGGTCTACGCCGCGGCCGTCGTGCTTCCGCTCGACCGCGCCGACCTGCTGGACGTGCTGGCCGGCGTGCGCGACTCCAAGCAACTGAGCCCGGCTCAGCGCGAGGCGCTCCTGCCAGCCATCCAGGAAACAGCACAAGCAGTGGGCGTGGGCTGGGCCAGCCCAACCGAAGTGGATGAACTGGGCATCGCCGCCGCCACACGGCAGGCGATGCGTCGCGCCGTGGCCGGCCTGAACGGGCAGGTAGACGCGCTGCTGATAGACTACGTGCGCCTGCCGGACCTGAGGCTCCCCCAGCGCGCCTTTCCGAAGGCGGACGTGCGCTGCCTGAGCGTCGCCGCCGCCAGCATCGTCGCCAAGGTGACCCGTGACCGGCTGATGGCCTCGCTGGAGCAGGACTTTCCCGGCTACGGCCTGGCCCAGCACAAGGGATACGGTACCCGCCAGCACCGGGAGGCGTTGGCCCGCCTGGGATCTTTGCCCATCCACCGCCAGAGTTGGCGGCCAATACGCGAGATATTGGGAGTGTGACGTGCGTCTGGCCCTCGTTCACGACTGGCTCAACCAAATCGGCGGCGCGGAGGACGTCCTGGAGACGCTCGTCGAGATGTTCCCCGCTGCACCCATCTATACCTCGATGTACTGGCGGGCTGGGATGCCCCCGGCCTACCGTACCTGGGACATCCGCACGACCTGGCTGGACCACCTGCCGGGCATCTACCGCCACCACCAGCCCTACTTGCCCCTCTACCCGCTGGCCTTCACCCACCTCGACCTTTCCGGCTACGACGTCGTCCTGAGCAACAAGTCTGGTTTCTGTCACGGCGTCCACACCGGCAAAGCAATCCACGTCTGCTACTGCCTGGCTCCCACACGCTACGTCTGGGATTTCGAGGGGTACGCTGCCCGCGATGCGCTGCCAGGCGCACTCAAGGCCGCGCTGCGTCCCCTCATTGCACTGCTGCGCCGCTGGGACTACCGGGCCGCGCAGCAAGTGGCTCACTTCGTCGCCATCTCCCGCGAGATCCAGGCCCGCATCCACCGCTACTATGGCCGTGACTCGGTCGTCATCCATCCACCGGTAGACACGGCCCGCTTCCAGCCTGCCCCCGCCCACGACGACTACTACCTCATCGTCTCCCGCCTCGTCCCCTACCGCCGCGTAGACCTGGCCGTGCACGCTTTCAACCGACTGGGCCTGCCGCTGGTCATCGTCGGCGATGGGCAGGACCGGCTCCGGCTGGAGGCCCTGGCCCGTCCCAACGTCACCTTCCTGGGCCGCGTGCCCGACGAGAACTTGCCTGACCTGTTTGCCCGCTGCCGCGCCTACGTCCTGCCAGGTGTGGAGGACTTTGGCATCGCGCCGCTCCAGGCCCAGGCCGCCGGCCGGCCAGTCATCGCCTATGGGGCGGGCGGCGCACTCGACACGGTGGTCGAGGGGGAAACCGGCGCCTTCTTCCACGAACCGACTCCCGAGGCGTTGGCGGCTGCGGTGCGCGCCTTCGACCCACATGCAATAGACCCCCGTGCCTGCCGCACCAACGCGGAACGGTTCGCGGCGGAGGTTTTCAAAGATCGACTAAACCGGCTCATAGAAGGTGTTTTAAGCCAAGACCAGGAGACAAGGTGACAGACTCCCCTTGTCTCCTGGTCTCCTTGTCTCCTTGTCTCAGATCGAGGGAGCACAACTTATGGAACTACGAACGTACTGGAAGATAATAGTCCGCCGCTGGTGGCTCGTCGTCGCGCCGGTGGCCGTCGTCGCCCTATATATCGCCATCACTTATACCCCGGCCGGACCAGGTTACCAGGTCGTGATGCGCTTCGCGGCGGGGACCAGGCCGGCCGGGCTCAGCCAGGACTATGACCGCTACTACCCGTGGCTCACCTCCGAGTACGTCGCCAACGGCCTGGCCGACGTAGCCGAGACCGGAGCCTTCGCCCAGACGGTCGCCTCGCGCCTGGCCGAAGCGGGCCATCCAATTCCGGCCAGCGCCATCCAGCCGGCCATCGTCACCGACAACGCCCAGTCCATCCTCGTCGTCTACCTCACCTGGCCCAATGCAGAGCAAATCGTCGCCGTGGCGGAGGCCATTGCCGCCGAACTGACCGGGAATGGCGCGGCCTACTTTCCTCAACTGGAAGGCATCGAGCCAGCAGTCCGCCTCTTAGATGCACCCGCGCCTGTTCCGCTCGCCCCAGGCTTGCGCGCCCAGTTGCTGGGACCGGCCGTCAAAATCGCCCTGGCGCTCGTCGTAGGCGTAGCACTCGCGCTCCTGTGGCACTACCTGGACCCCACCCTCCACACCCGCGAGGAAGTGGAAGCAGTGGGGGTGGATGTGCTGGCACAGATACCAAGACAATGAACAATGGGGCAATGAATCAATGAACAATGGGGCAATGAATCAATGAACAATGGGGCAATGAATCAATGAACAATGGGGCAATGAATCAATGAACAATGGGGCAATGAATCAATGAACAATGGAACAATGAATCAATGAACAATGGAGCAATGAATCAATGAACAAACAGGGTGCATCAATGAAAGGGAAGGAGTTCGATATACAACAGCGGACGTTCAAGTTCGCAGTACGAGTGGTGAAGATGGTCAGTCGGTTGCCCCGTACTGTTGCTGGAATCGAACTTGGTAAGCAGGTGGTACGGTCCGCGACCTCCATCGGGGCCAACGTGGAAGAAGCCGATGCAGCCGAGTCCAAGCAGGATTTCATCCACAAGATGAGCATTGCCCACAAAGAGACCCGAGAAACTCGCTACTGGCTGCGCATAACCCAGGCAGCCTTGCTCGACGACACCGAAGTCCGGGCCCTGATCCAGGAAAGCGACGAATTAGTCCGCATTCTGTACACCATCATAGAAAATGCAGTAAGAACCCCCACAGCAAGACCGGCCGGTGACAATGAACAATGGAACAATGAACAATGAATCAATGGAACAATGAACAATGAATCAATGGATCAATGAACAACCACTGACCACGAGCACCAGTTGTTCATTGTGTCATTGTTAATTGTTCATTGTGTCATTGTTAATTGTTCATTGTGTCATTGTTAATTGTCCATTGTGTCATTGTTAATTGTCCATTGTCATGGTAGAATATCCGCGCTTCCCCGAGGAGATGCTAAACAATGGAACCTGGAGATTACATCCGTATCCTGCGCAAACGTTGGTGGATCATCGTCGTTGCCGTCGTGCTTACGGCTGGCAGCGCGCTGGCCTTCAGCAAACTCCAGCACCCTGAATACACGTCCAGCGCCGAAATCGTCATTGAGCCGGCGCGACCGGATTGGGGCCTGGCACAGTCGGCCAAGATGCTCCTGCGCACCTACATGACGGTCGCGGACTCGTATACCTGGGCCCAGAAGGTCATTGACAAACTGCAGTTGCCGATGACGCCCGAGCAACTGCACAGCAAGGCCCACTTCGCCGCCGAGGATGACCGCATGGTGATCAAACTCGAGGTCGAGGCCTACGATGGTGACCAGGCCAACGACATCGCCCGCACCTGGGCAGGGCTCTTGGTCGAATGGCGCGATGACCGGAACCAGCGCCAGCGTAAAGAGGACCGCGTGGACGCCTACCTGCGCGACCAGCCCCGCTATGCCCAGTCCTGGCCCAAAACCAAGATCGTCACCGCCGCAGGGGGCATCTTCGGGCTGGTGATCGCCGGCGTGATCATCTTCTTCCTGGAGTGGCTCGAGGTGGGCGTCGTCCGCACCCCCCAGGACCTGGAGCGCCAACTGAACCTGACCGTCGTAGGTGCGATTCCCTCCACCGACTGACCACCCAACACGGAACGCCCCCCGAGACGGGGCCAACCAACCAACTAACCAACCAGGAGGCAAACCATGGCCAAACAACCTGATCTAATCACACTGACCGATCCCCGCAGTCCGGCCGCCGAGGCCTACCACACGTTGCGCACCAATCTGACCTTTGCCGCGCTCGACAAGCCGATTGAGACGCTGGTCGTCACCTCTATCGCGCCTGGTGAGGGCAAATCCACCGTCCTGGCCAATCTGGCGGTCACGCTGGCGCAGGGCGAACGGCGCACGATCCTGGTGGATGCCGACCTGCGCCGCCCCGACCTGCACGAAATCTTTGGCGTCCCGAATGACCGGGGGTTGACGACCATGATCGTCGAGGAAACAGCACTGGACGATCCCCCATTGATAGACGTGGGCGTAGATAACCTGTGGCTGGTGCCCAGCGGTCCGCTGCCCCCCAACCCGGCCGACATCCTCGGCTCGCGCAAGATGGAGCAGACGATCGCCGCGCTCAAGGCCAGGGGCCGCGCCGACATCATCCTCTTCGGTGCCCCGCCCATCATTGCCGTGACCGATGCCATCGTGCTGGGGACTAAAGTGGACGGCGTATTGCTCATCGTCAGTGCCGGACGTACCCGGCGCGAGCACGTCCAACGGGCCAGAGAACTGCTGGAGCGCGTGCACGTCCGTGTCGTGGGAGCCGTGCTAAACAACGCTCCGCGCGATGTGGCGCTGGGCGGATATTAACCAGCCGTCCACAGCACCACCCGCGCCGGTTCACCCGCTGCATCGTTCCAGTGTAGCAACTCCGGCGTACCCTCATATCCCCAGGCCAGGCGGAAAAAGGTCAGTTCCTCCCGCCCCTCGATGGGCCCTTTCTCCTCGTAGACCGGCACCCAGGCTCCCGTGTTGACGTACCAGGCCCCTTCCAGCCGCTCCAGCGTGGCCTGGTGACTGTGGCCCAGGACGATATAGCGCACCGGATGGGCACGCCTCAGTATGTGCTCCAACTCGCGCGCCACGTACGGCAGATGGTCGCTCTCGAAGAGCGAGGCCAGGCCACGCTTCAGCCCCCGGCGCAGGAAATAGGCCAATGCCGCTGCCATCAGATACACGGCCGTCATCCATCCCCCCCTGCCGACGAGCGTCAACCCTGCCAGGACGAGGAAGGTAACGACAATCAAGGCCATCAGCAGGGAGAGTAACCCCTGCACCGCCGAACCAACCCAGTCCTGCCACACAGCATCAACCCGCCGTTGCGCAAGCACGGTAATCTCTTCCGCCACCTCCGGCGGCAGCGCAACAGGGACAGACGGTTGCGCACATTTTCCGCGCGCACCGGCATGCCTGAGTCCAGCGGCTGCCGTCTTGTGCGTCACGTTCCACAAGGCCCGCAAGAAAACCCCGCCACGGGTCACCAGCATCTCCACTGTCCCGATCGGATCCTTCCTGAACGCCCACCGCAGATAGCGCGTGAGCGGCCTGACGTTGTCGGCGAAGGGATGCACGTCCTCCACCTTGTTGAACAGGTAACGTACAAAGAGGCTGCCCCAGGGCAACGCGATGCGCTCTGGATCGTCAGGTAACACGGGCGCGAGACAATCGCAAAAGTGGTTGGCTGCATCGTACTGGCCCCCGTGCTCCACGTAGACCCGCCCGGCCTCGTAGTAGAACCAGGGGTAAAAATGAATGCGCGCCCGGCATTCAGCGGGCGTAACAGGCGGACCATCGCCAAGCGTCAGCCGCTCTCGCGTATACGCCCGCTCCACCTCCCTCATCAGCCGCTCCTGCACCTGGAGCCAATGGAGTTCGACGTCGTGGTTGCCTTTGACCACGGCCACGTGATTGCCGTGCGCCACGAACCAACCCAACACAGCAAAGAAACGCTGATGCCCTCGAGCAATCCGCTCGAGTTTCCACACCGACTCGACGGCCGTGGTTCCCAGGCCGTAATCTTGCTCGTTGACACGCAGGGACTTGCGGCGTTCTACCCCCTTGACAGCCCGCAGCAACCGTCCCTCCTCCGGCAACGAGACCACCTGCAAGAAGTCGAACAAGTCACCGTTGATGATCAGCAGCCACGGACGGCCACCGAAGCGGGGCTGCTGCTTGACCCTCTCGTGATAGTGCAGGAAGCGCACGAACGCGTCGTCGAAACAGAAATCCTCCAGGCGAGAACACTTGCCGCTTTCTGGTTCCCATCCCTCGCTCAGGTGCAGGTCACTCAAGATCAGCAGATTATATTCGTCCATCGCCCTCTCCTCCCGGACAAAGAGTATAGCACGAACGCAAAACATCGCCAAGCCCAAATCTGAGTTAGAGTCCCGCACTTGTTCGGGCTGCTGGCAAAAAGCCCCAACAAGTTGGGGACTCCGACCCGCTGGCGTTCACTGGACAAGTTGGGCCAAACAGGCTATAATCGCCTTCACTGTTCAGCCCACTTTGAGAAAATCACATGCGCTGTCCTGTATGCAAAGCCCACATCCCGGATGACCTGCTCCTCTGCCCACAATGCGGCACGGCGCTGGAAGAAACACGCCCCATGCGTGCCCGGCGCTCCAGGCAGGCTGTCTCTGCTGAAGTCGCACCCACGCCGGACTCTGCAGCACCCACGCGCTGGCAACGCCTGCGGCCGATCCTCTTCTGGAGCATCGGCTTCCTCTGCGTGTTGGCGCTGAGCATGGGAGGAGCGGTCTACGGTGGCCTCTACAAAGGAGAACGCGACCGCGAGCAGCAACGCCAGGCGCTGGCTGAACAACACTATCACACTGGCCTGCAGCGCCTCGATGCCGGTGAGTACGAACTCGCCATCGCCGAGTTCGAATACGTACTCAAACTGGATCCCAACCACCTGTTCGCCCAACAGGGTATCGCCGAAGCACAGGCACGCATGGCCACCCGCCCTACCCCTACCTCGGAGACCTACGAAATCGTCGTGGACGACCTGTACCAGAAAGCGGTAGCCCACTATGAGGCCGGGCGCTGGGCAGACGCGGCCGCCGTGTTCACCCAACTGCGCGTACTGGACCCGGCTTACGAAGCAAAAACCGTCGAGGAGATGCTGTTCACCAGCCTCTACCGCGCGGGGATGGCATTGCTGGACGAGGACCGTTTCGAGGAAGGTGTCTTCTACCTCGACCAGGCCATTGCGCTGCGTCCACTGGACGAAGAAGCACTGACCCAGCGTAGCCTGGCAATCCAGTATATGACCGCCTTGGGCTACTGGGGGGTGAACTGGGAACGTTGCATCAAGCGCTTCGAGCAACTCTATGCCGTCGCCCCCAATTATAAAGACGTCTTCTCACGGCTCTACAATGCCCACGTGGCCTACGGCAATGCCTGGTACACCCAGGGGGAAATGTGCCCGGCCGAGGTGCAATATGCCCAGGCCGTACAACTGATGAACGATCCTGAACTCGAGCAGAAGCGCACGGCGGCGGGCCAGATTTGCACGGTGGCAACCCCGACCCCCATCGCCCCCCTCACCGGTACGCTGCCCATCACGCTGACCAGACCTCCACCGGGCTTCAACGTGGGCCGGCTGGCGTATCCCATCTATAACACACAGACCGGCCTCTACGACGTGTACGCGCTATTCGCCGATGGCCGCCTGATGAGAATGGCTGGAGGAGCCGACCAGCCCTGCTGGCTGGGGGGCAGCGGCGTGCTGGCGTATCGCGACCTGTTCTCACCGGGCCTATCGTTGCTGACCCCCGGGGAGGTCGCGCCACGGCAACTGGCCGCCGGCTCCGGGTTGGCCTGGCCCACCTTTTCGCCCGACGGCAGCCGCATGGCCTACGCCGCGCAAGATGCTGCCGGTACGTGGCAGGTTACCATCGTGCCGCTGGATGGCTCGGCTGAGCCCAGAGTCCACGCGACAGGCAAGGGACCCGCGTGGGGGCCTACCGGTTTGCTGGCCTGGACCGGCTGCGAGCCTGGCGGGGCCTGTGGCATCTTCGTGGACAACCCCGACGACGACCAGCCGCCCACCCGTCTCACTGCCAGCGCGGACGACGTCGGGCTGAACTGGGCTCCCAACGGCGGCCTGCTGGCCTACATGTCCGACGTCAGCGGCAACTGGGAGATCTACCTGCTCAGCATCGCGGGTGGCGTCGCGGTGCTCACCAACGACCCAGCCTCCGACGGCCTCCCCGCCTGGGCCCCGGATGGCTCTGGCCTGGCCTTCGTCTCTGACCGGGATGGGACGTGGGGCCTGTACCTGATGGGACCGAACGGAGAAAACCCGCACAAGGTCCTGGCGCTTGGTCCCAACCTGCCCGACTGGACAGCAGAGCGGCTCTCTTGGGCACCTTGACGAGAAGCGCCAAAAGCGGTATACTTAGGGTGTACGTACGGGGCGTAGCGCAGACGGCTAGCGCGCTGCGTTTGGGACGCAGAAGTCGCCGGTTCAAGTCCGGCCGCCCCGACTGCGGGCGTTGCAAAACGGTATTGCCGTAGCCTTCCAAGCTACTGTTACGGGTTCGATTCCCGTCGCCCGCTCTTAACAACTGCCTATAGGGCCCATAGCTCAGTGGTCAGAGCGACCGGCTCATAACCGGTTGGTCCCAGGTTCGAGCCCTGGTGGGCCCACTCGCACAGAACTATACTGGGGCGTGGCCAAGTGGTAAGGCAACGGACTTTGGATCCGTGTATCGTAGGTTCGAATCCTACCGCCCCAGCCTGGACGATCAAACCCTCACATCGGACAACCGAATGGGGTTCACAATTCGATGGCTGTGGTATGTACTGCTTGAGTCAGTACCACGGCCATTTTTGCACTAAAGGAGAGGGAACGTGAAGTTAGCCGCCGTAATTCTGGCCGCCGGCCAGGGCACCCGTATGAAGTCCGAGTTGCCCAAGGTGCTGCATCCGTTAGCCGGCCGGCCGCTGATCACCTACGCGGTAGAGACGGCTCGCGCGATGACCGACCTCACACCGGTACTGGTCGTGGGACACGAGGCCGTGCGCGCAGCCGTAGGCAGTGACGTCACCTTCGTCGAGCAGCCCGAACAACGGGGCACGGGACACGCCGTGCTCCAGGCGCGCCAGGTGCTCCAGGGCCAGGCCGACCTGGTGCTCGTCACCTACGGCGACATGCCGCTCCTGACCGTCGAGACGTTGCGCAACCTGGTGCAGCGCCAGCAGGGAAATTCCGGCCCGCTCACGATCGTGACCCTGGTGCACGAAGACTCGCGCGGTTTTGGGCGGATCGTCCGGGACGCCAGCAGCGCAGTAATCCAGGTGGTCGAGGAGGCGGTGGCGACGCCGGAGCAATTGGCGATCCGAGAGTTGAACGTCGGCGTGTACTGCTTCGACGCGGACTGGCTGTGGTCGCGCGTGGACTACATCCCGCTCAGCCTCCCAAAACGGGAATATTACCTGACCGACATGATCGGGATGGCCGCCGCCGAGGGGCGGCGGGTCGAGGCCGTGGTCACCGCAGACGCCGACGAGACGCTGGGTATCAACACGCGCGTCCACCTGGCCGAGACGGAGAGCGCGCTGCGCCGCCGCATCAACGCGCGCTGGATGCTGGCCGGCGTGACGCTCGTGGATCCGGCGACGACGTACATCGAGCCGGGCGCGACGGTCGGGCCGGACACGACCATCTGGCCCAACACGCACCTGCGCGGGCGCACGACGGTTGGCGCGCACTGCCACATTGGCCCCAACACGATCATCGTGGACTGCCAGATCGGCGACCACTGCCGGGTACTGGCCTCGGTGCTGGAGCAGGCTGTGATGGAAGACGGCTCCGACATCGGCCCGTTTGGTCACCTGCGCAAGGGAGCGCGGCTGTGTGAGCGCGCACACGTGGGGAACTTTGGCGAGTTGAAAAACGCGACGCTTGGCCCTGGGGCGAAGATGGGGCACTTTAGTTATCTGGGCGACACCGAAGTCGGAGCGGGGGCGAACATCGGCGCCGGGACGATCACCTGCAACTTCGACGGCACACACAAGCACAAGACGGCGATCGGGGAAAACGCCTTCATCGGCTCCGACACCATGCTGGTTGCACCGGTGCGGGTGGGCCACGGAGCCAAAACAGGAGCCGGAGCGGTCGTGACCCACGACGTACCCGACGGTGCACTGGCTTACGGTGTGCCGGCGCGGGTGCGGGGGCTGGGCCGGGAGGACAAGGAGACAGGGGAACAAGGAGCGGGGGAGAAAAGGAGATAGGGAGAAAAGTAGACAAGGATCAGGTAGACAAGGAACAATGAGGGAGGCAACGAGATGGAAAGGTGGTCGCGGGAGGAGTTGGTAACCCGGGCAGCGCAGGCACGCGAAAAAGCCTACGCTCCCTATTCAGGCTACGACGTGGGGGCCGCGTTGCTGGCGAAATCGGGGCGGATTTACATCGGCTGCAACGTGGAAAACGCGGTCTACCCCCTGAGCACGTGCGCTGAGCATGTAGCGGTCGTGAAAGCGGTCTCGGAGGGGGAGCGCGAGTTCGTGGCGTTGGCCGTCTCGAGCAGGAACGGTGGGGCTCCCTGTGGCGGCTGCCGCCAGACCTTGCGGGAGTTCGGCGACGGCATCGTCGTGCTGATCGCCGATGCCACGGGCAACTACCGCGAGACGACCGTGGCGGAATTGCTGCCGGACAGTTTCAGCGCGTCAGACCTGAACTGAAATTGTGTAGCCCAGAAACGGCCTGCTGCGCACTCTCGCGTCGGGCCGTTTTCTGTTCACTGCCCATCCGCGAGTGAACATGTTTGCGCAAGTCCCATCGTTAGGATATAATCAACACGACCAATGCTTTAGCCGAGAGGACCAGGTTTGAGCACCGAAAGACTTTACCGCACTGAAGGCATCGTAATGCGCCGGCGCGAACAGGGCGAGGCCGACCGCGTCCTGACGCTGTGCACGCCGCTGGGCAAGATCGAAGTCATCGCCAAAGGGGCGCGCAAGTTGCGCAGCCGCAAGGCGGGCCACGTCGAACTCTTCTCCCGCTCCAATTTCGTCATCTCGCGGGTGGTTGGCTCGTGGGATATCGTCAGCCAGGCCGAGACGGTCGACCCCCACGCGCTGTTGCGCAACGACCTGTTGCGCGGGACGTACGCCCGCTACGCCGTCGAATTGCTCGAACGGCTATTTGCCCCCGGCGAGGCCAGCCAGGCGCTGTTCGACCTGCTCGACTACACGCTCACCTGGCTGTGCGAAGATAGCGACCTGGACCTGATCGCCCGCTTCTACGAACAACACCTGCTGGGGCTGGCCGGCTTCCGTCCGGAACTGTTCCGCTGCGTGGGCGAGCACGAGGTGCACGTGTCGCTCCGGCCGCGCGAGCCGACGGAGGACAAGCGCTCCTACGGCTTCGACCCGCAGGGGGGCGGAGCGCTGTGCCAGAGTTGCTTGGCCGACCAGGAGAAACGCCCGGAGGTCATGCCACTTTCGCCTGATGGGCTGTGGTTCCTTCAGGAATGTCAGCGGCGCCCCTACGCCCGGCTGCGCGCCCAACAGATTGCGCCCGCGCTGCACGCCGAGACCGAGCGCGTGATGCAGCACTACATTACCTACCACCTGGAGCGGGGGGTGAAGTCGAGCACATTCCTGCGCCAGATCAAGCAGGAACAGCGAACAAGATGAGGATCTCCCATCTTATGGACATTGAAGAATACAGGCAGCAACTTGATCAGTTGTTTGTCACGCGCGGCGTGGTGCTGGCCTACCTGTTCGGTTCCCAGGCAGAGGGAAAGGCTGGGCCGCTCTCCGACGTGGACAGTGCCGTCTTGTTGGGGCCCCAGGTGCCCAGAGAAAAATGGTTCGACACACAACTGGACCTGATCGGCGAACTGACGAGCCTGTTCCATCGCAACGACGTGGACGTGGTTGTCCTCAACCAGGCCACGCCCGTATTGGCCTACGAAGTCGTGCGCTCCGGGCAGGTGCTCTACGAAGCCGAGCCTGGCACCCGGGTGGACTATGAAGTGGCCACCTTGCGGCGATACGTGGACACGAAGCCTTTACGCCGGTTGCAGGATCGCCGTCTCTTGGAGCGAGTAGAAGACTATCGTCTGGCACTCCATCCCTCTACCTGAGGTGTTGAGATGATCGTAAAAACCCGTGCCATTCTGGAACGCCTGCACGCGCTGGACAAATACATCCGCCTGTTGCAGCCTTGCCGCGAATGGGACGTCCAGCGTCTCACCGAGGATCAGATTCGATACCACGGTGTACTTCGCTGTCTCCAATTGGCCGCGCAGGTCGTGATGGACGTGAGCACGCATCTGCAAGTCGAGTTGGACTGGGAACGCGTGGCCGACTACAAAGAGGCCATCCTGAGCCTGGGCAAGCACAGCGTCTTGCCAACCGAATTCGCCGAACGGATCAGCGGACTGGCGGGATTCCGCAACATCCTCGTTCACGAGTATCTGACCGTGGATCCGCTGAAGGTCCACCAGGTCCTCCAGGATGGCCTGGAGGACCTGAAGGCGTTCATCGTGTACATCGCAGATTTTATGCGACGAGAGGGGCATCTTGAATAAAATGAACCACCCACTGTCTTTTCAACAAGCCATCCTGCGCCTGCAAGCGTTCTGGGCCGACTATGGCTGCCTGATCTGGCAGCCCTACAGCGAAAAGGTCGGCGCGGGCACGATGAACCCGGCTACCGTGCTGCGCGTCCTGGGACCAGAACCCTGGAAAGTGGCCTACGTCGAGCCCTCCTACCGGGCCGACGACGGCCGCTACGGGGACAACCCCAACCGCATGCAGATGCACACCCAATTCCAGGTCATCCTCAAGCCCGATCCCGGCAACCCGCAGGAACTGTACCTGGAGAGCCTGTACGCGCTGGGCATCCGCCGCGACGAGCACGACGTCCGCTTCGTCGAGGACAAGTGGGAGGCTCCTGCGCTAGGGGCCTGGGGGCTGGGCTGGGAGGTGTGGCTGGACGGGCTGGAGATCACCCAGTTCACCTACTTCCAGCAGGCGGGAGGCATGCCCCTCGACCCCGTCGCGGTCGAACTGACCTACGGGCTGGAACGCATCGTCATGTTCCTGCAAAACGTGCGCTCGGTGTGGGAGATTGACTGGGACGGCACCCACACCTACGGCGACGTCCTCCTCCAGCCGGAAATCGAGCACTGCCGCTACGACTTCGAGTTGGCCGACGTCGAGCGGCTGGCTCACATGTACAACCTCTACGAGGCCGAGGCGCAGGGGTGCCTGGCCGCCGGGCTGCTCGTCCCTGCCTACGACTACATCCTGCGCTGCTCTCACACCTTCAACCTGCTCGACGCGCGCGGCGCCATCGGCGTGACCGAGCGGGCGACCTATTTTCGCCGCATGCGCGACCTCTTCCGGCAGGTGGCGCAGGCCTATCTGGAACAGCGGCAGCGCATGGAATACCCCTGGCTGGACAAGCAGGAAGCAGGAGGCACGAAGCAGGATGCAGGATGCAGGATGCAGGATGCAAGGGACACGCAACACGCAACACGCAACACGTATCACGACTCCCGGGCCACTTTCTTGCTCGAAATCGGCACCGAAGAACTGCCGGTCGGCGATCTGGACAACGCGCTGGCCCAACTGCGCGAATTGGTCCCACCCCGCCTGGCGGAGGCCCGGCTCGACTACGACGGCCTGCGCGTGGTGGGCACGCCCCGGCGGCTGGCCGTGCTGGTCGAGGGGCTGGCTCCGCGCCAGCGGCCGGTCGAGGAGATCGTAAAGGGACCACCCGTGCGGGCGGCCTTCGACACGCTAGGCCAGCCCACGAAGGCCGCCGAGGGCTTCGCCCGCAAGCAAGGCGTGGGCGTGGGTGAACTGAGGGTCCAGGAGATAGACGGCGGCGAGTACGTCGTGGCCGTCAGGCGCGAAGAAGGGAAACCGGCGGCTGAAGTGCTGGCCGGGCTGCTGCCTGACCTGGTCGCCAGTCTGCGTTTCAACCAGAGCATCCGCTGGAACCATACGAACGTCGCCTTCTCCCGGCCCATTCGTTGGCTGGTGGCGCTGCTGGGCGGCGTAGTCGTGCCCTTCGAATACGCTGGCGTCGCCAGCGGGCGCGCCAGCCGGGGCTCCCGGCCCGCCGGCTCTCCCGAGTTCGAGATTGCGCGGGCGGAAGATTACCTGGGGCTGCTGGCCCGGCACCACGTCGTCGCCGACCCCGCAGAGCGGCGTACGCTCATCGCTAACCAGATCGCAGTGCTGGCCCACAGCGTGGGCGGTCACATCCCTGACGACCCGGCCCTGCTGAGCGAGGTCGCCAACCTGGTCGAGCAACCGACTGCCCTCCTGGGCCACTTTGAGGAAAAGTACCTGCAGTTGCCCGCCGACGTGCTCATCGCCGTGATGAAGAAACACCAGCGCTACTTCCCGGTGATCACTGACCACCGCTCCCTGCTCCCCTATTTCATCACCGTGCGCAACGGCGGCGACGAACACCTGGACACCGTGCGCCACGGCAACGAGGAGGTCATCCGCGCCCGCTTTTCTGACGCCGACTTTTTCTACCGCCACGACACGGCCAGGCCGCTGGAGGCGTTCCTGCCGCGCCTGGCAACGCTCACCTTCCAGGAGCGACTGGGCTCCATGCTGGACAAGACCCACCGGCTGGAACAACTGGTGCTCCAACTGGCCGCCATGCTGGGGCTGAGCGACGAGGAAACGGAGGTGGCGCAGCGGGCGGCCCATCTCTGCAAAGCCGACCTGGCGACCCACATGGTCGTTGACTTCACCAGCCTGCAGGGGGTGATGGGGCGGGAGTACGGGCTGAGGTCGGGCGAGACCCCCGCCGTGGCCGAGGTGATCTTCGAGCACTACCTGCCTCGCTTCGCCGGCGATGCATCGCCACGCACCCGGCCCGGGCTGGTCGTGGGATTGGCCAACCGGCTCGACAGCCTGGCGGGGCTCTTTGCAGTGGGACTGACTCCCACCGGCTCGGCCGACCCCTACCACCTGCGGCGAGACGCGCTTGGGCTCGTGCAGAACCTGATCGCCCACCAGGTTTCTTTCTCTGTGCGGGAGGGCCTGGCCGCCGCCGCGCGCCTGCTGCCTGTGGAGGTCTCCGCGGATGCTCTGTCGGCGGCGTTGGCCTTCGTCGTCGAACGGCTGTGGGGCAGTTTGCGCGAGCAGGGCTTCCGTTACGACGTGGTGGACGCGGTATTGGCAGCGCGGGGCGACGACCCCTTCCGCGCCCGCCAGGCCATCGAAGCGCTCTCTCGCTGGATGACCCGTGAAGACTGGAGCCGCATCCTGGACAACTTCGCCCGCTGCGTGCGCATCACCCGTGAGTTCGAGGAGCACTTTGCGCTGGACCCGGCTCGCTTCGTCCATCCTGCCGAGGAGGAACTGTACACCGCCTACCAGGAGGCCCGGGCGCAAGCCAGTCCGCAGAGCACGGTAGACGAATTCTTCGCCGCCTTCCTGCCGCTGGTGGACGTCATTGACCGGTACTTTGCCAAAGAGTCGGGCGTCATGGTGATGGCCGAAGACCAGGCGCTGCGCGAGAACCGGCTGGCACAACTCCAGCACATCGCCGCCCTGGCCGATGGCATCGTGGATCTGAGTCGGTTGGAGGGGTTCTGACCCGGTTGTAGGAGAGTACTAAATGACAGTGAGTAAGATTGTCGAGAGAGAGAAACTAAGCCGCACACTCGAAGAATGGCTGACCGCAAGCGACATACCGTTGACGACGCCGCTAGAGTTGTTTTTCTTGCCAGGTGAGGTCGTCATCCGCCCACAGTCCCCCGACCAGCAGGAACTACCCAGGTGGTTTGAGGGTTTTCGTCAGCGGTACGATGATGTCTTGCGCCGTCTGGCCAACTTTGAGACAGAGGCATAGTGCGTTACCCCACACTCGATGAACTCCTGACCCTCCATCAAAAGACGCCGTGACAGCCTGGATGCAGGAACATCTACGCCCATTGGACAAGATGGCATCTTGTCCTACAACTACTGGATAAACTCAAAGCCTCCCGTCAGTTTGTACTGACGGGAGGCTTCCGTTACCCTTCGAACCTCTAACCTCTAATCTCCAATCCCCGATTCCTGATCCCTGATCCCTAATCCCCCCCCAGATACGCCTCCCGCACCTGCGGATTCTCCCGCAGTTCCGTGGCCGTGCCCTCCAGTTGAACTACACCGGTTTCCAGTACGTAGCCCCGGTTGGCCACCGAAAGCGCCATGTGCGCGTTCTGCTCGACCAACAGGATCGTCACCCCTTGCTGGCTGATCTGCACGATCGTGTTAAAGATCTCTTCCACCAGAATCGGCGCCAGCCCCATGGAAGGCTCATCCATCAGCAGCAGGCGCGGCCGGCCCATCAGCGCACGGGCCACGGCCAGCATCTGCTGCTCTCCACCGGAAAGCGTGCCGCCGGTCTGTTCGATCCGCTCCTTCAAGCGGGGGAACAGGCGGAACACCTGCCCCATGCTCTCCTCGATCTTGTCCTGGTCGCGGATCGTAAAGGCCCCCATCTCCAAATTCTCTCGCACCGTGAGCGGAGCAAAGATTTTGCGCCCTTCTGGCACCTGCACGACACCCATGCGCACGATCGCATCCGCCCCCACCCGGGTGAGGTCCACCCCATCGTACATGATCTTACCACGATCGGGGGGCAAAAGGCCGGAGATCGTGCGTAACGTGGTAGACTTGCCCGCCCCATTCGCCCCGATCAGCGTCACGACCTCCCCCTCGTCCACGTGAAACGAGATGCCGTGCAGCGCACGGATCGCTCCGTAAGACACGGCCAGATCCTCAATGTTCAACAGCGCCATATTGTTACCTCCCCCACCCCACGTCAACGGATCGCCTGCCGGCCCAGGTAGGCCTCGATCACGCCTGGGTCGTTGCGCACCTCTGCGGGCGTCCCGCGGGCGATGATCTCCCCAAAGTCCATCACCGTGATCCACTCGCAGATGTTCATCACCAGCCGCATGCGGTGTTCCACCAGGAAAATCGTCAGGTGGAAGTGATCGCGGATGAAATGGATCAGCTCCATCAACTGGTCAATCTCCTGCGGGTTCATGCCGGCCGCCGGCTCGTCCAGCAGCAACAGGCGCGGGCGCGTAGCCAGCGCCCGGGCGATCTCCAACCGCCGCTGCAGGCCATAAGGGAGGCTCCCCGCAATGTCGTTCTGGCGCTCCTCGAGGCCGAAGATGCCGAGGAGTTCCTGGCACTGTTCTACCATCTCCGCCTCTTTGTCGTGGAAACGCCGCAGGCGCAGGACAGAATCCAGCAGTCCATACCCGGCGTGCGGGTGGAAGGCGATGCGCACGTTGTCCAGCACCGTCAGGTTGGCGAACAGGCGAATGTTCTGGAACGTGCGCGCGATGCCCATCTGGATGACCTCGTGAGACGGCAGGCCGATCAGCTCCACACCGTCGTAATGAACCCTTCCTTCCGTCGGGAGGTAGACGCCGGTGACCAGGTTGAAGATGGTCGTCTTGCCCGCCCCGTTGGGGCCGATCAGCCCGACCAACTCTCCTTGCTTGAGCGTGACGGAGAAATCGTACACCGCCCGCAGGCTTTCAAAGTAATGGGTCAGGTCATCAATCGCCAGCACGACCGGGCGCTGTTCCACTTCAGGACTCACAGATTCTGGTCGCCCCTTCATGCCACCACCTCCTCCGCCGTCTGCTCCGCTTTCTTGCGAGGTTCCGGCAAGCGCTGGCGCAGGAAGGGTATCTCATACTTGCCCATGAGCCCCTGCGGGCGCAAAAGCATCATCACGAGCAGGATCAAGGGATAGACGACGAAGCGCCACGTCTCAAAGCCCTCCGGCAAGTAAAGGCGCAGCACGCCTTCCAGGAGCAGAATCCAGGCAAAACCGGCGAAGATCGTCCCGGTCATGCTTCCCAGCCCGCCGAAGACGACGATGATGAGCGGATCGAAAGACTTGATGAAGTTGAAATTCTGGGGGTGGAGAAAGGCCAGGTCGTGGGCACGGATGCCACCGGCCAGGCCAGCCACAAAACTTCCGAGTACGAAGGCCAGAACCTTGTAGGAAGTCACGTTGATGCCCATCAACCTGGCCGCCCGCTCGTCTTCGCGCACCGAGACGATGGCCCGCCCGGTGCTGGAGTGCAGAACGTTGCGCATCAGGAGCACGACGAATATAAAAGCCAGGAAGACCCACGGCCAGGTCGTCCACGGCGGAATGCCCACCATGCCGCGCGCCCCCTTCATCTCCGGGAAGGGGAGCAAGGTATCCGTATTGTCCGCCAGCACCTTGATAATGATGGTGAACCCCAGCGTGGCGATGCCAAAGTAGTCAGACCCCAACTCCAGGACCGGAATACCGAACAGGTAACTGATAATCCCGGCCAGCGTAGCCCCACCCAACAGCGCCAGGAAGAACACGACCTGCTGGACTACCACAGCCGGCAGGCTCTGCAGAAAAGCGTAGAGAGGGGGACCCACCACTGGGTTGAGCACACGCACAGCCAGGAAGAACCCCAACACTGTCGCCAGCAGGCTAAACACGAACTTGGCCAGCGTGCTCACCCCATAGAACCGGCGCAGCAGTGCGGACACCCCCAACAGCAACAGCAGCGCCAACGCACACCCACCGATGACCACGACCAGCCCCCCGGGATCGCTATGCACCCAGCGATACGTGACGTCGGCTGAAGCGTAGGCGCCGATGGCGTAAAACCCATACTGGCCCAGCGAGAACTGCCCGTTGAACCCATAGATCAGGTTCAGCCCCAGGCTCACCATGGTGATGGCCGCACCCCAGAAGAGGATGCCGCGCCAGTAGTCGTTGATGGCGCCCAGGCTGAGCAGCACCTGGACCACCACAAAGACGAGCACCGCGCCCAGGAGAACGTAAGTGCTTGATCCTCGCAATCGTTGCAGCATTGTGTGCCTCCTACACCTTCTCCCCAGGCGGCTCGCCAAAGATGCCCTGCGGCCGGACCAGGAGGACGATGATCAGCATCGAGAATGCAATCGCGTCACGCATGGGCGTAGAAATGAAGCCGGCGCTGATGACCTCGGTCTGCCCCATGATCAACGCGCC
>Ga0315296_10001185_pt1 | contig 22807 bp, 20 predicted proteins | sample YL17G14_18_MG_FD_203921 | JGI IMG/M metagenome (GOLD analysis project Ga0315296, IMG submission 203921) | Sediment microbial communities from Yellowstone Lake, YNP, Wyoming, USA - YL17G14_18 | ecosystem: Environmental > Aquatic > Freshwater > Lake > Sediment | place: USA: Wyoming | collected...
GGCGTTCCGGACGGCGGAGGAACGCGCCGACGGCCGCCTGCGGGCGGTGGAGTTGCGTGATGAGGCACTGAGGACCATCGTGCCGTTGGGGGATCGAGGGGGGCGCTTGCGGGAGTTGGCGGCGTTCGTGATCGACCGGACGGGATAGCCTCGGGGCCCGTCACGAGCGGCGGACGTTGGCGCCCGTCAGCCACCAGAGTCCTGGAAGCGCGCCGGCGGCGATGAGCACCTTGCCGAGATCGGCCAGGATGAAGGGATAGAGGCCGGTTCTGAGCGCCGCGCCCACCGCACGCGCAGGGTGCGCGGGATCAAGAGCGAACGTGAGCCAGATCAGGCCGGACGCGAACAGCACGACCAGCCCGGCCGTCATCGCGAGGACCGCGGTCAGGTAGCGGCGGTCGAAGCCGCGCTCGGCCAGCCATCCGACGACGAATGCCGCCAGGGGATAGCTGATGAGGTAGCCGCCCGTTGGGCCCAGCAACCGGGCCGCGCCCTGCGGGAGGAGCGGCGACGCGGCGAAGACGGGAAGCCCCGCGATGCCGGCCGCCAGGTACAGGACCTGGCTCAGCATCCCGAGCCTGGCGCCCAGGGCCGCGGCCCCCAGCAGCACGATCATCGGCTGCAGCGTCAGCGGAACCGGCGTGAACGGCAGCGGCACGCTGACCTGTGCGCCGGCCGCCGTCAGCGCCGTCACGAACAGGACGGCCGCCGCACGAATACCCGTCGCGAGCGCAGGGGACTCAGACCGGCCCGCGACGGTAGACACGAACGTCCCCGAGCCGTGAAGCCGAGTGGTCAGCACGTCTTGTGGGTTGACAGACATTGAGCGATTGTAGCGTATGAAAACCGCATTGACAATTGCGGGCAGCGACTCGGGAGGCGGGGCGGGCATCCAGGCCGACCTCAAGACCTTCGCGGCCCACGGGGTATACGGCACGACGGCCATCACGGCCGTCACTGCGCAGAACACCCTCGGCGTGAGCGGCAGCGTCGCGCTCTCGTCCGACATCATCATCGCGCAGATCGAGGCCGTGGCTGCCGACATCGGCGTCGATGCGGTCAAGACGGGCATGCTGGCCAACGCGGCCATCGTCGAAGCCGTCGCGGCCGCCATCGACGCGTTCGCGCTGCCCCACGTCGTGGTCGACCCGGTCATGTTCGCGAAGAGCGGGGATCGCCTGCTCGACGACGACGCGGTCGCGGCCTTCAAGGTCGCGCTGTTGCGGAAGGCGTTCGTCGTGACGCCCAATGCGCCGGAGGCGGAGGTGCTCGCGGGCATGCCGATCACGTCGCCAGCGGACGCCAGGGAGGCTGCGCGTCGGATCCACGCGTTCGGCCCCGCAGTGGTCATCGTCAAGGGGGGGCACTTCGCCGGCGACGAGGTGATCGATCTGTTCTACGACGGCCGTGAGTTCCACGAGTTTCGGGGGCCGAGGATCGAGAGCCGTCAGACCCACGGGACGGGGTGCACCTTCTCCGCCGCCATCACCGCGAATCTCGCGCTCGGGCGGTCCGTGACGGAGGCCACGGAGCGGGCCAAGCACTACGTGGCGTCGGCCATCCGGCACAGCTTGGCCATCGGGCGCGGCCACGGACCGCTCGATCACTTCTGGAACGGGGTCGCGCGATAGGCGTTGGTATACTAGGAAGACGGGCATGGAAGCCGTTGCGATCGGTACGGCGCCCTGGATGCAGAGGCTGCCCGTGTCGGGCGGCAACGGCGGAAGACGGGCACATGTTTGACAAGCTCACGGCAATCGAGTCCCGGTACACCGAGCTGATGGGCCTGCTGGCCGACCCGGCCGTGCAGGCGGAGCCGGCCGTCTACCGCTCCCATGCCAAGGCGCTCGCCGAGATCGAGCCACTGGTCGAGCACTTCCGGGCCTACAAGTCGGTGTTGCAGCAGATCGCCCAAGCCGAGGAGATCATCCGGTCCGGCGACCCGGAGCTGACCGCGCTCGCGGAGGAGGAGCTTCGCGCGCTCGGGGGGCAGCGAGACGATCTGCTCGCCGAGATCAAGGTCCTTCTGATCCCGAAGGACCCGAACGACGAGAAGAACGTCATGCTCGAAATCCGGGCCGGCACCGGCGGCGACGAGGCGGCGCTCTTCGCGGCGGAGCTGTTCCGGATGTACACGCGGTTTGCCGAGCGGCAGGGCTGGCGCGTCGACATGATGTCGAGCAGCGACACGGGTGTCGGCGGCCTGAAGGAGGGCGTCGCGCTCATCGAGGGGCGCCAGGTCTACAGCCGCCTCAAGTACGAGAGCGGCGTCCACCGCGTGCAGCGCGTTCCGGCCACCGAGGCCAGCGGCCGGATCCACACGTCGACGGCAACCGTCGCCGTCCTGCCCGAAGCCGAGGAGGTGGACGTCCAGATCGAGCCGAAAGACCTGCGGATTGATACCTTCTGCTCGAGCGGGCCCGGCGGCCAGAGCGTCAACACAACCTATTCCGCGGTGCGCGTCACGCATCTGCCGACCGGCATCGTCGTGAGCCAGCAGGACGAGAAGTCGCAGATCAAGAACAGGGCGAAGGCCATGAAGGTGCTGCGATCGCGGCTCTACGAGATCGAGATGCGCAAGCAGCAGGAGGCGATTGCCAAGGACCGCCGCAGCCAGGTGGGCACCGGTGATCGCGCCGAGAAGATCCGGACCTACAACTTTCCCCAGAACCGGATCACCGACCATCGCATCAGCTTCACCACCCATCGCCTGGTGGACGTGCTCAACGGCGACCTGACCGAGTTGATCGACAACCTGACCACCCGCTTCCAGGCGGAGAAGCTGCAAGAGGCGACGGCGGTCGGGGAGTGAGGCACGGAGAGGCACGGAGAGGTTGCAGGTTACAGGTTTCAGGGGACAGGGAGAACGGAGACGCACGGAGAGGCGAGGAGAGGGACAGGGGCGGCGCGATGACACTCGCCGAACACGTGTCGGCCGGGCGGACCTTCCTGGGGGCCGCCGGCATCGATGCCGGCGAAGCCGCGACTGACGCCGAGGTCCTCGCTCGCGCCATTCTCGGGTGGGACCGCGCGCGCTATCTCGCCGATGCCCGCGAGCAGGCCCCGGATGGGTTCTCCGGGCAGTACCACCGATGGCTCGAACGCCGGGCCGGCCGCGAACCGGTCTCTCAGATCGTCGGCCGCCGCGAGTTCTGGGGTCTCGAGTTCGAGGTCACACGAGACGTGCTCACCCCCCGCCCTGAGACCGAGTTGGTTGTGCAGGAAGCGTTGGCCGGCGTGGCCGATCTGCCCGCGCGCCGCCGGGCCTCTCCCGCCATCATCGATGTCGGTACGGGCAGCGGGTGCGTGGCCATTAGCTTGGCGCGGGAGGTTCCTCGCGCGTTCGTCGTCGCCACCGACATCTCCAGCGCCGCCCTGACGGTGGCCCGGCGGAACGCCGTGCGCCATGGGGTGTCCGGCCGCGTGAGGTTCGTGCGCACCTCGCTCCTCGACGCGGTCGCCGGGCCGGTCGATCTCGTCGTCTCGAACCCGCCGTATGTGCCATCGGCCGAGCTGGATACTCTCCCGCCCGAGGTCAGGACCTACGAGCCGGAGCTGGCGCTCGCCGGCGGCCCAGACGGGCTGGATGTGATCAGAGGGTTGATGGATCAGGCACGAGGGAGGCTGGCACCAGGGGGCTGGCTGGTCTTCGAGTTCGGCCACGGACAGGACGCCGGCATTCGGTCGGCCGTCAACGAGCGACCGTGGCTCGACCTCGCGCGCATCCGCGAGGACCTTCAGGGGATCCCCAGGACTGCGGTCATCCGGAGGCTGCCGTAAGCGTGAACTTCTCATGGCGAATCCTGACATCTTGTGAATCAATCGACTCCGGCGAGTGACGGGCCCTCTGGCGAAGCGCCGACTGTGAGGTCTGCCGAACCGGAGGCGCGGCGTCAGAGGGCTCGTCGCGAAGCAGTACTGAAACCGACTTACAGGCTCTGACTCCTGACCTCCGGCTTCTGTCTTCCGCCCATGTCCACTTGTCTCTTCTGCCGAATCATTGCCCGCGAGCGCCCGGCGTCGATCGTGTATGAGGACGACCGGATGATCGCGATCGACGACATCAACCCGCAGGCGCCGATGCACGTACTGGTCATCCCGCGCCGGCATGTTGCGACGCTGAACGACCTGACGGATGAGGATGCCGGTCTGGTGGGCGCGATGATTCAGCGCGCGGCCGCGATTGCCCGCGATCGCGGCTACGCCGACCGCGGCTACCGGGCCCTTTTCAACTGCAACCGTGAGGCGGGCCAGAGCGTCTTTCACATCCACCTGCACGTGCTCGGTGGGCGACGTTTTGGCTGGCCGCCCGGGTAGGGGTGACAGTGGAGGCACGCAGGCAGGCTTCGCCTCCGCCACCGCGCGCCCACGTCTTGCTGGCAGAGACAGCCTACCGCACGAGCAGGTAGGAGCCGCAGCGGTTCGGCCGATCGAGGAAGAAATCCACGGCCCGGTAGTCCCGCGCGAAGTAGGTCGTGAAGATCGCGCGCGTCGCGGCCCGCCAGGCGCGGGCAAGCCCGACGTCCCGCGTCAGCATCTCGGTGAATCCCATCGGAATGGTGACGAGCAGCTTCGAATCGGTGAACGACAGATCCGCCCCGACCGGCTCGAGCCACTCGCCGTGTCGGCGGAGCGTGTTGACTTGCCGCGCGTCGGTCGCGTCGATGTCGTGGATCGCCTGGCCGGTGTCGTCCGCCAGCCGCCGCTCGACACGCGGGTCCCGGATCCACCAGCGGGCAATGAATCGGTCGGTAGCCGTCCCCCGGTGCAGCAGGCTGCTGGACTCGCCGTAGACGTTCTCCTCGTAGTCCTCCACCACGACGGCCAGCTTCACGAAGTTCAGGTGGGCGTTGAGCGCCTGGAGCGGGTCGTAGGTCCATTCGATGAGATCAAGGCCCATCGCGAGCGTCAGGCGACGCTGCTCGATCTTGAGACGCCGGCCTAGCCCCGTGCTCCGGTACGGTTCGGTCACCCCCAGCATGTGCGACCACTGCAGCGGCCTGTGATCCCGGAAGCCCGGAATCGAGTACGCGAAGCCGACGAGCTGATCCTTGTCGTACGCCCCCAGCAGGATGCCGCCGCGATGGACGGTGATGATGAAGATCGGCACGGGAACGACGTCCTGCTCGTCGGTGTAGCCCCAGATCTGCCGCTCGAGCGCGACGACCTGCTTGAACTCCTCGATCGACTTGAGTTCGCGAATCTGCATGACCGATCCTGGTTCGAGGGCGTGCCCGGTCACAGAAGCGCCTGGAGCTCCTTCAGGCTCCGGATGACCGGCACCGCGCGAAGCGCCCGGCCGAGCGCCTCGCAGTCGGGGCTCGGGGTCTTCGGCGTACCGCTGCGGCAAACGAGCACGGCACGCATGCCGGCGCCCAGGGCGCCTTCGATGTCCTGCTTGAAGTTGTCGCCCACCATGACCGCCTCCTCGGGCGCGACCCGCAGGAGGCGCAGCGCCGTCCTGAAGATGCTCGGGTGCGGTTTGTTGTAGCCATGCTCCGAGGACGAGATCGCCGCCGTGATGAGCCCGTCCAGATCGAAATGCTCCTGGAACGAGGTGAGGCAGCGATGCGTGTTCGAGATCAGGCCGAGCCGGAATCCAGACCGCGCCAGGCTTGTGAGCACCGGCGCGACGTCCTCATAGAGCGCAAAGTGCTGGTGGGCCGCCCACGCGTCGTAGATCTCGCGCGCGCAGGTCTCCATCCCCGTCCCAGCACCTCCCATGTGCTCGATGACGCGCCGGACGTAGTCAATGAAGACCTGGGGGTCGAAGACGTGGTCCTGGCGATCGTCGAGCACCGCGGAGGCGGCCGAGACCGCGGCGCCGAAGGCCGTCGGGTCGACCGAGAGGCCGTGGCGGGCGCAGAAGTGCCGGTAACCCTCGCCCTGGAAGGTCGGTCCAGGGTAGATCAGCGTGAAGTCGACGTCGAAGCACACCGCGCGAATCACGCGGACAGCTCCTCCTGTGGCTCGTACGGACCCGCAACCACCACGGCGGCCCGGCCAGGGTCGAGAAAGCGCCGCGCAACGGCGTTGACCTCGTCCCGCGTGACCGCCTGGATCAGGCCCGGCAGCCGGACATCGTAGTCCAACCCGAGGCCGAAGGACTCCGCGTTCTGCAGAAACGTCGCGATGCCCGCGTTGGTCTCGAGCATCCGCGGCATCGAACCCACGAGGTACAGCTTCGAGTCCTCCATCTCCCGCTCGGTCACTCCGCCGCTCGCCATGACCGCAACCTCCTCGTCGATCGACGCCAGGGCGCGGTCCACGTTGGCGGGGCTGACACCGGCCCGGATGACGAGCGGCCCCTCGCCGACATTCGCGTCGAACGCGCTGAAGGCGTAATACGCCATGCCCTGCTTCTCGCGGATGCTGCTGCCGAGGCGGCCACCGAGGGCGTACTGCCCAAGCACGTTGTTCATCAGGACGACCGCATGATAGGCCGGGTCGGCGCGCGTGATCGTCGTGAACCCGTACGCGATGTCGGCCTGTGATTTGCCCGTCATGGGCACGGCCGTGCGGCGCCGGGAGGGACCCTGACGGACTGGCGGCACCACGTCCGGTTCGGCCGCGGGCCCGCTCCAGGAGCCGAACACCTTAGAGGCCGCCTCGACCGCCCACGGGACCTCGACGTCGCCGACCACAACCAGTGACAGCGACGAGGGCACGACGAGCGCGCCATGAAACGCCGCAAGCGCCTGCCGGTCGATCCGCTTGACCGTCTCGAGCGTACCCTTGGCGTGGCGGCCGTAAGGATGCCCGTTGGGATACAGCAACGCAAAGAGCGTCTCGAGGGCCATGACCGCCGGGTTGTCCTCGTCCTGCCGGATCGACGTGACAACCTCGCCACGCCTCGTCTCGATCTCCGCGTCCGGAAACACCGGATGCATGACGACATCCCCAAGCAGTTCCAGCACCCGCTCGAAATCGTCGGCAAGGCACGTGCACGACAGCGACAGGACATGCCGGGTGGTTGAGATGCTCAGGGTCACCCCGCGGCCATCGAGCTCGTCGGCGATCTGTTCGGCGCTCCTCGTGCTGGTGCCCCGGTCAAGGACCTTGGTCAACAGATGGGTCAGACCGAGGCGTTCGTCGGGATCGTGCAGGCTCCCCGCCCTGACACCGACCGTCATGGTCACGGCGGGCGTCATGCCGGACTGCTTCGCGATGACGACTGCTCCGTTCGACAGCACCTGCCGTGTCGGCGCGAGGCCGGTGTGGGCACTCGTCATCGCGGCTCCTCTGGCGCGCCCGGCCCATCCGCAAGGCCGACCGACGCTTGCCGGTCGCCGGCGGACACCGGCTCGAACCATCCGACGGTCCGGTTGATGGCGCGCAGGAACCGCGCGGCGGCGGCGTTGACCTCTGAGAGCGTCGAGGCTTCGATGCGGCCCGGCAGAGAAGCGGCCAACTCCCACGACGCGACGGTCTCGAAATACCCGAGCTGGTGCGCGAGGTTCGTCACACTGTCGTTCTCGAGCACAAGGCGCGCCCGCAGCTGGTTCTTCGCTTTCTGCAGCTCCTGCTCGACGATCCCGTCACGCGCGACACGGTCGATCTCGGCCATCGCGGCCTCTTCGAGAACGGCCAGCGCTGTACCTTCCGTGGCCGTCATCGACAGGGTGTAGAGAAACGGATCGCGCGTCGGCAGCATCGCGCCGCCGACAGACGAGGCGAGGCGCCGGTCCACCAGCGCGCGATACAGCCGCGCGCTTCGCTGCGGCGGCGGCGTCCGGAAGCTCGACCAGAGATTGAGCCCCTTGGCCCCGGTCAGCACGGCGTCAAGAAGCAGCATCCGGCAGAAGTCCTGGCTGCCGATCGCGGGCGCATGGCAGGCGATCCGCAGGTAACCTGTTGTCCCTTCCTTCGAGACCTTGACGCGCCGCTCACCCACCTGCTCAGGTTCAACGGTCCGCAGCGGCGGAACCAGCGTCCCCGGCGGGATCGACCCGAAATGACGGTCCACGCGCCGCAGGACGTCCTCTGTTTCCACGTCGCCGACGATGACGAGCGTGGCGTTGTTCGGCACGTAATGCCGCCGGTAGTGACCATACAGCTCGTCGCGGGTGATCCGCTGCAGGTCGCCCAGCCAGCCAATCGTCGGATGGTGATAGGCATGCGCCTTGAACGCGGCGGCGGTGACCTCGATTTCCAGCAACTGCTCCGGCTCGTTCTCACCGCCCTGAAGCTCCGAGATGATGACGGTCCGCTCGGACTCGCAGTCGGCGGGGTCGTACAGGCAATACGCCATGCGCTCGGCCTCGATGAAGAGCATCTGATCGAGCGCGTCGCGCGTGGCGGTTTCCAGGTACGTGGTCTGGTCGAGCCAGGTATAGCCGTTCCAGCTGCCGCCGAACCGTTCGATGATGCCTTTCACCTGCTCGCGGGGGATCCGCTCCGTGCCCTTGAAGTTCATGTGCTCGACCCAGTGGGAAATGCCCGTGCAGCCCGGCCCATCGTCGCCGGAACCGACCCTGTACCAGCACCACACCGAGGCAAGGGGCGCGGTGCGCACCTCCTGGGTGAGCACCTTCAAGCCGTTCGTCAGGATGGTCTCCCGGACCGCCAGGCGATCCGCACCAACGTGCGCTGCCATTCGACCATTATACAGGCCGCTTCGAGGGGCATTCCGCGGCGCTTCGGTCGACTTGCACTAGAATATGAAGATCGCGCGGCGGATGAGCGACGGGATCGACGACTGACCCATGGCCGACTGGAAGGACACGCTGAACCTGCCGAAGACCGCATTTCCCATGAAGGCGAACCTGCAGACCGCCGAGCCGCAGGTCATGGGCCGCTGGGAAGCCATGGATCTGTACGGCCGCATCCGCGCGCGCCGGGCGGGCGCGCCGCGGTTCATCCTGCACGACGGTCCCCCCTATGCGAACGGCCGCATTCATCTGGGCACGGCCCTCAACAAGATCCTCAAGGACTTCGTTGTCCGATCCCGCACGATGGCCGGTTTCGACGCGCCCTACGTGCCGGGCTGGGACTGCCACGGCCTCCCAATCGAGCTGAAGGTGGACCGGGAGCTGGGCCCGAAGAAGCGCGAGATGACCGTCGTGGACTTCCGGCGCGCCTGCCGGAAGTACGCCGAGAAGTACGTTGGCGTTCAGCGCGACGACTTCAAGCGCCTGGGCGTCATGGGGGCCTGGAGCGATCCGTACCTGACGATGAACTTCGGCTACCAGGCGGCGATCATTCGCGCGCTCGGGAAGTTCGTCGCCAGGGACGCGGTCTACAAGGGCAAGAAGCCGGTTCACTGGTGCATCCACTGCCGGACCGCGCTGGCGGAGGCCGAGGTCGAGTACGCGCAGCACTCGTCGCCGTCCATCGACGTCGAGTTCCCCATCACACCCGAAGGGGCACGCGAGCTGGGCGCGCGTGTGCCGGCGCTCCAGGGGCGGCACGTCTCGGTGCTCATCTGGACGACGACACCGTGGACGATCCCGTCGAACCTCGCCATCGCGTTCCACCCCGAGTACACATACGGCGCGTACCCCGTCGACGGCACGCTCGTCATCGTGGCCGAGCCGCTCGCCGCGGGCGTCTCGAGACGGACGGGACGTGTCTTCGGGAAACCCGTGGCCAGCTTCACCGGCCGCACGCTGGAGGGAATCCGGTTCCAGCACCCCCTCTACCGGCGCGAGTCGGTGGGTGTCCTGGGCGAGTACGTCACGCTCGATCAGGGCACGGGCGCGGTGCACACGGCACCGGGTCATGGGGCCGACGACTTCAACACCGGGGTGCAGTACGGCCTCGACATCTACGCTCCCGTCGGGCCCGGCGGCCACTTCCTCGACAGCGTCGAGATGTTCGCCGGCCTTCGCGTCTTCGACGCCAACCCGAGGATCGAGCAGGCGCTCGCCGATCGGCAGCGGCTGTGGCACCGTTCGACCGTCGACCATTCGTACCCGCACTGCTGGCGCTGTCACAACCCGGTGATCTTCCTGGCGACGTTGCAGTGGTTCATTGCCATGGACAAGACCGCGCTGAGGCATCAGGCGGTCGAGGCCATCTCCCGGGTGCAGTGGGTTCCGGCGTGGGGCGAGGAGAGACTCCGCAGCATGGTGGCAAACCGGCCCGACTGGTGCATCTCGCGGCAGAGGGCCTGGGGCGTGCCGATACCGGCCGTCGCATGCTCGGCCTGCGGCGAAGCGATCCTCACCATCGAGCTTATCGAGCGGGTGGCCACGGTGTTCGAGCAGCACGGCGCCGACTCGTGGTACGAGCGCCCGGTCGAGGATTTCCTGCCGCCGGGGCTGGCGTGTCCGGCCTGCGCCGGGACGTCGTTCGACGGCGAGCGCGACATTCTCGATGTCTGGTTCGACTCCGGGTCGAGCCACGAAGCGGTCCTCGGCGTCCATGCCGACCTCCCGTGGCCGGCCGACCTGTACCTCGAGGGAAGCGATCAGTACCGCGGCTGGTTCCAGAGCTCGCTGCTCGTCGGCCTCGGGACGCGCGGCGCGTCGCCCTACCGCGCTGTGGTCTCGCACGGCATGGTGGTCGACGAGCAGGGACGCAAGCTGTCGAAGTCGCTCGGCAACGCCGTGGAGCCGCAGGAGGTCATCGCCAAGAGCGGCGCCGAGATCCTGCGGCTGTGGGCGGCAATGGTTGACTTCCGCGAGGAGGTGCGCATCGGACCCGAGATCCTCGATCGAGTGGTCGAGGCCTACCGGAAGATCCGCAACACGTGCCGGATCCTCGTGGCGAATCTGTACGACTTCGATCCGGCGACGGATCTCGTTCCCGCCGATCGACTGCCAGCGCTCGACCGGTACGCGCTTGCGCGCTACGCGGACGCAGCGATTCGTATCCGCGACGCCTACGACCGGTACGACTTCCCGGTCATCTTCCAGGCGCTGGCGATGTTCACCACGGTCGATCTGAGCGCGTTCTACGTCGACGTCTCGAAGGACCGGCTCTACACGCTGGCCCCCCGTTCCGCGGCGCGGCGCGCGGGTCAGACCGCCATGTACCTCATGGTCGACGGGCTGACACGGCTGATGGCGCCCATCCTGCCCGTAATGGCCGACGAGCTGTGGCAGCACCTGCCGGGTCGGCGCGAGGAGTCGGTGCACCTTGGTATGTTCCCGTCCGGCCTCGACGCGCTCGTTGACGAGGCGGTGGTGGCGCGCTGGACGCGGCTCATCCGGTTGCGTGACGCTGTGAACGTCGAGATCGAGAAGCTGCGCCAGCAGAAGATCGTCGGCACGTCCCTCGCCGTGAAGGTCCGCCTCGAGGCGCGAGGCGCCCTCGCGGCACTGCTCGAGGAGAACCGTGGCGAACTGCCGACCTTGTTCATCACCTCGCAGGCCGAGGTCACGACCGGCGGCGGGGGAGGACGAGCCGCCGGCAGCGGCGCGCTTCAGGCGGACTACGTCGAATCGGAGGGCAGCGGAACGTCAATTCTCGTCAGCCGGGCCGATGGCATGAGGTGCGAGCGCTGCTGGCGGTACGTGCCCGAGGTCTCGCGCGCGGCGGCACACCAGGGAATCTGCGCCCGCTGCGCGGAAGCGCTGGCCCAGTCCGTGTAAGCAGATGAGCGACACACCCGACAACCCGGCCGTGAGCCAGGCACCCGGCGTCGCCGGGATGGCACCGGCTCGGGCAAGAGATCACTGGCTCGGCCCGATCCTGTGGCTCTCCCTGCCTGTTGTCGTCATCGATCAGGTGACGAAGGCGATTGTCCGATCCAAGCTGCCGCTGTACGCCAATCACACCGTCGTGCCGGGCTTCCTTGACTTCACGCACGTCCAGAACACGGGCGCCGCCTTCGGCCTGTTCGGCGCGGCGGACTTCCCATTCAAGGCAACGCTGATCGCCCTCGTCGCCACGGCTGCCCTCGTCGGGATTGCCGCCTACGCCGCGAAGCTGTCACCGCACCAGCGCGTCGCGCGGATCGGCCTGGCTTTGGTGCTGGGAGGCGCCGTCGGCAATCTCATCGACCGGTTCACGGCGGGCTACGTGATTGACTTCGTGGACGCCTACTGGCGCAGCTACCATTTCTGGGCGTTCAACGTCGCCGACTCCGCCATCACGATCGGCGTCGCGACCATGATGCTGGACATGGTAGGTCTGGGATCACATGCATCCAAAGCTGCTTGAGCTCGGACCGATCACCGTCTACACCTACGGGGTGCTCCTGGCGGTGGCCTATCTCGCGGGGCTGCAGCTGGCGACGATCAGGGCTCGCGCGCGCGGCCTCGAGCCGGCCCGCGTGATGGACCTGGGCATCATCGTCATCGTCTCCGCCATCGTGGGCGCGAGGCTGCTGCTGTTCGCCGTCGATTTCGACTTCTACTGGAACCAGCCCGCCGAGCTCTTCTCTCTCGCGCGGTCGGGGGGCGTCTTCTACGGGGGCCTCATTGCCGCGGTGCTCGTGTCGTTCTGGTATCTGCGGCGGCAGAAGATGCCCCTGTGGCTGACCTGCGATGTGTTTGCGCCGGGCATCGCGCTCGGCCACGCGATCGGCCGGCTGGGATGCCTGTTCGCCGGCTGCTGCTACGGCCGGCCCACGACCCTGCCATGGGGCGTGCTGTTCAGCGACCCGTTCGCGGCGAGCTACGTGGGCACCCCGCTCGGCGTACACCTGCACCCCACACAGCTCTACGAGGCCGGCGCGGAGTTGCTGATCCTGGCCGTCCTGCTCTTCACCGAGCGGCGAGGCCGGCCCTTCGCGGGAAGGACCTTCTGGATCTACGGGCTGCTTTACGGCATCTCCCGCTTCATCGTCGAGTTCTACCGGGGGGACGAGCGTGGCAGCCTCCTGGGCCTCTCCACCTCGCAGGCGATCTCCCTCGTCCTGGTGCCGCTGAGCGTGATCATGCTGGTCCGGCTGGCACGACGGCCTGCGGCCGTCAAGGTGGCCTCGAACGGCCGTGGCTCAGCGCGAGACAAGGGGCGGAGTCGCAAACATTGAGTTCCGTATCGTGATGCCGCCTTGTGGCACTTGATGCCTGGTCCTGCGGCAATCGGTTCTTCTGTTCCCTGGGCCCTGGCCCCTGATCCCTGCTCCTATGTCCCAGCTCGAGTTCACGGTCGCTGCCGACAGTGCCGGGACTCGCATCGACGTCTACCTCGCCGGCCTCGTGCCCGGCTGCTCCCGCTCGCAGCTCCAGAGGCTCATCAGAGAGGGGCAGGTCCGCGTCGGAGGTCGTGCCGTTCGCCCCAACATGCTCCTGCATGCGGGCGACGTCGTCGCGGTTGACGTCCCGCCTCCGGCTCCCACGGCTCCCAGACCCGAGCCTGTCCCGCTGTCGGTCGTCTACGAGGACTCCGATCTCATCGTCATTGACAAGCCGCCCGGCATGGTCGTCCATCCCAGCGCGGGTCACTCGGGCGGGACGCTGGTGAACGCGCTGCTCCATCACATCAGCGACCTGAGCGGCATCGGCGGAGAGCTCAGGCCCGGCATCGTGCACCGGCTGGATCGCGGTACGTCGGGCCTCCTCGTGGTGGCCAAGCACGACGCGGCCCACCTGGAGCTCAGCCGTCAGTTCCACGACCGGGAGGTCGAGAAGGAATACGTCGCGCTGGTGTGGGGCCGCCTGCACGCCGGGCGCCACATCGATCTACCCATCGGCCGCGATCCGGTGAACCGCCACAAGATGTCCGCGCGGGCGCGGCGCGCGCGAAGCGCCGTGACGCGGATCACGCGGGCGGAAGGCCTTGGGGCCGTCTCGCTGGTGCACGTCGCCATCGCCACGGGCCGGACCCACCAGATCCGCGTGCACCTGAGCGCGATCGGGCATCCGGTCGTGGGCGATCCCACATACGGCGGCGTCCGGCGACACCTGCATGGGGCGCTGCGCGCGCTGACCTCGCTCGAACGTCCGTTCCTGCACGCCTCGCGGCTCGTGCTCCATCACCCGTCCGACCGGAAGCGGATGGAATTCACCGCGCCGCTGCCGGAGGATCTTCAGCGGGTGCTCGACGCGATCGTCGAGGGGCTGGAAACCGACGCGCGGTGATCGAGCGATCCCCCGTTCTGCGGCTCAGTGCCCGCCGAACACGAGGTACCCCCGCTTTCTCAGTGAATCGGCAAGGACCGGTTCCATCGCCTTCGCTTCCTCGTAGGTCATCGGGTTGAGATGACGATAGAGCCGTGGCACGAGGCGCACGCCGTGCCTGCGGACGACGCCAGCGGCTTTCTTTCCCTGTTTGTGGTTCTCGAAGCGCCCTTCGGGTCTGAGCCCCGTCATCCCGACGTAGTAGCCAGCCCGGCCATCACCGAGCGGATTCCGCAAGAAGACCACGTAGACCGAATGGTGGCGGTTCCTGTCCGGCGCGTGCGGCTTCGCTCGTTTGACGGGCCGTGACTTGCGCTGCCCCTCACCGGCCGTCTTTCCAGCCGCGGACGATGGCTCGTGGGTCTGCTTCTTCACTTCGCCTGTCCCTCTTTGCCCGGCCGCTACTCGTGCCGCAACGCCTTCGCCGGATCCACGCCCATCACGCGCCTGGCCGGAATGTAGCAGGCCACGATGGCTATGCCAGCCAGCAGGCCCGCGGGGCCCAGGTACAACGCCGCATCTGCCGTGCCCACGCCGCGCACGGCGCCTCTCATCCCCTGCGCGAGGGGATACGCGAAGACGACACCCACGGCGGCTCCCGTCATGGCGAGCCGGAGGCCGGAAAGGAGAATCATCGACAGAATGTCGGCGGGCCTCGCACCAAGCATGACACGCAGGCCGATTTCGCGCGTCCGCTGTTGAACGGAGTACGACATCAGGCCGAAGAGGCCGGTGGATGCGAGCCAGACAGCCACGAGCGCAAACGCCCCGAAGAACCCGGCGACAAGCCGGTCGCTCGCGTGCGACTGGTACAGCGCGTCTTCGATCGTGCGGAGTTCGTGGACGGCCAGCTGCGGGTCGATGGCGCGAACCGCCTCGCGGACCGCGGCCGGAAGGACCGTATCGCCGGCAGGGGTCCGAACTACGAACGCCACGCTGCGCTCTGGATACTGCGCAAGGGATACGTAGACATACGGCCTCGGCGTGATCTCCCCAACCGAGGAGCGCACGTTGCCGACGACACCAACGACATCGAGCCACGAGCCGGTGCCCTGCTCGCCGGCGAGCCGTATTCTCGTGCCCAGCGCGCGGTCACGCCCGCCACAACAGAGCCGCGCGGCCTGGTCACTGAGAACCGCGACACCCTTCGATTCGGCTGTGTCGCGCGTCGAGAACGACCGACCCGCAAGGATCGGGATTCCCATCACGGCAAAGTAGTCCCCGCTCACCGCGACCGAGGCTGCCCACAGGCGATCGTGTCTGTCGGCCGGCGTGCCGTGTCCAGAGATCGCCGTGAGGTGTTCCCTCTCGAGGACCGGCAGCCGGCTAGCTGCCGCAGCCGCACGGACGACGTGCAGCTCTGCGAGAGCTGCCACCAGCTGCCGTTCGATCGTCGCGACATGCAGGGGCGTCGGGTACTTCAACTCCGGCAGGTTAACGCGCACCAGCAGGGTGTGTGCGCCCTCGAACCCAAGGTCCACGTGCCGGACCAGAATGGCGGCACTAACCGTGAGGACGCAGACCACGAGCAACGCCAGTGCGACCGCCATCTGCGCGGCGACCAGGAATCCGCGGAGTCGCCGGCCGTGCGGGCTGCTCAATGACCCTGTGCCGACGTCCTTCAACAGGACATTGACCGGAAGCCGCGACGCAGCGAGCGCCGGTCCGAGTCCAAACAGGAGAGGCGTCACCAACGAAAGCGCCAGCACGAACCCCAGCACCCGGAGATCGATCTGGACCTTTTGGAAGAACGGGTGGAAGGTCACGGCCCGCACGACATCGAGACCGAGAAAGGCCAGCAGCAACCCCGCGCCCCCACCCGCCAGCGCGAGAAGCATGGCTTCGATGACCGCCGGACGGACGATCCGGCCACGGCTGGCTCCGAGTGCCAGGCGGATCGCGACCTCACTTCGCTGCTCGATTCCCCGCGCGAGCATCAGGCTCGCGACATTTGCGCACGCGACGAGCAGGACGAGCGCAACGGCGAGGCTGGCGAGTGCCAGCACGAGCCACGTCTCGGGAACCGCCATGGCCTCCGCAAAGGGGAGCACGCTCGCGCTCCAGCCGTCGTTGGTCTCGGGATTGGCATTTGACAGCTGGCCTGCGATGCGACGGAACTCGGCGTTCGCCTGCTGCACGGTCACCTGGCTCTTTCTCAGGCCGGTGACCTGCAGCGTGCGCATGCTGCGTGGCCAGCCGGTGAGTTCCAACGTCAGCGGCATCCAGACGTCTGTCAGGGCCAGGTCACCGATCTCGATACCTGGCGTCAGCACACCAATGATCGTGGAAACCCGGCCGTCCAGGCTCACCGTGCGGCCAACGATCGCGGGATCGGAGCCAAACTGCCGCCTCCAGAAACCGTGGCTCAGGATGACAACGGGCGGTGCGCCTGGTCGATCCTCGCCGGGTGCCATGGTCCGGCCCAGCGCGGCTGTCAGACCCCAGGCGCGAAACAGGCCGGCGGTGACGCGGCGGCCTCGCACGGCCACTGGGCCGCCCGGAGTCTCCAGGCTGAGCACGCGTGTGTCGCCCGCAGCCAGCTCCTCGAAGCTGGTCGCCATGGCGCACCAGTCGAGGAAATCAGGCAGCGAGGTTGCTCCACGAGCCACCTCCTGACTGCTGTTCGTGCTGTAGACAAGGACGACCCGATTCGGTTCTCCGAGTGGCAGCGGTTCAAGAACCAGGCCGTTGACGAAGCTGAAAATGACGGTGCTGGCGCCAATGGCGACCCCGAGCGTCAGGCAAACCAACACCGCGAAGCGCGGCCGCCTTGCGATCATCCGCAGCCCGTTGGCCACATCGCTGAGCCATGCAAGCTCTACTGCCATCGCTTCGCGCCCTTCTCGTCGAGTCCCTCGTCGGTTGCGTCTTGAATCGGGCCTACGATACACCCGCCCGAAATGGCCAACAACTGTGCGATCAAGGTGGATTGACACGTGCGGCCTGGGCGACAATGAGTTCCATGAATGAGCCTCATGGTGTCGTCCTCGCCCGTCAGACGGTGTTCGCCGGCCGCATCTTCTCGATTCACGCCGACCGGGTTCGCCTCCCGAACGGCCACGAGGCGACGATGGAAGTCGTGCGGCACGCGGGCTCGGTAGTGCTCGTGCCGATGCCAGACCGGGATCACGTCATCCTGGTCCGGCAGTACCGCTACGCGATCGATCAGTGGATCTGGGAGCTGGCAGCGGGGAGTCTCGACCCTGGCGAGGAACCCGAGGCAGGAGCGGCTCGGGAATGCCAGGAGGAGATCGGCCTCGTTCCCGGACGAATCGAGTCGCTGGGCAGCTTCTTTCCGACGCCGGGCTACTGCGACGAGGTGATGAACTTCTACAAGCTGACCGAGCTGGCCGAACCCGCGGCCGGCTCACCGGTCGTGGAGCTGGACGCCGACGAGGACCTCAGGATTCGGACCTTTGCGGTGGACGAGGTGCGCCAGCTGATCCGTAACGGCGAACTTGTCGATCTGAAGACGGTGGTCGGCGTGGGGCTAATCTAGCAACGGGTGGGCGGGCCGACCTCAGCCATTCTGATCAAGCAGCGCGCTGCGTGCCTCGTCGACGGTCCCCGCGTGAATGGAAACGGTATCCGCAAGCCTGTCGGTGTAGCCGCCGGCAAGCGTCACAACCACCGGCACGCCAGCGACCCTCGCGGCGTCGAACACCATCCGGTCGCGCCGCCGAAGGCCGTCGAGCGTCAGGTTCAACCCGCCAAGCTGGTCCTCCTCGAAGGGATCGGCTCCGGCGACATAGAAGACGATGTCCGGCGCGGACGCAAAGACCCGGGGCAGTGCCGAGCCGAGCGCCTCCAGGTACTCCTCGTCGCCGGCGCCGTCGTCGAGCCCGATATCGAGCGAGCTCCTCGGCTTGTAGCCCGGGTAGTTGTTCTCCTGGTGCATTGAAAACGTGAAGACCGAGGCGTCGGCGGCGAAGATCGCGGCGGTGCCGTTGCCCTGGTGCACGTCGCAATCCACCACGGCCACGCGCGAGACGAGCCGGTCCTGCTGGATTGCCCGGATCGCCACGGCGACGTCGTTGATCATGCAGAACCCCTCGCCGTGGTTCCCGAACGCGTGATGAAACCCGCCGCCAAGGTGCACGGAGACCGCCCACCGGCGCCGCAGGTCAGCTTCCCCGCCCGCCGTCACCGCTGGAGGACCACCGCTGTCGGCCGGCGACAGGACCGTGCGGGCAGCTAGGAGCGTGCCGCCGGCCATCAGCCGGAACCACTCGACGATGTCCCGAGTAGCGGGGATCTCGAGCTGGGCGACCTCCTGCGGCGACAGCCGCCCGCGCCGGATCTTGTCCAGGTAGTCCGGCGTGTGGACGAGCGCCAGCTCCTCCCACGTGGCAGGGGCCGGCGCCACGAAGTCCGCGGGCGCGGCCAGGCCCCGCGCGAGCAGGGCCGCCTGCACGCCGGCGTACTTGGCGGTGGGAAACACGTGCGCGCCCAGGTCGACCGCGTAGCGGTCCGAGTAGACGATCTTCACGCGCGATCCGTCGTCCGGCGGGTTCTCTTACAGCGCGCCCTGCATTTCGCGGTCTGCCAAGTCGGCGGTGCCACGACCGGGTGGATGCAGCGCGAGCACCAGTACCTCGTCGATGTTCGTGACGAAGTGGAACGTCATCTCCTCCCGGAGCTCCGGGCCGAGATCCTCTTTCACGTTCTTCTCGTTCTGGCGCGGCAGCGCGACCTCGCGGATGCCGACCCGCCTGGCGGCGAGCACCTTCTCCTTGATCCCGCCAACGGGCAGCACGCGGCCCGAGAGGGTGATCTCGCCCGTCATCGCCAGATCGCTTCGCACCGCGCGGCCGGTGAGCTCCGATGCGAGCGCCGTGACCATGGTCACACCTGCGGACGGACCGTCCTTCGGAATCGCGCCAGACGGCACGTGCAGGTGGATCTCCGCGGACTTGTAGAAGTCGGGATCGATGCCAAAGCTGGCGGCATGGGCGCGCAGCCACGAGAGCGCGGCGCGCGCCGACTCCTTCATGACGTCGCCAAGGTGGCCCGTCAGCGTGAGCGAGCCGCCGCCCTGCATCCGGGACGCCTCGACGAACAGCACCTCACCTCCTGACGGAGTCCAGGCCAGCCCCACGGCGACGCCGGGATTCTTCGTGCGCTCCTCCATCTCCTCGTCGAGGAAGCGCGGCGCCCCTAGCTGGTCCACCACCACCTCGGGCGTAACTGCCAGAGGCTCCTGATCGCCTTCGGCCCGCCGTCGCGCCGCCTTCCGGCAGATCGATGCAATCTCCCGTTCCAGATTCCTGACGCCCGCTTCGCGGGTGTAGCCGCGGATCACGGCGCGCAACGCCGGTTCACCAAACGTGATGTACTCGGCGGTCAGGCCGTGGTTCTTCACCTGCTTCGCGATCAGGTGCTCCTGGGCGATCTTCAGCTTCTCCTCCTCAGTGTACCCGGGGAGCTCGAGCACCTCCATGCGATCGCGAAGCGCGGGCGGCACCGGATCGAGCACGTTCGCCGTCGTGATGAAGAGCACCTCGGAGAGGTCGAACGGCACGTCAAGGTAGTGGTCGCGGAACGTGTTGTTCTGCTCGGGGTCGAGAACCTCGAGGAGCGCCGCCGCCGGGTCGCCACGGAAGTCCGACCCCAGCTTGTCGATCTCGTCGAGGATGAAGACGGGGTTCTTCGATTCCGCGCGGCGCAGGCCTTGGATGACCTGGCCGGGGAGCGCGCCGATGTACGTGCGCCGGTGCCCGCGGATCTCGGCCTCGTCGCGCATGCCGCCCAGCGAGATACGGACGAACTTCCGGTCGAGCGCGGTCGCAATGGACTTGGCCAGCGAGGTCTTGCCCACGCCGGGCGGACCGACGAAGCAGAGGATCGGGCCCTTGACCTCGGGGTTCAGCTTCCGCACCGCCAGGTACTCCAGAATCCGATCCTTGGCCTTCTCGAGATCCGAGTGATCAGCGTCGAGGATCTCCTTGGTCTTCCTGAGGTCGATGACCTCCTCGGTGCGCTTTGCCCACGGTAAGGCAACCAGCCAGTCGAGGTAGGTCCGCGACACGGTATACTCGGCCGCGGCCACCGGCATCTTCGAGAGCCTGTCGAGCTCGCGCAGCGCCTCCTTGCGGACCTGCTCCGGCATGGACGCCGCGTCGATCTTCTTCCGCAGCTCCTCGATTTCCTTCGTCTGATCGTCGCCCTCGCCCAGCTCCTTCTGGATGGCTTTCAGCTGCTCCCGCAGGAAGTACTCGCGCTGGTTGCGCCCGACCTCCGACTGCACCTGCGACTGGATCTTCGAGCCGAGCTCGAGCACTTCGAGCTCCTTGATGAGGATCCGGTTCAGGTTGTCCATGCGCGCCCGCACGTCCAGCGTCGCCAGCACCTCCTGCTTCACCGCGGTCGTGATCGTGCTCAGGCTGGACGCGATGAAGTCGGCCAGCTTGCCGGGATCCGCGATGTTCAGCGCCAGCGTCTGCAGATCGTCCGACAGGAGCGGCGACAGCGAGACGACCTGCTGGAAATTCGTCTTGATGTTCCGCATCAGCGCGTCAATCTCGAGATGATCCTCGTCGCGCACCTGTTCCGCAGCCGCCGTGACCCGCCCGCGCAGGTACGGCTTGGTCGCGAGCACCTCCTCGAGGGTCAGGCGGGCCAGCCCCTGCACGATCAGCCGCAGGCTGCCGTCGGGCAGCTTGAACATTTTGTGCACGTGCGTCGCCGTGCCGACCGGAAACAAATCGTCCTGGACCGGTTCCTCCACCGTCGCGTCGCGCTGCGTGAACACGCCGATGAGCCGGCCACCCCCGATCGCGTCATCGATGAGGCGGACCGAGCTCTCGCGCGCGACCGCAAGCGGCATGAACGAGTTCGGGAACAGCACCGTGTCTCGGAGCGGCAGGATCGGCAGCTCGGAAGGAACTTCGAACCCCGACACGGGCACCGACGACTCGTCAAGCGTAGGGTTATCGCTCTGATCGCTCATATGCGACCCCATCATAACTCTGAAGGGAAGCGGGAGCTCCTCGTCGTCCGGCTGCGCGATAACGCAGGGGGACCCCGCCCATCGAGGAGCCCGTCAAGGAGAGGTCGCGGGACCTAGCTGGACATGTCGAAGAACAGGGACGAAGCGTGGCGCTGGGCCATCAGGCGCTCCCGGCGGACAGCCGTCTCGCGGGCCTCCTCGCAGTCCTTGCAGCGCACCGCAAAGGGCAGGGCCCGCAGCCGCTGTTCCGAGATCTCCGCGCCGCACTCGAAGCAGTTGCCGTAGGCGCCCTCCTCCAGACGCCCCAAGGCCTCGTCGATCTTGTTCAGCGTCTCCGCCTTCATCTGGATCAGCGCAAACTCGATGTCTTCCTGGATGTCCGCCTCGGAACTCTCCCCGGAGTCCAGCACGTGGGCCAGCTTGCCGGAGTGGTTCTCGCTGCGAACGTCACGGATCTTCTCATAAACTTCGCTCAAGATCTGGCGCTTCCGGCTCTCCAGCATCCGCTTGAGGTCCTCGTAACGCGCCTGATCCATCTCAATCTCTGCCGTCTTCTTTGTGGCCATGGTCCCTGACGCTCCTTTCGCGTCCCCCAGTCGAAGGGCCTCTGTCAGCACGCCCTATGCAAACAGAACGCCACATGGTACTCGGCCCAAAAAACTCGTGATCTTAGAGCCCCTTCGTTCACTTTTCAATAGCTGCCACACGTGAGGCGTCGGCGCGATGTAAGAACTACACACGGCCCGAACGCTCCCCCTCTTCGCTTGGCGCCCACATCTCGCTGAAACACCTGGACTTCCTGTCGCTTGGCCATCCCGAAGGGATTGCACCTCGTCCGTCGTGTTTTTAGACGCCGGTTCGGGGATTCTGGTTCGAGAAATCGGACCTTCTTGGGTCCGTCCCCTTCTGGTGACATAGCGGTGACGCTTCCAGGTGGTCGCCGCTGTGGCCAGACAGCCACGCCGGCCCGCCCCGCGTGGCGGTTCACCGGTTGGCCGGTTTGACGGCACTCGTGCCCTGTGCGAAGCTGGGTTATGGCCTGCCCGCGCTGCCGGGAACGCCGTGCCAAGCGCATGTGTCCGGCGCTGGGACGGCAAATCTGTGCGGTCTGCTGCGGCACGTCGCGGCTGGTGGACATCGCGTGCCCGGCGACGTGCGGCTACCTCAACGCGTCCCGAGCGCATCCGCGAGCCGCCATCAAGCGCCAACAGGAACACGACGTGGCACTCCTCTTGCCGGCACTGGAGGGGCTCACCGACGGGCAACAGGAGCTTCTGTCCCCGGTCTTCTCGGTTCTGCTCCGTCACGGTGCCGGCGGGTTCACGGCCGCCAGGGACGCGGACGTCGTTGATGGCGTATCGGCGCTCGTCGCAACGTTCGATACGGCTGAGCGTGGCGTCATCTACGAGCATCGTCCCGGCACGCTCCCTGGCCAGCGGGTCGCCGCGGACCTCAAAGAGCTGTTCGCGGAGGTTTCACGGAGACGAGGGCGTCCGGTTGACGGCGACGCGGCGGCGGTTCTCAGGGGAGTCCAGAGGCTGGCGAAGACCGCCCGGCAGGCGTCTCCCGAGAGCGAAACGGCGTTCCTCGAGCTGGTGGGCCGCGCGGTTGCCCTCCGAGAGGCCGCAGGCAACGGCGAGTCTGACCGCCAGAGAGCCGCCGCCCAGCCGACAATCGTCATCCCCTGAGTGGACGCGTGAAAGCCCGTGTTATACTTAGGGTTTTGGGTCAGCCAAAAACCCGCGCGAGAGACAGGAAGCGTCAGCTATGGCAAAGCGTTGCGAGATCTGCGGCAAGGGGCCGGTGATGGGTCGGAACATCAGCCACGCCCACAATGTCACGCCCC
>Ga0315296_10001186_pt1 | contig 22796 bp, 23 predicted proteins | sample YL17G14_18_MG_FD_203921 | JGI IMG/M metagenome (GOLD analysis project Ga0315296, IMG submission 203921) | Sediment microbial communities from Yellowstone Lake, YNP, Wyoming, USA - YL17G14_18 | ecosystem: Environmental > Aquatic > Freshwater > Lake > Sediment | place: USA: Wyoming | collected...
TCGGAGAGCAGTCCTCAGAAAATCTCAAAACCCGCGAAAAAGACCGCTCTCGACCGCTCAGCAGTCCCCGAGCAGTCCGAGCAGTCTAAAGATGGGGTGAAATGATGATGTCGAGGTTCAGATAGGTCTTGAAGCACGCCGTCACCGGGTGCATCCCGCAGGGCACTCGAAACAGTGCCCCGCCGCCCTTGCTTAATCAAATCAAGGAAGAACCGAAACCCGAGGTCACCGAACCGCTTAAGCAGGAAGAATCGCAGCAGTTGAGCAAGATGCCCGATGAGGAGCAGCCGGGCTGCTCCGAAGATCCCGTCTGTCCCGATTCTGTTGAGGTTGCTCGCGAGATTAGGTGCGGGAGCGAGCTCCCCTTGCATGTCGGGTGTTTCGTCGCGCAGAACGCACAGGACTGCGCCTGACGGGATGTTCGCATCATTACTCAGCGTATGGTGTCGCTCAAATCCGCCTTCTTCTGCTTAAGCACAGCCTTTCAAGCGCGAACGGCGGGGCGAAGGAACAGGTGTTCGCGTTCTGTCCTCCGCATGCGATCCAAGTCAAGTGGGCCTGGTCGAGAAAACCTGCACTAGCCGAAGGAACTCGCTTGAGCAGACTGGCGAGATCGATGTCAAGGGAGACGGGAAGCCCTAATACAAAGGAATGGAGCAGACCTCCGAACTTCCGATAGGTGTTGTACTACCACATGGTAGTCCAGGGCATCCTAACACCCCGCGAGAAGGAGATACTCAGATACCTGCGCCAGGGCAAGAGTGTGAAGGATATCGGCAAGCTCGTCGGAACGCCGATTACGAGCATCTCCAGGTCAGTCACCAGCATCAGACGGAAGGCGTAAGACATCGAGGAGGACGTCCAGTTCTTCTGCGAGATAGGCTACGCTTCGATCGAGAAGGGGCACCTGAAGTTTCTCACCTCTAATAGGGACCCGAAAGCTTTGTCAAAGGAACGAGCGTAGTCACTTAGTCCAGAAGCCGAGCCCTTCTTGGAGGCACTGGGTCCTGTCGCGAGCAAGAGAAGACTGGAGGCCGTGCAAGGCACGGGTAGCCATGGTTCACATTCCATTGAATATGAACCATTGAATCTAACAGCGTTCAAATGAGAGCCTTCGCATTGATTGTGCGGGCGGTGAACCTCCGTTGGCTTCAAGCTTCCAATCCGACATTCTCTCTCATGACCGCTTGACGCCGATATGCTCAAATCTCTCCACCGCCTACAGCTATCGAGGTATACTGGAAATGGCGAAGACCGAAGTCAAGCTCAGAAAGAGTTCCAGAAATGGAGCATCCGGACCAAAGGCGATCGACATCGGTGACAGCGTGTATGTAATATTCTACTCACCGCAAGAGCTGAGTGCTGGCTGGCTAAGGGTATCTGAGGGCAAAGGTCAAAAGAGACTGGTGCTTCAGAAGGATTCTCGAGTCTCTTTGGAATCGGCCCGACAGAAAGCATCAGCCATATGCTTATTGGCTGGTTCAAGGGAACCCACACCTTCGAAGAGGACGTCTTCTTATCGAGTGCACACTAGTGGGAGCATAACCACCATCGAGAATGTGTCGTTACTGAATGGCGACTAGGACGGGAGCAACTCCATGGTGACCGAATATCATGAAAGGATTCAGCGTATCATCCTCGATCTTGGCAAGGATCTAATGGAGAACGGCAACACAGTCAAGAAAGTCAGACAGGGGAGTTCGCGTCCAATACATATCAACCATCCCACAAAGGATAAGAATATCCTCTACAAACCTGACGCCTATTATGAAAGAAAGGACGGGAGAATCATTGCATTCGAGGTTCTTGACAGCCAGTCATGCGAGAAGACAATCGCGGATGTCACTAGGTCAATTCTTAACCCAAACGTACGACATCTTTGTCTGATCACAAAAGACGACAGATCCAGGAACGAGGTCGTAAAGACATGTGACGTTGTTCTTTCTAGTATTGCAGATTCAGCTGATGTCCCCAAGGAAGAGCTACTTCAGAGTGTATCAGTTGTGAAAGTGACAGTCACAAAGTCGAAGAAACGGAAGGAAGTGGAGAAACTACTAAGCATCGCATTGACCGACCTTTCACCCAGTATCATGAGGAAGAAATAGATTTGAAGATAGAGAACTCATATCCGACGAGATTTGATCGGAGGAACCGCTGCAAGCTCAAATCAGGGTCTAAGTAGCGATTGTATTGGCAAGAAATCAGCAATATGCCTCACCGATTATCAAGTACAAATCCTGTTCGCCGTAGTCGATCAAGTACGCCCCAGAAGCATGATGGAACCCATTAGTCATCTTGCCATGTTCAAATGAGAGACTGAACCCGCATTCCACTGGTGAGCAATAGCGGACAAAATTCCTGCAAGAAGCGTAACCATGACTCTGAGGGCGTAGAGATAGATATCACGATGCGTGACTGAGTAGCGCATCTTGAGGCAAAGGTATTTTCGGGAATTCTGCAATTACCTTCGCTACCAGGAGGTGTTGACAGGCAAATCAAGTGCTACGATGACGTCGAATTGATAGTATCGAACCGAATCCATGAGTCCAAGACAATCGAGTACAAGAGCGAGATATCCTCAGCGGACGAGCTAGCCAAGGACATTTGCGCAATAGCAAACGTGGGCGGAGGTTTTATCATTATCGGTGTCGAAGCCCCGGACCTTGTTCCAGAGAGGATTATCGGATGGAACAGACTTCCGAACCTTGAGACTGGGCTAAGAGACCATCTATCACGGAAAGAGAAACCCAAGGGGATTCTGAGCGAGCATCTTGAGATGAGCCATTATGAATTACCACATGCCCCCTCAAGGTGCGTGACAGCGATTGAGATTCCGGACACGAATGAGCCGGTTACTTACCGTTGCGAGTATGGCACCAAGAAGACAGGGGTAACTGAGAGAGACGAAATATTCTTTAGAGAGGGAAGCTCGACAAAGACAGCAGTGTACAGAGAGCAGATAATGAATGTCATTCTCGACAAAGCTAACAAAGCACATAGGCAGGCCCAAATTGCGTTTGACAATGGTAACTACGAGGAAGCGTATGGAGAGTTCTCGCGAATCTTGTCATCAAACGGACTTGATGCTCTCGCATGGATAGGCAAAGGCAAGTCGTCGGCGCTTCTCCACGATTCGAAGACGTCAATCGCCTCCTTCAAGGAAGTCATGAAACTCGACAAGAGACTTGGCAGGACTGAATTCTTCAATACTGTTGAGCTAATGAACTCCGATCTATTGCAGTCCTCGGGCGGAGACTACTTGTTGATAGACCGCGAGGGTAAGGTATCCACAAGAAGAGACGTTGATCAAGAGCTCGCACGTGATGCACTTGAGTTGGTCACGGCCATGGAGGAGCTCGCTTCGGAATTCTGTGAGATATTCCCGGAATCTCCTGAGTCTCATCTTCTCCAAGCTAGAAAATGTCGAAGATTCGGAAATCTAAAGGAAGGTCTATTGAGACTGGAGAAGGCGGAGACTTCACTGAAAGGTTCCCCGGCATTTTCTCAACTTGATAGGACAGTACACTCGGAAAAGCTAGCAATGATGACTTCCGTAGAGCAAATCATAGTTAAAGAAATCATATTGTCAGGGATCTTGCTCGTGATTCTCGTGTTCGCATTTGCATTCGTTATCGTGCCGGAATTGCTGAAGGGAAAAGACATTGTTACCCCCACGGCGCTCGCTTTGTTCCTAGTGTTTGGACTATACGTAATGATTGTGCAAATCAGGCGAACCATGCAGTTCAAGGCGGAGGCTGAAGGAATCATCGGCCCTTTGCCATCAGTGGGCGTTCTGAAGCTCGCGTCTTGGCTCAATCCCTTCTCCATACGGAAGCAAGACGGACGCAAGAAATCGAAGGAGGGAGCCGAGAATCATCCACATGAGCCGCGTGACAGCTTTGAGAAGCCATCTCCTTAAACCACCTTGATTTCACCTGTTCAATTCAGGGCTTGAGAAGTGATCATAATGACGAGGAATCCACTACCTGTCTCTCTGAGAATCAGGTTCAAATCCTGTTCTCTTTGAACATCATGATCGAGTGGAAGCAACTGCGTCTATCGTCGTGTTGCCATTCTGCAGTTGGCGCAGACTCTTCTCAATGATATCCTGGCGGACAAAGGCATCAAAGAAAGGCCTTCCGACGACGTTCTTGTGCTCGTCTATGTACTCCTTCACATCGACCCAAGGAGAATCTCTGTATATTGGGGTTACTTTGTTTTCCTCATAGGCCTTTGAAAATGTGTAGAACAAGCACTCGCTCAAGATCAGGTTCGCTACAAAAACCTGGCAATGAGGGAGAGCCTGGAAGCGCTGCCTCGCCTCGACGGGATCGTTAGTGAAGTATCTTTGAATTAGTGGGTGACTCAGGTTTACTCTCACCGTTCCGTCACTTGGAGTGAAATACGCCTCCTTCTTGCCCTCCATAGCCTCGAATGTGAAACTCTTGAACAATCCACCCGGCGGAGGTTCAGTTGTTCGAATAGCAACATAGGCTTCAGCGCTGTCCGAACCATGGCGTGCTACAATTGTTGACTTGAGACCCTCTCCAGTCCCACGGTATTTCATCGAAACGATTGCCACATTGTCATATCTAATGTCCCCTTCCTGAACACAGAGTATTTCGTCGCTTACCATGACTTCCGTCTCAGAAGATGAGAAACCTATCCTGGATCCCGCGGGCACAGAACTTGTGTCAACATAGAGTCTGAGCGAACCCCAGGCGTTTGGTCTTGCCTGGCTCTTGTTTGGTTTGAACTCAAGCGATGTAGATGGGTAGTATCGCTCTTCTTTCACGACGTTGACCTGAACACTGGTAGACACATCTTTTGCCCTTGCGGTGACCGCCCCTTTTTCTCCGATTTCCTTACCTTTCACGATCACGGATAAGTGACGAACAACTTTTCCGTCGTCTGACTCAGCGACTAGAACCTCTGAGGGCTGCGCATCTATGTTGGAGCTGGCAGACTCGATCGCAATGGAAGTTCCTGCTGGGAAGACGTCAAGGTCTACTAGTAGTCCGATTCTGTACTTCTTCTCGACTTCGATTTCTGCGGTTCTTCTGTCAAACTGTATTCCATTCTCTGGCCTTTTATCGCCAGAAACATCAGGGGCCAAGCCAGTGATATCCTCATTCACTTCCTTGTAAAGCCTGTTGAGTATTTCGAAGGCCTTCTGAGTCCTAGACTGAGTGGCTTCGTCCCACTGCGCTCCTGCAGCTTTAGATTTCTTTTCATTGTCAATCATCGGCGCAAGCCAATCGGAGACCACCCGCCCAAGCTGTTTCGTAAAAGCATGATCTCGGTTGAATCCGTCCCTGGAATCAGTCAGAATCTCCTCTGGATCAGCGGATTTCAGTTTCTCTCTAATCAGGTCATATGCTCCAATTAGCTCTACCTTTCCGAAGAGACGCCTCGCGTAAGGATCTGAGTCGTAGTCAAACAGGGTCAGGTCAAGAACTCGACCCTTGTCATGGAAGAGAAGCCCTCCAATACGCTCTTCGCCAGCTTCCTTCTGAGACAACGGCTCTTCTGCGCGGAACAACTCACCTCTTATGGTAATCTGCGTCCCTTCGTAGTTCATGACTGTGGCCAGGTCACCTATTTTCTCTCCCCTGGGCTCCGAAAACTTCACCACGTCCTCTGATTCCTTCAAGCCGTTCCTGTTCAAGAAAACAATCCGGGTTTCTCGAGTCCGGCTCGTGTTAATGAGTCTGAGGATATAGAAATTCGAAAGGCGACTGATGAGAGTGCCTTTCTGCGGAAATGATCCAGTTTTGTATCGGAACGAAACGCATGTGCCATTCCCTTTGGGTATCCGTAGCTCCTGTCGCCACTCCTTCGTTACTGGCTGCGGATCCTCCAGTCCAAGACTCATCACCTCATCGAGTTTGCCTGCGACATTCTTCTTCCTCCAGCTGAATCTTGCTTGATGGACCCTATCACCAGCAATAGACCTTACGATACCTCCGTTCTTCTGGCTCAGCAATGCCTGAACCAACCCCTGTCCAAAGAGAGCACGACTATCCGCTGTATGGGTGATCTTCTCGTCGCCGAAACTCTTGAAGAGTTGCTCCATCTTCTCAGAAGTCAGTCCTTCGGCCCAGTCAACAACCTCGAAATTGTCGCCTGCCCTTGTGACATGGATCCATATTGGCTTTACTGAGCAAGCTGCGTCGCCGCCCGGCTCGTGAAGCTTCTCCAGTCTTTGATAGCTTTCATCACAATTGCACACGAGCTCGGCCAGAGCTTTTGTGTAGCTCTTCTTCATCGCCTCGTTTATCTTGCGCCTTAGCCACCGACCCGCTGGCGGTATGTCTATGCTCTTCATGTTTTAGCCTCGCCATTTCTTCCAGATTGCTTCTTGGTATCACTGAACTTGTCAACGAAGACGTTCGGGAACTGCTGCAGGAACGATTTGATGAAGTCCACAGCTTCATTATCATGAACGTCTTGCGCTAGCTGAAGTAGTTCCGAGACTCGGCCTCTAAGCTGCCACGCTGGTGTGTAAGGGACTGCGCCTAGCAGGTCAAATACCTCCCAGACCTTGATTTCGCTTGATCTCTGGGCGAGGTACTTCTTGAACGCCGATGACCCGCGCAGTCTATTCATTTCCTTTTCGTATTTGGATCTCGGAGCCTTGAGTACTTGCTTCGTAGATTGCTTCAGATTAGGGTTCTCCAGCCTGATTGCCGCTTCCGATGCAGCTCTTCGACCAGCATCATTGAGAGCGTACCCTCGAGTAGGATTGCCGACGAGCCAATTCACGTACTTGGGAGTGAGATGAAGCAAAACCCTTGTAACTCGAGCGGAATCTGGATACTCCTCGAAGCCCGGAAGAGAGAACTTCCTCGGGAACATCCTGAATAGGGCCACACTTACGTTCTCGAGCGTCGTGGGCAGACCATTTGACTCAAGAAGGCTCACCGCGTAAGCTGCCAGCGGATTAAGACCCATGTCACTGTAGGCTGTCTCCTCAAATAGCCTGCAAAGCTTCTCGATTCTCTGTGATGTAGATGTAATCCTCATTCTCTCACTCACCCGATCACGCTAGCTCGCCAACTATGTCGTATCTGTTCCGTCGATAGTCCACTAACCTCAATTCCCTAAGCAGGGCTATCTTGCTAGCGGCATAGGTACTAGCTACATTGGATAGCTGCTTGGAACCTTCAGCCTCAGATCCGGGCCCAAGTTTCCTGCTCCAAGAGGCGACGTAATCCCGGAAGGATTGGTTTCCTTCGAACCAGTGCCTGAGATCATCCTTGCCGTCGTGGCCTTCACCAAGAAAGCGATAGACATCACGAAGCAGCGAAAACTCTCGATAGCCCTTTGAGTCGATCTCTTTGAGATGGTTGAGTATGAAACTAGACTCATCACCTGAAAGCACTTGTACGTTGTTGGAGTGGTCGAAAACATCGTTGTCAAAGCGCGCGAATTCAAACCCTTTGTCAGAGATGCCGACGAAGCTCATCTCCCAATCTGATAGTGATTCCGGCATCGTATCCTTCACTCCTGGGGCAGTCCTGAGGGTGAGAAATCCCATCTCATAGGCGGTAGTCAGAAAATGCCAAACGTACCTTCCTGCAGCCGTTGCCTTGCCGCTGCTTGGAAAACCTCGTAGTCGTTCCATCTTTCTCCTCTTGAATTCGCTCAAAGATGCAAGCACGAATCGATCCAGTCTGAGGTTATCTTCACGACCTAGTGCGATTGAGTTCGCGACTATCCTGCATGCCGCCTTCACGGGGTAAAACGAGTTGAATTGGCCCCAGCTCCCCACTAGTTGGGGCCTCGTTGGACTCGAGCACTTGCCAAGCGAGTACGCCGGGAGGTTCGTAATCTTCGGAGGAGCTGACAGTAAGTCCTGCATCTGAGTGACCTGGTTTTCCTGGGAAGCCTGCTCCTGAGAGGATCTCTCTGCCTCACCCGGCGAAAGAGAAGACGGTTGTTGCTCAAGCTCGAGAAGCTTACTGATGACGGCAAACACCCGCTCCTTGTTCTTCTGAGTGATTTCGATCCTTAGTTCCATACCGACCAAATTAGTACAATATACCTCAAAGTATTAGTATCTTTCCCAAGCTCGGGGTCAAGAACGCATACATATTATACTTATTACTATGTAATTCAGACAATGGCATCCGCCTCAGACTCCGCCTGAGGAAGAAATCGTGTCCAAGGCTTGGGGTAGAACTCTTCCTTGAAGATTCCCCGACGATCCCGCTATCGACATCAGAATGTACGTCGCTCAGAAGAAATTCGAGATCGGACCCGCGCTTCACAACGCTTTCGTGACACTACTCGGAAGATCCCGAAAAGGTGGGGGCGAAGGACAAGAATAGACTTATTGAGTCAACCAAGGGGCAATGCACAAAAGAGAATCTAGATCTCGGAATGATGAGGGACCACCACCCGTAACTCTTATTCCTCCTTTCTGACCGTGAGGGGTGAATTAGGGGGCGGTACGAAGATCGGTCGATCAGGAGGTCTGTACTTCAGCATTCCAGAAGAGGCGAGTCTAACGCGGCTTTTGGCAATCTGTAGGTACCTACCGTTTGTTTCAGCGCCTGCGGCACGCCTGCCCGTGAGAACTGCCGCCGCCGCGGTTGTTCCCACACCCATGAATGGATCCACAACGAGATCATTCTTCCTGGTAAGGGCCATGATGAAACGCATAACAAGCTCAATAGGGAACTGGCACGGGTGGATGGTTTTCTCCGGATGGTTGCTCTTCACATTGGGTATGAGCCAAACGTCACCCGGGTTCTTTCCTCGAGGATTAGACGAATAAGCGCCCTTACTGGGCCCTTTGTAGTGTCGCTTCCCAGGGTATTTCTGTGGAACTCTCACAGCATCAAGGTCGAATAGGTAGTCATCCCCCTTCGTAAACCACATGATTGTTTCATAACGACCGGAAAAGCGCCTAGCGCAATGGAGACCATGTTCAAAGTGCCAGATGATTCTGTTCCGTAGCGCAAGTCCTCTACGAACGAGATCGTCGTACAGCAGAATATCGAGGGGAAGGACGCGGTTGTTGTCCACGTAACTGCCAACCTGCCAGCAGAGACTTCCCCGCGGATTCAGAATCCGAACACATTCTTGGATGACCGCAGATTGCCTGGACGAGTATTCCTCGATTGTCAGCTTCCGTCGCTCATATTGCTTGCCCATGTTGTACGGGGGAGAGGTTATTACAAGTCTCGCAGCCTCGTCCGGAATCGTCGCGAGAAGTTTAAGACAGTCTCCGTGAAAGAGGACGGCTTCGGCCCCTTTAGAGTAGTGCGACTGAATCCTCACTGTGGTTGCCTCCCTTGTCTGTTTTTGACCTTAGCGAGGCAAGACGGACACGAGACGTACATCAGATTGGACTTGGTCATCCACGAATAACCACACTTGTGACACTCCAGTTTCCTCAAGCGAAATCAGCAATAGTAGTAGTGGTAGAAGTAGTAGATGAAGATTTCCCCAGGAGACATCATAGGCCATTTCCGAAAAGCCTCAAAGACCCCAACAACGGCCTCGCGATTTACCACGATCCCCGAGCTGGATCATGAATGCCAGAAAAGGAGAGCTGAAGGTTACGCTGATGCACACACCGATCTACACGCTCAGAGATGATTATTCATTAACCTCAAGACAGGTGAAGACAAGTCAGGCAAAGCGCAAGAAACACTAGACACAGCACGGTCTTCTCCCTTCTACTGCGTGCGTTTTCGACCAGCAATCTTAGGTGATATCCCAATTACGAGAATGGGAAGGGTGATTGACATCTTGGCGTACGGAAGCTCTCGGGCGATACGCTCGAAACATGCAATATTGCTGTCAATCGTTTTAGCATAATCGTCCGTAGGAACAATTAGCACACCGACGTCGATTAGGCCCAGAGAGGATGATACCTGCATTTTGAAAACATCTGTGTACCATCGCGCCATGTTGCCAAACTGAACCTCAACTTGCACTCTCTCCTTCTTGAAATCGGCCTGCAGTCTTGCCTTTCCATCCCCCGTGATATCAGGATGAAACTCCCATCCCCTAATCTTGAATTCATTGTCAAAGTATCTATTAAGGGCTCGTTGATCCGTGGTGAAACCTCTTGGTTTCGCAGATTCAAGTTTCGTGTCCGGGCACCGTTTCACGATATCAAATATCTCGTATTTCTTGTCCTGAAACTCCCGACTCTCAAAAATCTGTTCGGCATAACGATAGTTGAGTGTACTGTACTGCATGCGACTCGGATGGGACAAGGGGAACATAAGCACTTCGTCATGCGGTTAACGACTCCAATACTGGCTGCGGGCATCGGGCCAGATTGTATCTAATCCGTCATTGCTGCTTCGATGAGGGTCACTCAACTGCTCGGTAACGATATGACGCGGCAACGCAATATCGCGTTCCATTTGGACGTTCCTGCGGTTATAGGATCCAAACAGGAGATTCCGCATGCCACGCGCTCAGGAAAGGCCGCTAGCTAGATTCTTTGATACCCCCGATGGTCTCCTTTGACAACCACTTAGAAATGCTACATGTTAACCTCGAGATATGTCAGGAGGCAATTCTGCTAGTGAGTCGTTAATGAATGACGAAATTCACTTTGTGCAACTTGAGAACAACTGCTTCGGTCGTTTCAGCCCTTCCCGACTCAGAACAACGAAGTGCGATTTAGTGAACTCGTGATCTTCTGGGGAATCAGCTCTCAGGGCTGTCCCTCGTTCCGTCATCATTGACATAGAGGAGCTTGGCCAGTTCGTTTTTGTTAGACCCGGTCCTTCGCCTTTCCACGATCCTTTTATCGCATCCTAGCCGCATCGACTACGAGTGTGCTAGTTCTCCTTCCATCTGCGAGTAACCCAGACATGACCTTTCTTCCCTCTTCGCAACCATACCAACCGCAATCGAGTTGCGTTGCAGTAACCATCACCTCGCTCTTTGTCATCTGAGCTCTTCAGTGCACTAGGATCGGCTAACATGTAACCAATGATGTTTGACCTTGAATGGAAGAGGCAGGAAGGAGGTGGTTCTGTTCAGGCGGTTCAAATCCGATAGTATGCAACACATCATTGACAGAACGCTTTTCTCCTGCGAAAACATTGTGTAGACACACGGAGGGAAGCGATTGGCAGATTTGTATTGCGTGAGAGCCGAATATGGAAGATACTCGGATCGATTCGTCAAGGGGGGGTATGCTGCAATCGGATGGAATGCTATTGGAGATCCATCAAGGATCAAGGACCGTGACCAGGTCAAGAAGCTGTACATTGAACTTTATCCGGATGACAAGAGTCCCTATGTGATAGGTCAACAGGTGGGTCAAGTTACCAGGTTCATTCTGGATATGCAGGTTGGAGATTATGTGATTACGCCAGATCATGATGTTGAATACGTGTACTGGGGCGTTGTCGAGAGCCAGCCATACTACTACAATGAACCCGATGATGGCTGCCCGTTCCTAGTCAGACGAAAAGTGAAATGGAATCCAGACAGGCTGCCCAGACGCAACTTCTCAGTCCCGTTCCAGAATTCTATTCGTTCCTCACTCACAGTATTCTCAATTGAGTCCAAGAACGAATTTCTGGAGATGATAGGAAGGCCAGACTCTGAAGTGAAGAAGGAAGTCAGGATTCACGAATCTACTGACGAGCTGGTTCTCAGGCGAATACTGGAACTGACGGCAAAGGAATTCGAGATCCTGGTGACTGAACTGCTTGCGACCATTGGTTTTGACGCCGAGCACACAGGCAAGACCGGAGATGAAGGGATCGACTCTCGTGGTAAGCTCGACATCTACGGGCTCGCAAAGGTTGATTTGTACGTTCAGGCAAAGAGATACAAGATCGGGTCAAGGATCTCTCCCAAAGATGTCAAGAAAATGCGCCAGAACATACCCACTGGCTCCCAAGGCGCTTTCATTACTACCGCAGATTTCTCCAAAGATGCGTTGAGTGCAGCCATCGAGCAAGGGTTCCCAAGAATAGGAACCATCAACGGACGACAACTTGTGGATCTACTCTCAGCGAAGTGGGAGGATCTTCCTGCTGAACTGAGGCAGAAACTCGGGCTGAGGCGGAGTCTTGTGGCCCCTTAGGAGGAACAACACAATTCCATGGAATGTGAGCTCCGCCTGCTCAGACAGTGATCCATATGCCATGCAAGTAGAACAGTCAACTAGGGGAGAGACATGAAAGACAAGGGGACACATAGAGCCATCCGCCTGAACCTGCTGGAGCAGATCTCCGAAGAAAGACATCCCTGGTCATCCCACGAAGGATTAGGGGACATTTCCTTTTTCAATGTCGTTGACGGCATGAGAATCCATGTTGCCGAACCTGACATTGTCGTAGAAGGCGGCAATGAAGTCCTCATCATAGAGGTGGAGTTGTCCAACCAGCCCAAGAGGCTCCTTGGGGTTGCATTTGCCATCTGGATGGCGTCCGTGGGAACATTCGGGAACAGAGAAATCAAGCTGAACAAGAAATCGTTGATGATTGTCATGGACCAAGGCAAGATGAAATCCCACTCACGGAGGTCTGGCAAGCCAGATCAATGGAAAGGAATTGAGAAGGCCGTCCGCTCAACATTAGATTTCGCAGAATTCTCTATTGCCTTCCAGGAAGATGCCAATGCGAAGTTGAAGGAGTGGCTCCGCTCGCGCACCTAGGCGTTTGAGTAGGAGTTTCGCTCTCCATGGGAAAGCCAATATGGAAGGAAAGAAGAGAATGAGTCTAGCTCGGTGCAATAGTCCTCTGATTGAAAAAGAGCCAGTGTCTCCGGTTCAACCACGGCTCCCCTGACTAACTACGATTCATACCAGCAGGCTTCGCGAGCCCGCTTCAGGAACCTCGAGAAGGAACTGGAATCAACATTGTAGTCCTTTTTGACTCGAACAACCACAGTCTGACAGCCTTCATCCTCCTCGTAGACCTCCACTGAACTGGGCAGGGACATCTTCTCCGAGAGGGACTGAGCTTCTGCATAGTCCGCTACCCCAATGTCTTTTGCGAGTTGGCTCGAATCGAACGACTTCGGCTTGACAGTGAAAGTCAGAATCAACGCTGTGGTCTTCGGTTGAATGTAGAGCCAGATATGGTTGCTAACGTAATAGGACACGTAGTACTTCTGATTCCAAGAACTCCTTGATATGTTCAAATTCGCGAGAACTAGCTTGTCCAACTCAAGGAGTTTTTCCTTGATAGTAGGAGCGAACTTTCGCGAAAGATGCCAACTTCTTCCATCTGTCGACCATTGGCCAGATGTGGGTTCTGCTGCCTTTGTCACTGACGATCCGGATGCACCGCTACCGGGTGAAAGTGACAGACTATCTTGCGGTTGGACTGCATTTGGGGGCAGCAACTCAAACTTCAGAACTTGCTCTAAGGTCTTATTAACTTGTTCGCGACTAATCCCGGGCATCTCTTTCTTGGCCGCCTGGTACACAAGTCTCCTGGCGGTCCCGTAGACCTCTTCCTGAAGCTCCTCGAATGAGTCACCAAGAAGTCTGGAGACCAATCTAACTAACCTAGATTCACTGGCCTGGGCGTCCATCGCTCCGCTCTGAATAGTGTCTTTCGAGATGTTCGTTAAACCTGTTGGGAGGGGTCTATTCGGGTCCAATTCAAACTCCGAGAACAGGGCATTGTCGGGTTCGGGCCCCCATTCTGAACGGAAGACCTTGTAGACGCGGCCGTTGGTGAGAACGCACCACTTGATCTTCTGAACTGCCGCATAACTGAGAATTTGTTGCGCGTAGTCCTCCACCAATTCCTCTCCCAGTGGCTTTGCTTCAACAAGTGCTACGATTCTGCCATCAATCCGCAATGCGTAGTCAGCATGGGCCGTAGAGCTCCCAATCCGGATCGGGTGCTCTCTATGGACTTCATCACTCAGCATATCCCATCCCAGTGCCTGCAGAACCGGCTCAATTAACCTTCCCTTTGTGTTCGCCTCATTCATCTCAGGATTCTTCGAAAGAATTGACTGCAATTTGCCCCAGAGTTCTGGTGAGATCGTCATATCGATAGCCCTTCCGTATCAGGCATTGCTGAGGCTTGTACTTTTCTTCTCGCCGCTGCACATCTGTCTAGGCGAAGACCCAGATCAATGGAAATGGGAAAGATGGGTTTGGCTCGATACTCACATCGCGAAATTGAGTATTGGCCAGTGTTCAATGTCGAAATCCGGTGGCATGCACCTTCGGAAAAGACCATACGGGGGGAGGGCCATTCACCGAAGCGGAGGAATGTGATGAAGTGTCCAGTGTGTGGGGCAGAGAACCCCAAGGACAACAAGTACTGCGGCGATTGTGGCAGTATGATTGCCATGGTTACGCTCGTTCAGCCAACGCAGCCTATAACCAGGGAACCGAAACCGCCTTATCAAATCAGGGTGAATCTCATATGCCTTGCTGGAGCCATCTTGGGCGTTCTGTCTCTCTTCATGCCGTGGGCTCTCGTAGATGCACCGTTTCAAGACGATCCAACAAACATCGGAGCTTTTGACTTCGACGAGAATCTGCAAGGTGGTTACTCTTTTCCGGTCAATTTCCAGCTTACTATGATTTTGTTCATGATTGGCACATTGGTGGCTTTTCTTCTGCCGTTGGGGGGAGTCCTGCAGCTTATCGGAAGCTTAGGATTTATCCTGACTTCGGTGACCTATTCCAAGATCGGCAGCAACGAGATCATCTTCTGGATTGGGGCTGCAATTGCGACCATTTCATCAGCTATGGTGATAGTGGGACTTGCATTTCCGGGCGGCATTGGTTTCGCAGAAGGGAAAAGGACTGCTATGGATAGACTCTTGACCGTGAGCCTGTTCAGATAGCCAAGCGGGGGATACAGCGATGAGGTGTCCAAAGTGCGGAGCATGGAATCCACAGGACAAGAGATTCTGCGGCAATTGTGGAGGCAGTATGGCTCTGGGTTACGTACTCGTCCCTTCGACATCGAAGTGTCCGAATTGTGGTTCGGATAATCCTCAGGGCAAGAAGTTCTGTGGCTCTTGTGGTGCAAGCTTGCCGAGCGCTCCATCTTACGAGCCAGCTCCCCCAGTGATAAGTTGTCCAAACTGTGAGGCGGAGAATCCTCCAAGCAAGAGATTCTGTGGCGATTGTGGCGAGATTCTGCCTCGTCCAGAAGAGCAGACATCTGTCGATGAGCCGACGGACACTGAAGAATATGCCGCCTCCGATAGTCGAAGGGTGAGAACGGAGTATCTCGTTGTCGGGGGTTTGATTGCTGCCATATTCTTTGGCTTGTTCTATTGGGCAGTCAATTTCACCTACACCGAACAAGTTTGGCATGATCTGCCCTATATCGGTGGCTACTGGGAAACTGTAACACACACAATTGACCCTGCTATTCAGGCATTGTTTCTTGTGGTGGCCATAATCGGTCTGATGGCAATGGTCTATGGTGCAGTATCCCGAAAGTAACTGCCGGTCCCCTTCTCGGAAAAGACCATAGGGATGGAAGGTCTATCAGAGTCAGGCGGTTCTGAATGAATACGGGCACCGTAGTCATCGGTCTGGTGTTCATTGTCATTGGTCTGTTCACGGTATGGCTCTTTTGCATCGGTGTCATTTTCATTATCGTAGGATTCATAATCATGATCGTTGGGCTGGTGCAGAGTGGAGAGCCAAAGACGGTCGTGGTTTATGGGCCGCCTGGACCGTATGGCGTCCAGTATCAACACCCGGTTGGGGCATCAGGCACGACTAATTTCTGCCAATATTGCGGGCGTCAGGTAGCGCCCGGAGCCGTCTGGTGCCCCGGATGCGGTAGAAAGCTAGCATAAGTTCCCGCATCGTAAAAGACCATAGGGGACAAAAGGCTCGAAAAGAGAAAAAGAAGGAGTTTAGCTCGGTGCTAAAATCGCGAAATTGAAACTTGACCAGTATCGAAAGTATACATCCGGCTCACTATGACGCTGATCGCAGTCCGATCCCCTAGATTGGCTGATCAGCATCTAGGACAGGGGCAGAAGGCAACCCAATCGGGGAAGGTCATAAAAAAGGGAAGAGGCGCGCCCGCCTCTTCAACCTAGAGGTTTGATGCATTCTCCTCAAATTCCAATCCTCGCTGATTAGAAAAGAGCCAGAAAGTCGAAAGTGGGGTAGGCCGGATTTGAACCGACGGTCACGTGGTCCCGAACCACGGATCATACCAAGCTAGACCACTACCCCGTTTTGTCGGGACGTCCGAGGGATAGAGGGCGGGCTTATTTATTCCTGCGGTCGCCGAGTCTTAAGTGGGTCGATGGGCGGAAATCGCGATGACTGTTCGAGCGCAAACACTGGGAGGAATTGAACGAAAAGCAGACCGGTTTTCGCGGTTTCTTGGCCTGCCAGTCTAAATCGTCTCTTGCCGATTATCAACTACGGCAAACTATAAGTATCGACATTCTTCTTCGTATCTCATGCGGGACCAGGTTAGAGAGAAGATCGCTGGCGAAATCTGTCTTTCGGACGAGCCCGGTAAGACCATCAGGAAGTGGAGAGAGCAGTTCAAGATCTCTCAGCAGGAACTGTCGAAGCACCTTGGTGTCTCCCCGTCCGTCATAAGCGATTACGAGGCCGGTAGGCGTAAGTCGCCCGGCATAGCGACGGTCCGCAAGATCGTCGACGCCTTCTTGGACATCGATGAGAAGACCGGCGGAAGCATACTCAAACAGTATTCACTCGCCTCGAAGACCGATTCGATCATCTCCATCAAGGAGTTCGCCGTCGAGGTCCTCGCGTCCGCGCTCGTAGACAAGATCGACGGCGAGAATCTCACACCCGCGATATCGCTCGACAGGCACATCCACGGGTACACCGTGATCGACAGCGTGCGCGCGATCACCTCACTCAGCTCGTTCGACTACCTCAAGATATACGGATGGAGCAGCCAGAGAGCCCTTGTTTTCACCGGGGTGAAGTTCGGAAGGTCCCCGATGATAGCCATCAGGGCCCATCCTCTGAAACCTGCCCTCGTGGTATATCAGAAGCCTGAACAGGTCGACGAGCTCGCGATCCGGCTGGCGGAGCTCGAGGGCATCCCTCTCGTCAAATCACAGCTCGCGGTTGGCGATCTGGTTGACAGACTCCAGTCATTGGGCTGAACAGGAGACGTGTTGGAAATGAAAGTCGGGATTGTTAGTTACGGAGCGTATGTGCCACGCTACAGGATCACGCCAGAGGAGATCGGGAGGGTCTGGGGAGTCGATGGGAAGGCGATGAGCAAAGGGCTCATGATCAACTGCAAGTCCGTGCCGTCCCCTGACGAGGACACCATAACCATCGCAGTGGAAGCTTCCAGGAACATGATGAGGCGATGCAGCGTGAACCCGAAGGAGATAGGAGCCATCTATGTCGGTTCCGAGTCCCACCCGTATTCCGTGAAGCCGACCGGGACCGTTGTGGCCGAGGCCATCGAAGCCGCCCCGGACCTGACCGTCGCGGACTTCGAGTTCGCGTGCAAGGCGGGCACGGCAGCCATCCAGACATGCATGGGGCTGGTCGGATCTGGCATGGTCAAGTACGGTGTCGCCGTCGGGGCGGACACTTCCCAAGGGGCACCTGGTGACGCGCTGGAGTACTCCGCATCGGCGGGTGGAGCGGCTTTCCTCATCGGCTCTGAGAAGGTGATCGCGACAATCGATCAAACATACTCTTACACTACTGATACCCCGGATTTCTGGCGCAGGGAGGGTCAGATGTATCCAAGGCACGGCGGGAGATTCACAGGCGAGCCCGCATACTTCAAGCACATCATGAACGGGGCCAAGGGCCTGCTGGAGAGGACAGGGAGCACCGCCAAGGACTATACCTACGCCGTGTTCCACCAGCCGAACGGCAAGTTCCCTTCGAGGGTTGCCAAGCAGCTGGGGTTCGGTGACGCCCAAGTCAGGACGGGCCTGCTTGCGCCGATCATCGGGAACACATACTCAGGCGCTGTCCCTCTCGGCCTCGCAGCGATACTCGACGAAGCGAAGCCGGGCGACAGGATACTGGCGGTCGCGTACGGTTCCGGAGCCGGCTCCGATGCCTTCGACATCAAGGTTACCGACGAGATCGACAAATACGCGAAAGGCAAGGCTCCTACGGTCAAGGAGCTCAACGACAACCTGAAGTTCCTGGATTACGCGACATACGCGAAATTCAGGGGCAAGATATTGCTGGGGGGCGAGTGAAATGAGAAGGGTCGCTGTCATAGGGATAGGCGACACGGAGTTTGGCGAGCTCTGGGACAACTCGTTCAGAGAAATCGGCATCAAGGCGGGGCTAATGGCCGTCGCCGATGCGAACATCACCGCAGACAAGATCGAGGCGTTGTACGTGGGCAACATGTCCGCTGGCAGGTTCATCGAGCAGGAACACATAGGCGCGCTCATCGCCGACTACGCCGGTCTCGCGCGGGACAACGTTCCCGCGACGAGGATCGAGGCCGCAGGAGCGTCCGGAGGTCTGGCGCTCAGGCAGGGCTTCACAGCCGTCGCCGCTGGCATGCACGACATAGTGGTCGTCGGAGGCGCGGAGAAGATGACGGATGTCAGCGACGAGGAATCAGCGATGATTCAGTCGTCCGCTGCGGACCAGGAATGGGAGACGGTCCTGGGGGCGACCTTCCCTGCTTTGCACGCGCTCATCGCGAAGAGGCACATGTATGAGCACGGCACTACCAGGGAACAGCTGGCCGACGTTGCAGTGAAGAACCACAAGAACGGTTCGATGAACCCGAAGGCCCAGTTCCAGAGGGAGATCACGCGGGAGATTGTCATGGGCTCTACCATGGTCGCCTCGCCGTTGAGAATGTTCGACTGCGCCCCGAGCTCGGATGGCGCGGCTGCTGTCGTCCTCTGTCCGCTGGAAGTCGCGAAGAACTACACCGAGGTTCCCGTGGAGATCATCGGCTCCGGCCAGGCGAGCGACACGCTGGCCCTCCACCATAGGAAAGACATCTGCACGATGGAGGCGACGAAAGCCGCGGCGAAGCGGGCGTTCGCGATGGCCAACATCACGCACAAGGATGTCGATGTAGCCGAGGTGCACGACAACTTTACGATCAGCGAGATACTCGCGATCGAAGATCTCGGCTTCTTCAAGAAGGGCGAGGGCGGCAAGGCCACGGAGGCTGGGCTCACGGGTGTCGAAGGCGAGATCGCTGTGAACACTTCCGGAGGACTGAAAGCACGGGGAGATCCGATCGGGGCGACTGGGCTTGCCCAGGTCGTGGAGATAGTGACCCAGCTAAGGGGAAAGGCCGGCAAGCGCCAGGTAAAGGATGCCGCCGTCGGACTGACGCACAATGTAGGCGGCACTGGTGCGACTGCCGTGGTCCATTTGTTCAGGAGGGTTTGAGATGGCGACCGCGCCGAGATTTTGGAGAGAGAACCCCAGCAGGTACAACCTCGTAGGGTTCAAGTGCAACAGCTGCGGAAGGTACTACTTCCCGCGGAGGTCCATCTGCCCCGTCTGCCACAGGCGGAGCGTCGGGAAGATCGAGGAGGTCAAGATGAAGGGGACCGGGAAGATATTCTCGATCACCGAGGTTCACGACGCCCTCGAGGAATTCACTCTGCAGAAGCCGTACCTGGTCGCGATCGTCGAGTTCGACGAGGGGCCGAAGGTGACCGGACAGGTCATCGACTGCGAACCCAACGACGTCAAGATAGGCACCCCTGTCAGGGCCACGCTGCGCAAGCTGAGCGAGGAAGGCCCGTCTGGCATCATACACTACGGGTACAAGTTCGTCCCCGTCAAGGAGAAAGCTCCTTAAGCGCGACCACCAACTCAGGGTGCGAGACTTCCAACGATTGGCGGGTTTTCGATGGCGGACATGGATGATCCGAACGATGGGTCGGTCAGGATCGACGGGAACAGCCTGAGCATCGAGAAGGTTCTGAGGGTCGTTAGAGAGGGCGCGAAGGTCGAGCTCTCGGCATCGGCGAAGGACAAGATGGCCAGCTCCAGGGAGTCGCTCATGAAGCTGGTCGCCGAGGGAAGGGTCATCTACGCGGTCAACACCGGCGTTGGCGAGCTTGTCGACGTCAAGATACATCCCGATGAGCTCAAGGCGTTGCAGGTCAACCTTCTCAGGAGCCACGCGTGCGGTGTCGGTGAAAGATTCCCTTCCGAGGTCGTGCGCGCGATGATGCTCCTGAGGGCGAACGCGCTCGCGAAGGGCTACTCGGGGGTCCGGCCAGCGGTCGCGGAGATGCTGATCAAGATGCTCAACTCGGGCATCGTGCCCAGCGTTCCCAGACAGGGCTCCGTGGGCGCGAGCGGAGACCTGGTCATGCTGGCGCACCTCGGGCTAGTGATGATAGGTGAGGGACAGGCGGATGCGGGCAATGGTTTCGAGCGAGGAGGCGCCGCTCTGAAGCGGAAGAGACTCAGACCCCTGTCCTTGGAGGCGAAGGAGGCGATATCCATCATCAACGGGACTCAGGCGATGTCCTCTCTAGGCGCCATCGCCGTCGAGGACGCCGCCCGCCTGGCGGATAACGCGCAGGTCGCGGCCGCGATGTCCCTCGAGGCTCTAAAGGGGACTGCGTCCGCGTTCGACATGAGGATATCCCAGGTGCGTCCGCACCACGGGCAGCTGAAGGTCTCGCAGAACATGCTCTCGCTCTTGCAGGGGAGCGAGATCATGGTGTCGCACCAGGACTGTCCGAAGATACAGGACTCCTACACTCTGAGGTGCATACCCCAAGTCATCGGTGCGAGCCTGGAATCGATATGGCACGCTCAGGACGTCATTGAAATCGAGATCAACTCTGCCACTGACAACCCCTTGTTCTTCCCAGACGACGGCCTCGTGATATCCGGAGGGAACTTCCACGGTCAGCCAGTGGCTCTGGCGATGGATTTCCTGGGCCTGGGCGTGCACGAGCTGGGCAGCTTCTCCGAGAGGAGGACCGCGAGACTCGTGGACGACAAGCTTAGCGGACTTCCGCCGTTCCTGACGCGTCATGGAGGAGTTAGCTCAGGACTGATGGTCCCTCAGTATGTGGCCGCGTCCTTGGTCTCCGAGAACAAGGTGCTGGTGCACCCCGCTTCCGCGGACTCGATTCCCACTAGCGCCAATCAGGAGGACCACAACAGCATGGGCACGATCGCTGCGTGGAAGGCCAGGGAGATCATTGAGAATGTGAGGCGAGTGATCGCGATCGAGCTTATCACCGCCGCGCAGGGCCTGGATTTCATACACCTCTCGTCGAGCGAGCCGATCGAGAAGGCCAAGGAAGCGCTTCGCGCGGAGGTTCCGGCCATAGAGGAAGACCGGTCACTGTCAGCCGACATCGAGAGGGTGTCGGCCATGATAGCGGACGGGGTGTTCGTGAGGGCCGTCGAGTCCGCGTGCGGGTTCCAGAAAACGTAACCAAAAACATATACTGAATTTCCTTATCGCCATTCACAATCCAATGAGAGGCGGTCTTCTTGGAGGACCTCGCGGAAAGCACGATCGATCACGCCCGCAAGCTCGGGGCCGAGTTCGCGGACCTGCGGCTGGAGCACGAGATAGGCACGAACATAGTCGTGATGGATGGCAAGACGAAGACGATGTCGGCCCATGCAGAGTCCGGATGCGGCATAAGGGCGTTCACTAAAGGAGCCTGGGGCTTTGCCGTTACGAACACGCTGACCCGTGCCTCTCTCAGGTCCGCTGCTGAAGCGGCGGTGAGGATGGCAAAGGCGGCCGAGTCAAAGGCGAAGGTGCGGTTTGATCTACTCCCCTCGAAAGCCGTCAGGGCTAGGGAAGAGTACAGATGCAAGGAGAAGCCGTCCGACGTCAGACTTGAGGAGAAGCTCGGTCTCGTCCTATCCCTCGATCGGACAATGCGCGCCAAGGATGCACGGATATCGAGCGCGAACTCCCGTTATGATGACTTAGAGGTCTCGAGGATAATCGCGAACTCGTTCGGCACATTGGCCGTGATAGAAGAGCGCTGGACACTCGCCGCGTGCAGCGCATGGGCAAAATCCGACGGTGTAGTTCAGAGGGGGCACGCATCTGTAGGAAACGTTGGCGGGTACGAGCTGATGCGGAAGAGAGATTCCGTTTCGATCGGCGACCAAGCCGCGGCGCAGGCACTCCGGCTCCTCGATTCAAAGCGGGCTCCAGCTGGTAAGTTCACGTGCATCCTGGACCAGAAGATGACGGGCTTGATGGCTCACGAGGCTTTCGGGCACGCCTGTGAGGCGGATGCGGTATTGTCTGGCGCTTCGGTCTTGGAGAACATGGTCGGGAAGAAGGTGGCTGACGAGTCCATCAGCCTGTACGATGACCCGACCATCAAGAGCACTTTTGGATACTTCTCCCTTGACTGGGAAGGAGTGAAGGCCAACAGACACGCGTTGATAGAGAAAGGGATCCTTCGAGGCTTCATGCACAATCTCGAGACTGGAAGCAGGATGGGGACAGTCTCCAACGGTTCGGCCCGCTCTCAGGCATACAACAGCCCCCCGATAATCAGGATGAGCAACACGTTCATCGGCCCTGGTACTTGGAAGAAGGACGAGCTGTTCGAAGAGGTTAGAGGCGGGCTGCTCCTTCAGGGGAGCCAGTACGGATACGTCGAGCCCGCGAAAGGCCAGTTCATGTTCAAGTGCGACGAAGCGTACGAAGTGAGGAACGGCGAGATCGGGCAGCGTTACAGGGACGTCTCTCTGTCAGGGGTGATCCTCGAGGTGCTGAACAACGTCAAGGCAATAGCCGACGACTTCGTGCTCACAGACCCTGGCTATTGCGGAAAGGGAGGACAGAACGCGAGAACGACGGATGGCGGGCCGCATATCTGCATCACCGACGTGGTCGTTGGAGGCCTGT